>Ga0233444_10004922_pt1 | contig 12544 bp, 10 predicted proteins | sample SI_124_October20_6_FD_182792 | JGI IMG/M metagenome (GOLD analysis project Ga0233444, IMG submission 182792) | Seawater microbial communities from Saanich Inlet, British Columbia, Canada - SI_124_October2016_10_MG | ecosystem: Environmental > Aquatic > Marine > Inlet | place: Canada: British...
TGGAAAGATTTTAGGCGATACAGGAAGTTGGTACACAAAAGAAAATAAGAAAAAATATGAAGATAACTATGATGCTATCTTTAGAAAAGATGAAACTAAATCAAAGGCACAGTAATTATGTCAACAAGTTATTTAGATTTAACAAATGAGCTTCTCCGCGAACTAAACGAAGTTCCTTTAACAGCAGGAAATTTTGCTGCTTCTATTGGCGTTCAACAACATGTTAAAGATTCTGTAAATCGTGCGTACTTTGATATAATTAATGAAGAACCGCAATGGCCTTATTTAGCAGTTGCTGAAAGCGGTGATGTAGATCCTATGTACGGAAACGTATATGTAGAAACAGTAGTCGGACAAAGATATTATGAATTGAAACCTGCAAGTAGTTCTATTACTACTGATTATGGTTCAATAGATTGGGATAACTTTTATCTCACAACTGTAGGTGTTAGCGGTGAATCTGCTCCCTTTGAAGGGCGTAATTTACGTTATATTACCACAGAAGAATTTAAAGATTTTCGGAGAGTTTCTGAAAATTTAGATGATGCAAACACTCAAAACTATGGCGTTCCTAATGCTGTTACTAGAAGCCCAGATGCTAGAAAATTTGGATTAAGTCCAATACCAGATAAAGTTTATCGTATTTGGTTTTTTGCATGGAGCCTTCCTACAAAACTATCGAGTGCTACAGACACTTTAGTTTTTCCTGAAGTATACAGTTCTGTTTTATTATCAAGAGCTAGATATTACATACATCAATTTAAAGATAATCCACAAGCAGCAGCGTTTGCATTAGACGATTACAAAAAAGGCTTGCGTAGCATGAGGTCTAATTTATTAGAGCCTACTCCTGCGTATTTTAAAGATGATCGAATGAGATTCGTATAATATGGCAGCTTCACAACCTTTTGGTATTTCATGCAAAGGTGGATTAAACACTAATCTTAATCAGCTTGAAATGCTCTCACAGCCGGGACTTGCTACAAAGTTACAAAACTTTGAAGTAGACCCTGACGGTGGTTATAGACGAATTAATGGTTTTACAGCTTTCGGTTCTACACGACCCAACGGCAGTAATAGAGTTTTAGGTATTCAAGTATATGCAGACGGTGTAGTTGTTTGTTCTGGCACAAATATATATTTTAGTGTTGATGGAAATAGCTGGTTACAAATTAATAGATCTGGTGTACATAGTTCTGGAGATAATTATTCTACATTTACAGGACGAAGTGTTTTAACTAGATCAGGACAAAAACAAACATCTTTTGCGGTGTTTGAAGGTAATACAGATTATGGAGCATTAATTATTTGCGATGGTGCAAATAAACCTTATTATTTTTACATGACAGGTACAGGTGCTTTAGATACTCGTACTTTTTTTGCTGAAGAAATAACTGTAAATAGCACTGAAGCTCCTGATGTTTGTGCAATACATGATCATCATTTAGTAGTTTCAGGAACTTCAGAAAATAAAAATACTATTTATTATAGTCATAATTTTGAGCCAAATAACTTTACTGGTGCTGGAGCAGGAAGCATAAAGCTAAGTGACCAAGTAGTAGCAATTAAAAGTTTTCGTAATGACTTAATGGTTTTTTGTAAAAATAGTATACATAAACTTATTAATATTAATGACTCTTCTAATATTGCAGTAGTTCCAATAACTAAAAATGTTGGTTGTTTAAGTTCTCACAGTGTTCAAGAAATTGGCGGTGACTTAGTATTTTTAAGTCCTGACGGTATTCGTTCAGTTGCGGGTACTGCAAGAATCGGAGATGTTGAATTAGGATCTGTAAGTAGACAAGTACAAGAGCTTATTTCAAACTTAGCAACATTAATAGATACACATGTAATAACAAGTGCAGTATTAAGAAAAAAATCACAATATCGTTTATTTTATTCCCCAGCTACAGGAAATGTAGCAGATGCTAAAGGAATTATAGGAACTTTAACAGCAAACGGTTTTGAATTTTCTGAAACAAAAGGTATTCAAGCTTTAGGGCTTGACAGTGGTTTTGATGAAGAAAATATAGAACAAATATATCATGGAGATAAAGAAGGCTATATTTATAATCACGATATTGGATCCTCTTTTTTATCTTCAGGAGCAGAACAAAATATAGATGCTCAATACATTACACCTAATTTTGATTTTGGTGATGTGGGTACGCGAAAAACAATGCACTATGCTAAAATTTCTGTGTCTCCTGAAGGGGGAGTAAGTCCTACTTTAAGAGTTAGGTATGATTATGAAGATCCTAATATTCCTCAACCATCTGATTATCCGTTAGCTACAATACCTTTGCCAGCTACTTTTGGTACTTCTTTATTCGGTACAGGAGTCTTTGGAGCAAGTAATGATCCAATGGTAAGACAAGCAATTGAAGGTAGTGGACATGCTGTTAGTTTTAGAATTAGCAGTTTAGATAAAAAGGCATCTTATTCAATAAACGGTTTATATATTAATTACGTTCCATCGGGCAGGAGATAACCAAATGGCAGGTACGAGCTATACAAGACAAAGCACACTAACAGACGGTGATACAATCACTGCGGGTCTGTTTAATAATGAATACAATCAAATTGTAAGCGCATTTTCATATACAACTTCTGGAACAACAGGACATCAACATGATGGTTCTGCGGGTCAAGGCGGCAATATTCACACAATAGGCGACCAAGACTTTCTAAATAAAATTGTTGTAGATACAGCTAACAACCGTGTTGGTTTTTTTATTGAAGTAGGCGGAAGTGCAATAGAACAAGTTAGAGTTGAAGATGGTGCAGTAGTTCCTGTAACTGACAATGATGTCGATTTAGGTAGCTCTAGTGTTCAGTTTAAAGATTTATTTTTAAACGGAACTGCTAATATTGATGCTTTAGTTCTTACGTCAGGATCAACTGTAACTACTATTCTTAACGAAGATAACATGTCTTCTGATTCTGATACTGCTTTAGCTACTCAACAATCTATTAAAGCTTATGTAGATGCTCAAGTTACTGCCCAAGATCTTGACCTTACTGATGGTACAACTGTTATTGCAATTGATTTAGATTCTGAAACTCTAAGCATTTTAGGAGGAACAGGAATCACTTCTACTGCATCTGGTAATGGTGTAACTCTTGCTATTGACGGTACAGTTACAACACTTACTGGAACGCAGACACTTACTAATAAAACTATTGATGCTGATAATAACACTATTCAAAACCTCGAAGTTGATAATTTAAAGTCAGGTGTATTAGATACTGATATTTCTAGTGTGTCAAGCTCTGACGATACGCTTCCTTCTGCTAAAGCTGTAAAAACTTATGTAGATGCTCAAGTAACAGCACAAGACTTGGACTTTCAAGGAGATTCAGGCGGTGCTTTAAATATTGATTTAGACTCTGAAACTCTGACAGTGGCGGGTGGAGCAGGTATTGATACCTCTGGAGCTACTAATACTCTTACTGTAGCAATTGATAGCACTGTAGCTACTCTTACAGGAACTCAAACGCTTACTAATAAAACTCTCACTGCTCCTACAATTTCAGGGAACTTAACTACTGATGGTACTATTGATGGCCGTGATGTTGCAGGAGATGGCACTAAGCTAGATGGCGTAGAGGCTTCTGCAACCGCAGATCAAACAGACGCAGAAATTCGTGCAGCCGTTGAAGCTGCAACAGATTCAAATGTATTTACAGATGCAGATCATACAAAGCTTAATGCAATTGAAGCAAGCGCAGACGTAACTGATACTACTAATGTCACAGCCGCTGGTGCATTAATGGATAGTGAAGTTACTAACCTAGCACAAGTTAAAGCCTTTGACTCTTCAGACTATGCTACAGCAGCCCAAGGTACTACGGCAGATGCTGCACTACCCAAGTCTGGTGGTGCAATGACCGGAGCTATAACAACTAACAGTACATTTGATGGGCGTGACGTAGCTACTGACGGCACTAAACTTGATGGCATTGAAGCTAGTGCAGATGTAACAGACACAACTAACGTAGTGGCTTCCCTAACCGCAGGTTCTAATATTACGATTGCTGCTGATGGCACAATTGCAAGCACTGCTTCGGGCGGTGAAGAAACCTTACAAGAAACTTTAGGTTTTGGGAATACCACAACTACTGATACTAAAATACAGTTTAGAGATAGTGGACTTTATATTAACTCTAGCGCAGATGGACAGCTTGATATTGTCGCGGACACAGAAGTACAGATAGCCGCTACAACAGTTGATGTAAACGGTGTTTTAGATGTGTCTGGTAATATAGTAGCAGGAGGCACAGTTGATGGTCGAGATGTAGCTGCTGACGGTACTAAGCTAGACGGTATTGAAGCTAGTGCAGACGTTACAGACACAGCTAACGTAGTAGCTTCTTTAACAGCAGGCTCTAACATTACTATTGCTGCTGACGGTACAATTGCAAGCACTGCTTCAGGTGGTAATGAAACACTTCAACAAACATTAGCTATTGGAAATACTACAACTACCGACACTAAAATTCAGTTTCGTGACACAGGCTTATACATTAACTCTAGTGCTGATGGACAACTTGATATTGTTGCTGATACAGAAGTACAGATAGCTGCTACTACAGTCGATGTAAATGGCATTTTAGATGTCTCAGGAAACATCGTAGCAGGTGGCACAGTTGATGGCCGTGATGTAGCTACTGATGGAACTAAGCTAGATGGCATAGAAGCAGGTGCAACCGCTGACCAAACTGCTGCTGAACTATTGACAGCCATTAAGACTGTTGACGGAACAGGCTCTGGTTTAGATGCTGACCTTTTTAAAGGCTTAACCACAAGTGCATCCGGTGCTAGATGGGATACAGTGCCAGTCGTAGACACTAATGGGGTTATGGAGGTTGGTAAGTACATAGACTTTCATACGAGTACCACAAGCACTCTAGATAACGACATCAGACTAGAAGAGTATGGTAACACCTCTGGTGCGGCTCTTATGTTAAGGGGAAATCTATATCTGAACAATGGGACAACAGATGGCGCGAAGTTGTTTTTAGGAACTGATGTTGGGCCATCCTATAGCATTAACAACAATGCTACTAGCCTTGTATTCGAAGACGGCACTTCTGAAACAATGCGCCTTAACTACCAAGACCGTCTAGGCTTGGGAACAACGGCTCCAGCACAGAAGCTCCATGTTGTAGGCGATATTGTAGCTACTGGTAACATCACAGCTTACTACTCTGATGAAAGACTTAAAAATTTAATGGGTACTATACCTAGTGCTTTAGACAAAGTATCTAAGCTAAACGGTTACTACTATACTCCAAACACTACTGCGCTTTCTTTAGGCGTAGAGTCTCAAGGAGTTGAAGTAGGCGTATCTGCACAAGAAATTGAAGAAGTGCTTCCTGAAATAATTGCTGATTCTGTAGTAGGCAAAGGATACAAAACAGTTATGTATGAAAAAATAACTCCTTTACTTATTGAAGCAATTAAAGAGCTTTCAGATAAAGTAAGCAGTTTAGAAGTTAAAGTTAAAGAGATGGAGAAATAATATGCCTACAGAAGAAGAACGAATAGCAGCAGAAGCAGAAGCAGAAGAAGCAAGACTTCTACATGAGGCACGTTTAGCTTTACATAAAAAAGTAAATATTGCTACACAGATTTTAGATAGGGCCGCGAACAGAGCAACAGAAAGTGAAAAAGAGACTATTATTGCGGCTATAACTGCGGCAAACGGTGTAGTTTTAAATGAAGTGGTAGCGGATATTAATTCTGCTACTGAAAGCCTAGTTACATCTTATGCTGACTTACATGAAAGAATGAATCAAGTGCCGCTTAAAGATTTAACAATCTGGGATATTGATTGCGTAGAGTCTGACCTTTCTACAGGTGCGTGTAAAATAATTCATTGGACTGCAACTAACTATGAAATAGTTGAAGACATTACGTATTCTAGTAGACAATATGGGTCTTGTCAGTTTAATTCTGATACTGGGGCTGAAAATTTTATTCCTTTTAGCAGTGTTACAAAAGAAAAATGTTTAGAGTGGATAAAAGCAGAATTAAATAAAGAAGAGGTTGAAGGAGATACTACTAAAGTAGACCAAATAGAAAGACTTATAGCTGAAGAAATTACAGAAAAAGTTACTCCTACACTTATTAATACTACAGCACCTTGGGATATAGGAGGAAATGAATAATGGCTGGTTACTGGGTAATGAACAGCTCCGGCTTTATTGCGTGGGGTGGGGGTTATCAGCCTAATTTATCAATGAATGCTCAGATGCAAGATGGCCGTAGTCCGTATAGTACACTATCTTTAGACAGCGCAGAAGTGCGTGACCTTGCATTTAGACGGCAACCTAACAGTTCGGTTACAATAGCTGATGATGTTTGGGGTAAGCAGTACGCTCCTTTTAATGGATACCTATCAACTCCTACATTTACCACTGGTGTATTTGGAGCTTCTGCCCCCGGATTTCCTAATGCTCAAATAGGGTCTTCTAGTAGTAATACTCCATTAACAGGTACTACTTATCTTCGCATGTGCAGACACACAGCTACTCCCGGAAATTACTCAATCGGAAATAACAAAGTTGTTTATATCCGTGTAAAACAAAATTCAAGTGGCGTTACTTATAGAGGGGATTTACAAGTATTTGGTATTATACAAAAATCTAGTACGGGGGCAACAAAGTTTGTTTCTGTTCCTAGTACTGGCTATGGGACTTCAGATAGGTGGAAAACCCTTGGCTGGCAGTCCAGTGGAACGCCCACTATGGCTTCTATAAACACTACCGTAACCACAGGGTCTGCACCTTTTTTGTATAAAGCACAAAACGCTCCTAGCCCAAGTAACGGTACAGGTCGAATACAGAACCCCTTTAACACTCAGGCATACGGAGGTAATTTTTGGTTTGAGTCAACATCTGCACCAAATAATTATTACGCTCATTTAAAAAGCCCTGAGTTTGATATTGCTACTGGAGATGTTATAGATATTTATTATGGTATAGACTGTCCTAGCTTATCCGAATGTTATATACAAATAAATTAATTTAGTAAGGTAGATAAGATAATTGAGTATACAATACGTGAAGAAGACGACATTGCAGCAGAAATAGAAGAAATGAAAAGACTAGAAAATAACGGAGAATAATATGCTTGCAGAACTAGCCGCAGCTAATGCAGCCTTTGCAGTTATTAAAAGTACAATAGCTAACGGCCAAGAATTAGCAAGTGTAGCACAACAAGCAACTACATACTTTGATTCTAAAAGTTCTATAGCTAAACAAGCTAATAAAGGTGGAAATAAATCAGACATGCAAGCTTTTATGGCTTTAGAAACTTTAAAGCAACAAGAAGAAGAGCTTAGAGAAATTATGATTTATGGTGGTAGAGCCAACATGTATCAAGACTGGCTTCAATTTCAGTCTGATTGTAAACGTAAAAGAGCAGATGCTGAAAAACAAAAGTCATATAAATCAGCTAAAAATCGTGAGTTAATGTTAAATATTTTCACTGTTATATGTGTAACACTTGTAGCAGTCCCCGTTATTGGCACACTTGTTTATTTAATAGTAAGTATTTTAAAAGGATAATAACATGAATGAGCTTAGTGAACCAACAAAAGATATGTTAGATGTTGCAGCAGCTTCTACGGCTTTAGCTTCTTTAGCTGCGTGGCTACCACCTACAGCTTCTCTCTTGACAATTGTCTGGTTAAGTCTTAGAATTTATGTGCAGATTCAAGAGTTTAAACAAAACCCCAAGCAGGATGATTAATAATGAGCAAAAAAAGAAATAAAAGAAATACTAAAAAAGTATTAAAATCTCTTCAAGCTAAAAGAGCAGCTTATCATAGTGGGGGACATAACTATGCAGGGCGTATGGGCTGGCAACCACACAATCCAAGACTTTCATCGCATAATCAGCCTACAGGTGGTGGAAGTACTCCAACAACTGCAAAAACTGCAACAGGCAAGCCACCTACACCAAAGTTAAAAAGACCTAGTGGTAGCCCCTATAGTTTTGTAAGAACGTTTGATGCAAAAAAAGGTGTTGAATCAGCTATAGATCCTAGCGCATCTGCGGCTGAACAAGGCTTTACAACAGGTTCTGAAATTCAACAACTAGATGCAGGAACACCTGTAACTACTGATGGTGTTCAAGCCCCTACAATGGCTCCTGCTGCTCAAGGAGATGTTACTTTAGGTGAAGCTGTACAACCTGTTGAAGCTTCTACATTTACAGCACAAAAAGCTGAAGCTACTGCACCTACTCAAGCTGCTCAAGGCACAGTATCAACAATTGCTGAAGCTGCTGGGCCTACATTAACTGAAAGAGCTACTGCTGCTCAACGAGACACAGAGCAAGAACAAGCTTCTTTAGCATCTGCTCAAGATTATGAAATTAGTGACGGTGCATATGTTGATGCTGTTACAGGTAAAGTTACAGACATTGCTCCTACAAAAGAAGCAGAATTTAAACAACGCGATGCTATTACAGATAATACTGTTTCATCAGGAGAAGCATCTAAAATTGTTGAGTCTGTTGGTTTTGAAGCTGCATCTAGAAGAGCCGTTACGGGCGAAGCCGCTAAAGGTGCAGCAGCAGAAATGGTTGCAGCCGTAGGAAACATTCCTAAAGAAATAACAGCAGCTATTGTTGAAGACCCTGCCTCAGTAGAAGCAGCTATAGATACACAGCCTGTTGAAGTTAAAGCAGCCATTGCAGCATTACCAACTGAAGCTTTAGTATCTTCTCAAATGGAAGGTCTTTTAGCTTCTATGGATGATGGAGAAGTTCCTGTTTGGGCTAGGCCAGCGGTACAACAAGTAAACTCAATGCTTGCTAAACGAGGTCTTTCTTCATCAACAGTAGGAAGGGATTCGTTATTTAATGCTATTATTCAAACTGCTATGCCTATTGCTCAAAGCAATGCTCAAGCTCTTCAGACTAGAGCAGCACAAAATTTAAGTAATGAGCAACAAGCTAACTTAGCACAGTCTACGGCTGACATGCAGTTAAAGCTGGCTAATTTAGCTAATGAACAAACAGCATCATCTCAAACAGCACAGATGGCACAGCAGATGGCTACACTGCAAAGCCAGTTTAAACAAGACGCTGTTATGACTACTGCACAGCAACAGCAACAAACTGCTATGCAAAACTTGCAAAATCGTCAGCAAGCTTCTGTATTAAATGTTCAGAATCAACAAGCTACAAATTCACAAAATTTAGGTAATGAACAGCAAATAGAACTTGCTAATCTTTCATACTTAAATGCTAGTGCATCTGAAAACATGTCAGCGGAACAACAAGCACGTTTAGTTCAAATGCAAACTGCCGCAGACTTTTTAGCTAAGAATGCTGCGTTTAAACAGCAAATGGATTTAGCAAATTTAAGCAACGATCAACAAACAAGACTTGCAAATCTTTCTGCACTTAATCAAGCAAGTGCTGATAATCTAAATGCAGAACAACAAACTGAGTTAGCTAATCTTAATGCTACGTTGCAAACTAATTTAACTCAAGGTAAAATTGCAGAGTCAATGGGGCTTGCTCAGTTAAATGTAGATCAACAACGGGCAGTACAAAATGCAGCAATGGTTGCTAATGTTGATTTAAATAAGTTTAATGCTGAACAGCAAGTAGAATTAGCAAACAGTAAGTTTATGCAGTCTATGACTATGGCTGACTTCAATGCTTCACAACAAGCAGCGATGCAGAATGCCACAACTCTTGCAGCAATGGACATGGCTACAGCCGACCAAGCTACTAAACTAGCTATTACTAACGCTCAAAACTTTTTAAGTATGGACATGGCTAACTTAAACAATGAACAGCAAGCAACTGTTTTAGATCAGCAACAGCAGCAACAGCGTTTGTTATCTGATGCGGCTGCTGCAAATGCTTCTTTACAGTTTAATGCTACGTCTGAAAATCAAACTAATCAGTTTATGGCAAGTCTAGCAAGCTCTATGGAACAGTTTAATTCAACTCAATCTAATGCTATGGCACAGTTCAACACTGCTGAAACTAATAGACAAGCAGCTATAGAAGCAGGGAATGAACTACAAGCTGAACAAATTACTGCTCAATTAGAAGTAGATGTTGCTAAATACAATGAACAGGTTGATTTACAGCGTGATACTTGGAATGCTCAAAATGCTCAAGCAATTGAACAATCTAATATTGCATGGCGTAGATCTGCTAACACCGCAGAAACTGCGGCTATTAATGCAGCTAATCAACAGAATGTTCAAAACGCATATAACTTAACAGCGTTAGAGCAAGCTCAAATCTGGCAGCAATATCGTGATGAAGCATCTTATATTAGACAATCATATGAAAATGAAGAAAACAGAAAGACACAGCTTTATGCTACAGCTATTGGTAATGAAGCAGGAGCAACTAAAGATAGTAGATCATCAAGCGCTTCTTTAGTTTCTTTGGTTAATGGGATTATATAGAGGATAGTACAAAATGGGACTTATTTCAAAAGTTTTTAAAGGCGTTAAAAAAGTAGTAAAGAAAATAGGTAAAGGTATTAAAAGTGCTTTTAAGTCTGTTGGTAAATTTATGGGGAAGCTAGGCATTGTTGGTCAAATTGGTTTAGGGCTTTTAATGCCGGGAATAGGCTCAATGTTCGGAAAGTTTGCTGGTGCTTTAATAGGCACTGGCGGCACAGTAGCTACTGCGGCAGGAAACTTTATTAATGCCGCACTAAATATAGGTACTAAAGTAGGTAATGTTTTTAGTAGTATTACAAAAGGCGTTACAAATGTTATTGGTGAAGTTGTTGGTGCTGCCGCAAATCAACTTGGTTTAGCTAATCCTATAAAAAACTTTACAGGTGCTTTAGGTATTAATAAAGGAAATGGTTGGAATGTAGCAGGTAAAGACTTTAACTCTGTTATGAACACAGTTTCTAATGCAGGTACTGATCTCTTATCAAAAGGTCAAGACCTGTTTAGCATGGACACACTTACAGGTAAACACGCAAGCGTATCTAAATACTTAGATGAATTAAAAGTTAAGCGAGATGCTTTAGTTCCTGATCTTAATGTGTCAGCCGAAATGGATTCGGTCACTAATGAATTTACAGGTAAACTTGTTGAAACACCCGATATAGTTCTTGAAGATTCTATGGCAAAAGCTAAAGCTTTAACAACAGGGCCGAACTTAACAGGTGTAGAAAACATGTCTCGAGGCTTGGATGGGACAATAGCTTCTAATACAGCACAAATGTCAACCGTTGCTGATGGAGTAACTAATGTAGCTACTGAACCAAAAAGTTTACTTAGCAAAGCTAGTGACTTTGTAGTAGAAAAGGCGGGTGACGCTAGAGTAAAACTTGGAGAAGCTCTTACAGATGCACCTAAAACAGTTGTAGATACAGCAGCAGCAACTTTTGGGCAAAAAATAGGTGGCGCTTATCCTGATGTTATTAGCAATACAAACTATTCGGCTGTCGCTTCTATGCCTTCATCAATGTCTATTGGATCAGGTGATTATGCAGGAGATGTTAATTTAAATGCTTACATGGACAACACTAACTACATGAATGCTTCTCCTTATGGACACACAGCAGCTATATATAACTACGGTCAAAGTATGAGAGGAGTAGGCTAATAATGGAAGAAGCATATCTTAAACTACAACAAAAAGGAGGCCGACCTATTGCGGGTCAGTCTTTAACAAACGATCCCGAAAACCCTGCTCCGTTTGAAAAGCAACCAGAATATACAAGTGTTCACCAAGCTTCTGAAGTATTGTTTGAAAAAATGCTACAAAAAGAAGTATACATCCCGCTGATGCAAGCGGTTGAAAGTGGAACACCTGTTATGGAAATTGTTCAGGTAATCTTGTTTAAAGGTTTTACAGAAGGCAAGTGGAATCCTGACTTGTTAATAATGTTAATTGAGCCTGTTGCATATATGATTATAGCTTTAGCAGAACGCTTAGACATTGACTTTGTAGTTTATGAAGACGAAGAACAAGATGAAATAGAAGACGAACAAAACTTTGGAACTCAGTTTGAAGAGTTAGCAATGCAGAAAATAGCAAAAACTTCTGCTCCTCTTAAAGTTCCTGCTGGTGTAATTAGTAATGAAGTGCTTTCTAAGATTGAAGCTATACCCGAAAATAGTTTAGAAGAAACACAGGATGAACCAGTACCTGAACCAACACCTGAACCAATGCAGCAACCTGCAAGCTTGTTAGCTGCTGCTCAATAAAAGGATATAATAATGGCGATTGAAAATATAGGCGAGTCGTTACTTTCTAATGTACGGCAAAGAAATGATAAAATTGCTCGTCAAAACAGAAAAGCAGAGCGTAAAGATGAATTAAAAACTTTGGGTATGACTTTAGCTGTAGGTGTTGGTAACAAAATGTTAGCTGATAGAACAGCAGATTTTTTAAACAATGAACAAATTTTAGCTTCTAATGTATTGTTTAAAAATGCTAGTTTAGCTAGGACACAAGCTGCCGATGAACAAAAAAGAATTGATCAGCATAAAGGAACAGCAGTAGACTTTTATAGAGATCAAATGAAAACTGAAT
>Ga0233444_10004927_pt1 | contig 12533 bp, 13 predicted proteins | sample SI_124_October20_6_FD_182792 | JGI IMG/M metagenome (GOLD analysis project Ga0233444, IMG submission 182792) | Seawater microbial communities from Saanich Inlet, British Columbia, Canada - SI_124_October2016_10_MG | ecosystem: Environmental > Aquatic > Marine > Inlet | place: Canada: British...
GTTTTTTATGGAGGAGTTGTATGTTAAGTCGAGCAGATTTGTGGTCCCTTGAGGACTATTCGGTGCATCGGGCAAGTTTCAGGGAAGCGGTACTAGCCCACAAAAAAAACCGTAGGGTATTGATTGGCCGGCACGTCCAGCTGATTTTTGAAGATCAAACCACCATAAAATATCAGATTCAGGAAATGCTTCGAATAGAGAAGATTTTCGAAGCCGCTGGTATTCAAGAGGAGTTGGATGCCTATAACCCTTTGATTCCGGAAGGTAAGAACTGGAAGTGCACGTTACTCATTCAGTATGGTGATATTGACGAGCGTAAACGGCGGCTAACCGATTTGGTCGGTATAGAAGACAAGATTTGGGCTCAAATTGGCGATGGCGATAGGATCTGGCCGATTGCTGATGAGGACATGGATCGCAGCAAAGAAGATAAAACGGCAGCCGTGCACTTTATGCGCTACGAGCTAACGGATGCAGACCGGGCCGCGGCCAAGGCGGGCGCGGAGATCGTCTTTGGGGTAGAGCATGTTGCCTATCCATCCGAGCCGGTTGTGTTGTCGGAGATCTCGAAAACGGCCTTGGTCGCTGACCTAAGCAGCTAGTTCGAGCGGATGTTTTCAAACGGCGGTGTAAAAGAGAAACGATAAAAGCCGGTAATAACCGGCTTTTTGGTCTACAGTGTACCTTTAGGCCGCTTGCAAAGCGCGTCTTATAATTTCCCTTTTTGAAAGAATAGGAATGCACTATGAGACTATCTTTACCCCCTCAATCTTTAATTCCTCAATTTTTGATGGTCGGCTCACTGATGCTGCTCAGCAGCTGCGGCGTGAATAACTTGCCAACCCTCGATGAAGGTGTGAAGGCCACCTGGTCCCAGGTGGAGAATCAATACCAGCGCCGAGCGGACCTAATCCCGAATCTGGTGGCGACAGTGAAAGGTTACGCTGCCCAAGAACGCGATACCCTGCTGGCTGTAACCGAAGCCCGAGCCAAGGTCGGCAGCATGCAGGTCGACCCGAGTCTGATTGACGACCCAGCGCGATTGCAGCAATTTGAACAAGCGCAAAGCAAATTATCCGGCGCGCTCAGCCGGTTAATGGTTGTGGTTGAAAAGTACCCCGACCTCAAATCAAATCAAAACTTCCTGGCCCTGCAGTCTCAACTAGAAGGCACGGAAAACCGCATCAGTATTGCGCGGCGCGACTACATCAACAGCATTGCTGGGTACAACACGGAGCTACGCACCTACCCCGGTAAACTTTGGCATGGCTGGCTCTATCCTGAGCTCACCATTCGAGAAGACTATTACGAAGCAGTCGCTGCGGCTGCCGATCAGGCGCCTGCGGTTGCGTTTTAGTGAAGGGATTTATCTTAGCGGTTCTCCTTTTAGGGCTGAGTCTGCCGGCGCACTCAGCTGACTTGGTTTTTCCAAAACTAACCGGGCGCGTCGTCGATGAGGCCGGCCTGATTAGTGCGGGGGACCAAAGACTAATTAATGCCGCGTCTCGACGTCTTGAGCAAACCTCGGGGCACCAATTGGTCGTGGTCACCGTCAAAGACCTGCAAGGGGTTGTGATTGAGGATTTTGGTTATCAGCTTGGCCGGCACTGGGGGATTGGTCAGGCCGAGACGAACAATGGCGTACTGTTGATTGTGGCGCAAGCCGAGCGCAAGGTTCGAGTCGAAGTGGGTTATGGACTCGAGGGTGATTTAACCGATGCCCGGTCGAGCCAAATTATTCAGGGCATCATGCTGCCGCGTTTTAAAGCGGGGCAAGTGTCGGCCGGGATCGCTGCAGGTAGTGAGGCGATTCGGCAGGTTTTTCAAGGCGGGTTTGTGCCGCCTAAGGTAACTCGATCGCGCGCGACCGGCGCCGCGCCAATGAAGTTGCTCGGGTTACTGTTCGGGTTGTTTTTCCTGAGTAAAATTCTCGGCTTGGTTGCTGGTGGTGTATTAGGCGTGCCGGTCGGCATGGGGCGGCGTCATCGCGGCGACTATAGTGACTACGGCAGTGGGGTCGGCGGTTTTGGCGGTGGGGGTTTTGGCGGCGGCGGCTTTGGCGGCGGTGGCTTTGGCGGCGGTGGCGGCGGTTTTGGTGGCGGCGGCGCGAGCGGAGGTTGGTGATGAGCGGATTATTGACGAAGACACAACTGGCGGCCATTGCGGATCAAATTACCGAGATCGAAAAGGCGACCGATGCGGAGATCGTGACGGTGCTAGCAAAGCAAGCCGATGACTACTACTACATACCAACGCTCTGGGCAGCAATGGCGGGCGTGATTGCACCCTCCGCGCTGCTGCTGTTACCGCATTGGTTGGTATTGTCCGAAATTCTCTTGATTCAAGTCAGTTTGTTTGGGGTGCTCGCGCTGCTCTTGCGCAGCCCGATCTTACTCCGGCGCTTGATTCCCAAGCGTGTGCGGCATTGGCGAGCGAGCAATCTTGCGCGCAGGCAATTCCTTGAGAACAATTTGCATCACACCGAAGGCGGGCTCGGGGTTTTGATTTTCGTATCGGAACTCGAGCGTTATGTCGAGATTCTCACCGACCGGGGCGTGGCGGCACAGATCCCAAACGAAACCTGGGCTTTGGTTGTGCAGCGGTTTACGCAAAAGGTCGGGCGAGGGGAAATCTACGACGGCTTTGATCAGTGCTTGCAAGCGGTGGGCACAGAGCTCGCTGTGACATTTCCGATCACGACTGCCAAAAATGAGTTGCCCAATCATCTCGTCCTGATCTAGGACGCAAACCTTTTTATGACAGATTCAGGCTTTAAGGCCTGTAGTCTGATTATTACGCCGAGGTTTGTTTTGGCGCAGTGGGCCCATAAATCATGAATTTGTCGATGGCCTCAGCGACTGCCTCGGGGGCGTGAACGGCAACTTCATGGCCGACGCGTGACAACACGGCAAGGTCCGCATTCGGTAAGCGCTGATAGTCCTGCAGGTTCGCATTCAGCAGGCCATCCCCAGAGCCAGCGATGACCAGCGTTGGGGTGGTGAGGGCGCCTAATTGTGCGGTGAGGTTTAGGCTCGACATGGTTTCAAGACCGCCGACAATATGGCCGTCGGATACGGTCATAAGATGGTTCACGCGATCCTCGAACCAGTCATCGTGTTCAAGCTCGGCAAGCGCACGTCCTTGATGATACCGATCTAGGAAGAAGGCCCGGTCGCCGCGCGCTCTGGCCGCGAGCTGCTTATCGAGCAGATCTCGGCTGTAGGGGCCGATGCCGCCGCTCGGAATCGCTGCTTTTAGGATGAGTTTGGTGAGTCGCGCGCTATGATGAACGCCTAATTGAAAGCCGATGCCGCCACCCATGCTGTGTCCGGCGAAGGCCACGCGCTCCAAGGCGAGGTGGTCCAATAATCCCACAACATCTAGCGCATATTGTGCAATGTCATAGCCTGATTGGGTGTGTTGGCTTTCGCCCGTGCCCCGACATTCCATCAAAATGATCTGGTAGCGATCTTGTAAGCGCTCGGCAACGGGCATCCAGTTCACTCTAGAGGCGGTATAGCCGTGGTGGAGCAGTAGAGGCTCGCCCTGACCCATAATGTCATACCACAGGTCGGCATCATTGATGTTTACGATGGGCATAATGGCCTCAAATTCTCAGGAAGCCCCGATCCTGTGGTTTTTATTGATTCAGATCAAGCCTTATCGGGGAATTGATGCTGCATTGAATGGTTGCTTTGGTTCGTCGTCTCTTCTCATCTGGGATCTCTTATCTGTCTTGTGCGGCCAAAGCGCCGCAACCTCCACGACGGCTAGTACATGTTTAAAGCTGATTTTTAGCGCGCGCGGTTATGTCAGGCGGATAGGCGTCGGCAATAGGATTAAAGGGGGTCAAGTTTGGTTTTGAAGTACTACAAACCTTTCATAAACAATTAGTTAGGGCGTAAATTTAGATTTAAAAGTGTTTGAGTTCTGATGGTTCAGGTGCATAATGCGAACGTAGGGAGTGTTGTTTAGTGCCATTTTCTTCTAACGTTGGTAAATTTTTATTATTAATTTATCGCGATCGATGCCAAAGACGGGCGATTGAATCAGAGCAAGAGGTCAGTTTGAATTGGCTAAGACGGAAACGTCAAAAAAAACCGGGCGCCTTGGGGCTTGCTTTTTCTGAGCAAGGACTCGCAATGGTATGGGTTGACCCGTCCGCCGAAACCCAGAAATTAAAGCATTGGGAGCTTTTGGTCGAATCGCCTTCACAGATCGGCGCGCTGCTTGCTGAGCGCGTTGCCCAGTTAGAACTCGAACATATGCCCTGCTCGGTCGTGCTCAGCGCAGACCACTATGAACTGCAACTGGTGGAAGCGCCAAACGTCCCCATTTCAGAGCGCCTCGCCGCCGTTCGGTTTCTTTTGAAAGATAAAGTCAAAATGCCACTTGATGACCTGAATATCGATATCTTTACGGTCCCTGAAGGCGCTTATCCACGCCCCATGCTGTATGCAGTCGGTGCGTCCATGCAGCATCTGATTGAAATCCGAGATTTGGTTTTGGAATCGGGTTTGCGATTGGAGCGAATCGATATTCGAGAGATGGCGGTCCGGTCCTTGGCGTTGGCCTTAACGCAGGCCGATGATGGTCTCGCCGTCTTGGACGTGCGAGACGGACAGGCCCGCTTGAGTCTGATGCAAGGTGGCACGCTTTATTTGTGCCGAAGTCTGAATACGAAGATCGATCAGGCGTCCATGGCGAGCAGTGATTGGGCCTTCAACTTTGAGCGGTTTTTGGTTGAACTGCAGCGATCGCTTGATTTTTTCGAAAATCAAATGGGGCAAGGCCAGGTGATGCAGCTGTTGCTTGCGCCTGTACCGGGAGTCACCAATCAATTAATCGAGCAACTGAATCTGAACCTGGTTGCGCAAGCCTCCGCACTGAATCTCAACGAGCTCTGGAATACGGGGTCCTTGCTGTCGGCGCGCGATCAACACGAGGTGTTATTTGCAGCCGGTGCGGTTTTGGGCGGGGATGCTTAGATGACGCAGCAGTCCATTAACCTATATTCCGAGGCACTGCGCCCGAAGGTGGATTGGTTGTCCCTCAATTTGTTTGCAAGTTACGTCGGTGGGGTTGTGTTGATTCTGGTCGTTCTATCGGCCGTTGATCTTTGGGATCAAGGTGCGGTGGCAACTGAGGTGGCGTCTGAGACGGGCCAGCGAGAGGTCTTATTACAAGATATTCAAAGCCTTGAGCAGTTAATCGAGTCACGAGCCAAAGATCCGGCCCTCGAGGCGGATATGCAGGCACTGGAAGCCGTGCAAAAAGACAAGCTGACCCTTAGACGGTTTCTGGACCAGGAAGTGCCGGGTAATGCCGACGGGTTCTCGGCATATTTTGCAGACCTTGCGCGGTTCCATGTTCGGGGTTTGCGGTTAACCGAAGTAGAGTTAGGTCGAGGCGGCGCAGCGGTGCGACTGCGGGGTGAGGTGCTCAATGGCGAATATATAACCAATTACATTGCGGGGCTTGATCGCAGCGTTGTGTTTCAAGGTAAGGCCTTTCGTAATCTGGACCTAGATCGCGCGGGTAACGTTGCAGAAGGGTTGCCTGAGGGGCAGAGTTTGATTTTTGAAATTCGTACTGGGGAGGCTTTAACGCAATGAACGCTTCACTCTGGACGGAATTACAAGTCTGGTTTGCGCTCAGAGGCCTTCGGGAGCGGGCGATTGTGTTGATTGCGGTTTTGGTGGCCCTAGGCTATGGGTGGCAGTTTTTGGTTAAAGACGGTCTTGAGCAATACGTTCAGGCAGAAATGAGGAATCTGGCGCAGCTGCAGTCCCAGAACGCGGCCCTTGAGGCGCAGCGCGCAGCGCTTGATGCGGTTGCCGAGGCGGACCCGAACACCCTGCTGCAACGCACTATTGCTCGGCTCAATGCCCAGAATACTCGCCTCGATCTGGAAATTGAAGCGATGTCAGGCAAGCTGGTGCAGCCTGCGGATATGGCGGTCGTCCTCAGCCGCGTCATGTCACAGCAAGGGGGTGTGACCCTGCTGGCCATGCAGAACCGGCCGCCCGAGAGTTTGTTTTTTAGAACGGGCAATAGCGATGCCGGTGCGCTGGTGATTTATAAGCATGGATTAGATTTGTCGTTGAAGGGCAGTTATCTGGATGTGCTGAAGTATCTCGCTGAGATCGAATCGCTGGGCGTGCGTTTTTTTTGGGAGCGCGTAGAATATAAAGCAGTTACGTATCCTGAAGGCGAGATTGCGATTCAGGTATTTACCTTGAGCACACAGGAGCAATTGCTGGATGTTTAGGCTCGTGCTGATCTTGGTTCTAGGGTGCTGCGTCTCTAAGGTCTGGGGAGCAACGCCGAATTTCGTCGGGCTGGTGGATCCAACCATGCCACTGCAGTTGAGCCTTTCCGGAGTTACGGAGGACCAATTGGGCGAGCGGGTTACCGAGGTGGTGATAGAAAGTAAAACGTACCAAGTCTCTTCGATTTTGGTTCGACCGAACGGCAAGTATGCCTTGATAAATCAACAGCAAGTTCAAGAAGGTGATGAGATCGAAGGCGCGGTGGTTGCAAAAATTGATCGAGACGGCGTGACCTTGCAACGCGGCATCGAGGCGATTCGATTATCGCTATACAAAGACTCAACCAAAAGGCCCAGGCCATAATGTTGTCGGATCAACTAGTCAGGATGCGGCAATGGCCGGCAATCGCGGTGCTCGTTGCCATGACGGCAATCTCAGGCTGTGAGTCTGCTGGACCTTATGTTGCCTACGATACCAAGGTCCTGGATGAGGTTCAGGAGGAGTTACTCAAAAGTCGAGATGCGGCAGGTAAAAGTAACCGGATTGAACCGCCCGCGGCAGTGCTTGAAGCGCTGCTGCCGCCGATTACCTTGCTCACGGAAGAAGCGAGCGCCCTGGAGGCCCGATTTGATTTTACGGTCAAAGAGGCGCTCCCCATTCGAGATTTCGTTAACTTGCTGACCGTCGGCACTGATCTCAGTATGGTTGTGCATCCCGATACAAAAGGCACGATTTCAGCATTGGATTTAAAAAACGTGACGGTCACGGATGTATTGGATCAAGTGAGTGATCTTTACGGTTATTCGATAGTGATTGAAAACGACGTTTATCAAATTCGCCCTGGGGGCTTGCAGACTCGGATTTTTCGTCTGAATTATCTGAATGTCAGCCGGTCTGGTAATTCCAGTATGCAGGTGACTGCGAGCGGCATCTCCGAAGGCGGTAATCAAAACGGCAACAATCAAAATCAAAACCAGAACCAAAATAACCAAGGCGGTAATAATAATAACGCGGGTCAAGGCAACAATTACGGTAACAATCAAAATAATCAGAATGCCGGCCGCGCCTCGATTAGCACCGAAACCTCAACCGATTATTGGAAAGGTCTCGAGGCCGTCATTAGAAGCATTATCAACGCGCCAGCTCAGATGGCCGGGCAAGCTGTGGGTAACGAGTCGCGTTCAGTCATTGTATCGCCTCAGACAGGGATGATTTTGGTGCGGGCCTTCCCGAGTGAGTTAGCCCAAGTTGAAGCCTTTATTGAGGCCTCTCAAGAAGCGTTGCAACGGCAAGTCATCTTGGAAGCAAAGATTCTCGAGGTTGAACTCAAAGAAGGGTTCCAGTCAGGCATAAACCTGAGCGCGTTGTACCAGTCGGGCAATCGAGAGGTTAGTACGAGCTTTGGGCAATTGGGTTCTCAGATTGATGGTATTGGCGAGCCTTTAAGCGTTGACATGCAGTTCTCAGACTTCAGCGGGGTAATTAACTTACTGGAAACCCAAGGCAATGTTCAGGTTGTGTCCAGCCCGAGAATTGTGACACTTAACAATCAAAAGGCGATCTTTAAAGTGGGTCAAGAGGCTTACTTTTTAACCAATGCCAGTACCACGAGTTTTGGCGCTGGTATCGAACAGACCACCAGTCAGAACAGCAGTTTGGAGCCCTTTTTCTCGGGCATTGCCCTGGATGTGACGCCGCAGATTAGTGAAGTGGGTGATATTATTTTGCACATCCATCCCATCTTGAGTGAAGTCAAAGAAGATTTAAAAATCATCAACGGTCAGGAGTTTCCGCTCGCAAACAGCGCTACCCGAGAGTCCGATACCATTGCTCGGGTTCGAAATGGCGAAGTTATTGTGATCTCGGGGTTAATGCAAACGCGTGCAACGGGCGATAAAGCGGGCGCACCGGGTTTAAGCGAAGTACCTCTCCTGGGCTCGGCGCTCGAGCAAAAGCAGCGAGAGACGGTTAAGACTGAGTTGGTGATTTTATTGCGCGCGCTTGTGGATGAAGGCAATGCGATGGAGGCGTTCTTGGACGAGTCGGCCGATCGGGTGGGTAAAATTCGCAGGAGCATTGACCCCTACTATCGAGGCTCGAGGGAATAACCCCTATGAAAAGCCGTCGCCTTAACCAACGATGTGTCAGTCCGGCCTTGCTGCTAGGGCTAGTGCTGAGCATTGGCTCGGCTTATGCACAGGCTGCTGGGGCGCCAAGTCGCCTGGAGTTCCTTAACAGTTTTGAGGCGGCAGATGCCGTCATGCCAACGCAGCAGACCCAGCGCCTGCCCGCCGAGCGGAGCACGCCGCTCAATGAGTTTGAATCAAACGCCATACCCGCGGGTCCCGCGGACAACGCGCTACGCAGCGCTCGGGCGATGACCCCCGAAGCACAAGATTTGACGGTGGTGCAGCAAGCGTTGGACCAGATCGATCAAGGGCAAATTATCGAAGCTACTTTATTGCTGACGGAATTTGTTGAGGGTCAGCCCCAAGCTCATCAAAGCCGAGAAACCTTGGCTACTATTTTGCTGGCGCGAGGCGAGACGGGTCTGGCACAGCGGGTGCTAACCCGTGGTCTGGAACTCGCGCCGAATTTTGTTGGGTTCAAAAAGCTTTATGCAAGGCTTGTGATGGCAGCCGATCCTGCTCGGGCACTGGCGCTGCTGGCAGAGGTGCCGCCCATGCTGGAACAAGACCCAGAGTATTATCAACTCTACGCTCTACTACTGCAGCAAACGGGGCGCATTGATGATGCGACCGCTATGTATCAGCGGCTTCTTCAGATTGACCCAACGAACGGTCGTCTTTGGCTTTCCTACGCGGTCGCGCTGGACGCGCTGGGATTGGTAGAGGATGCTCGGTCGGCCCACCAAACGGCCAATCGCTATGGATTGGGCGATCCCACTCTGAATCAATACAACCTGCAACGGCTAAAAAGCCTGCGGGGTAACCGATGAGTGCGCCGCGTAAAATTAGGATTGGTGATTTATTGGTCGAGCAGGGGATGGTCTCAGCATCGCAATTAGACACGGCCCTGAACGAGCAAAAGGGCTCTGGCAAAAAGCTTGGGCGGGTTTTAATCGAGTCTGGCGCGCTCAGTGAAGATGATCTGCTGCGGGTCTTGTCGACGCAGCTAGATCTGCCGTTTGTCGGGCTGCGGCAGTTCCCGTTTAATTTGGAACTGATCAACCGTTTGGATGAAAACTACGCCCGGCGACACAAAGCCATCGTGCTGGCCGAAAAGGCGGGGGTGTATCAGGTGGGCATGGCGGACCCATTGGATATTTTTGCATACGACGAGCTGTGCCTGTTGCTGAAGCAAACCATCGATATTGCGATTGTTCGAGAAAGCGAATTATTGGACACCTTAGATACGGTCTATCGTCGAACCAGTGAAATCGAATCCTACGCTGAGGAACTCGACAGCGAGGTGACCGAGGGTTTGTTTGACCTTCAGGGTCTGCAAACTGGCCTGCAAGATGATGACGCGCCGGTGGTTAAGATGCTGCAGTCTATTTTTGAAGATGCGGTTCAAGTGCGGGCTTCCGATATTCATATCGAGCCGGATGATGGGGTGCTCAGGATTCGTCAGCGGGTCGACGGTATTTTACAAGAGCAGGTAATGAAAGAGCGCCGGATTAGTTCGGCGTTAGTCCTGCGGTTGAAATTGATGGCGGGGCTGAACATCTCCGAGCGCCGCCTGCCTCAAGACGGCAGGTTTAGCTTGCTCGTGCGCAATCGTAAACTCGACATCCGGCTTTCCACCATGCCGGTTGAGTTTGGCGAGAGCTGTGTGCTTCGGGTCTTGGATCAAACGGCAGGTCTGACCTCTCTCGATGAAACCGGAATGTCCCCGGCTATGCTCAAAGATTTCAGGCGCATGATCCATTTGCCCTTTGGACTGATTTTGGTCACCGGGCCGACCGGTAGTGGTAAAACTACCACGCTGTACGGCGCGTTGAACGAGCTGAATCAAGCGGGCCAAAAAATTATCACAGCGGAAGACCCGGTTGAATACAAGCTGCCCCGGGTGAATCAGGTGCAGGTGAATACCAATATCGGGCTCGATTTTGCGAACGTACTGCGGGCGGCTTTGCGGCAAGATCCCGACATTATTTTGGTTGGTGAGATTCGGGATGTTGAAACGGCAGAGATTTCCTTGCGGGCCTCGATGACGGGGCACTTAGTGCTCTCGACCTTACACACCAATGATGCAGTGTCATCGGCCATGCGCTTGATGGACATGGGGGTTGAGCCATTTTTAGCGGCGTCCAGCCTTCGGGCGATCGTGGCGCAGCGCTTGGTGCGCAAACTCTGCGGAGAATGCGCGATGCCCTATCAGCCTGATAGCATTGAAGCCAGTTGGATGCAGCGTTATTTGACGCCGGATGTGATTGCCAATGGCAGCATCAGAACCTCCGTTGGTTGTTCGCACTGTAACCAGACCGGTTATCGCGGCAGAATTGGCATCTACGAGATGCTGGTGATCAAAGATAATATTGCGGACGCTCTGCGTCGCGGTAATGCCTCAGAATTTGTGCGGTTGGCGAATGCGCAACCAGGCTTCAAGCCGCTGATCGTGAGTGCGCTTGAGCACGCGGTCAACGGCGTCACCACGATCAGCGAAGTGCTGCGGGTTGCCCAGCAGTTTGAAGAAGCCGAGGCGCCAAGCTTTGCGGCCCATGAGCCGATACCTTACAAGCCAACAAGCTCCCAGCCAGGCGGCGGCGAATCAGCTGAAGCGTCGAATTCAAGCGCCGAGCGCGAGAACAGCCCGCTGGGTAACGAACTCACCCTTGAAGGGCTCACTTAATGGCGTCTTTTGCTTACAAGGGGCGTAATATTGACGGCGGTTTGGTCGACGGCGTCATTGATGCTGCGAACCTCGACGCGGCAGCGGACACGTTGCTGGGCAGCCGAATTACGCCGATTGAGTTAAAGCTGGCAGAAGACGATGTGTTGGGTGGGCGCTCGCTCAAGCAAATTCTGATTCAAGATAAAATTACCACGATCGAATTAATCACCTTCTCCCGGCAGATGTATAACCTCACCAAAGCTGGGCTGCCGTTAGACCGTGCCATTCGGGGCCTGGAGGCATCATTGTCTAACCCTGCCATGCGCCGGGTCCTGAAATCCGTCATCCAATCCTTAGAGCGTGGCAATACGTTGTCCGAAGGCATGAGTCAGCACCCTAAAGTGTTTAACGATCTCTTTTTGAGCTTAGTTCGGGTGGGTGAAAATACCGGCCGGCTGGATTTAGCGTTCCAAGACCTTGGGCGCTACATGGAGATCGAGCGTAATACGGACAAACAATTGAAAAGCGCAACTCGTTATCCGATGTTTGTCTTAATGGCGATGGCAGGCGCGATTGCGGTGGTCACGGTGTTTGTAATCCCGGCCTTTTCGGGGGTGTTTTCGAAGCTGGGTGCGGATCTGCCTTGGCAAACTAGGGCGCTGATTGCGACCTCGGATTTTGCCGTCAATTATTGGCCGGTGATATTAAGCTTGATCGTTATCGGCTACGGTAGCTTCCAATATTGGACCAAGAGCGCAAAAGGCGGCCTGATGTGGGATCAACTCCGCCTTAGGATGCCGCTGGTGGGCACTATTTTCGAGCGAATTGCCCTTGCTCGGTTTGCTAAGACGTTTGCGATTTTGGGTCGCTCTGGTGTGCCGATCGTAACCGCACTCAATGTGGTGGCTGATGTGGTCGGTAATAAGTACATTGGCAAACAAGTCGCGGGTATGGGCGGCGGTGTTTCCCGCGGCGAGTCTTTATACTTAACGGCCCAGCGTAGCGAGATATTTTTACCACTTGTGCTGCAAATGATTGCGGTCGGTGAGGAAAGCGGCAGTTTGCCGGATTTGCTCGATGAAGTATCTGACTTTTACGATGGCGAGGTGGAATATGACCTGAACCGACTAACGGCCAGTATCGAACCAATTCTCATTATGTTTATTGCGGGGTTGGTGCTGATCTTAGCATTGGGCGTGTTTTTGCCGATCTGGGATTTGGGCGCAGCGGCTCGGTGATTACGATGATTGGAAGATAGGCAAGGAATCGTGGTTGCCCTGTAACCGAGAAAAATCAGTAAGAGGTATCAGTACCAGACTATGAGGAAAATTGTCGACCAGAAGGTTTCTTGCGTTACAAAAAGTGCAGAAACCGTTTAAAAAGCTCTCTACAGATCTTGAATTGAGCTCAATTGAGGAACAAACTTAAGTAATAACTCAGGGAGTATTAATTATGGCTAAGTTA
>Ga0233444_10004934_pt1 | contig 12520 bp, 10 predicted proteins | sample SI_124_October20_6_FD_182792 | JGI IMG/M metagenome (GOLD analysis project Ga0233444, IMG submission 182792) | Seawater microbial communities from Saanich Inlet, British Columbia, Canada - SI_124_October2016_10_MG | ecosystem: Environmental > Aquatic > Marine > Inlet | place: Canada: British...
TCGCTATGAAAGGAATATTGATTGCCGAATTTATAGACTTAATGGAAGCTGAATTTGGTGCTGATATGGTTGATACTGTGCTGGAGGAAGTGAAACCAGCCAGTGGTGGAGTTTACACGAGCATGGGCACCTATGACCATGCTGAACTGGTCGCGATCCTTATGGCATTGAGCAGACACAGCAAAGTACCATTAGCCAATCATAATAAAACGTTCGGCATGTATTATTTCCCCGAGTTTATAGCGTCCCATCCGGACTTATTTGATAGCCATAACTCATCATTGGCATTACTAGAAAATATTGAGTGGCTTATTCAGTGGGAAGCAAAACGTCTATACCCCAGCGCAATACCCCCCAAGGTTGTTTGCAACCGCACAAGCCCTACCAGTTTGGAATTGTTTCATGAAGGTCCCAAGTGCCTTGGTGATGTGGCTGAAGGGCTTATACATGGTTGCGCATTCCACTACGGCGAAAAAATTATGGTGCGCAGGGAATCTTTGAATGAGAGTAGCGGCCCTGGTGAGTGGTTTTTACTGACATTGGATAGGACATCAGTAACGTTAAAAGCGCGCCATTAGCCATTTTAGGATATCAGCATAGACCTCATTTCGATTAGTCTCGTTAATCATTTCATGACGGCCATTAGTATATAGTTTTAACTCGATGTTCTGGACTCCAGCCTGCTGTAGCGCCTGTTTAAGCTTTTTAACTCCTTTTCCCTGCCTGCCAACTGGATCAAGCTCGCCGGCGAAAAGATAGATGGGAAGTTCACTGTCGATTGTTGCTAAAGCCTTTGATGTAAATAAATGTGCAAGGCCGCTAAGAAAGTCAAACCATGACTGGGTTGTTATCGCACCTCCACACATCGGGTCTGAAATGTAGGTGTCGACCTGCTCATGGTCCCGCGACAACCAATCTTTTTCAGTGCGATTAGGAGTAAATGCGCGGTTAAATGCACCAAAGGATAGAGCTTCTAAAAGATTGCTAATACTGCGCCGTCCTACTCTAAGACGTTCTATTTTTGCTAAACCTGCGACTACTTTAAAAACACTAGGCGAATCATAATTAGAGCCGGACAGAATCAATCCTTTTAGACGTCTATCAGTCAATTGCTTTGTATAGCGCTGGCAGCAGTGTGTGGCCATAAACGAGCCCATACTGTGCCCAAGAATGACCAATGGCAAGTCAGATTCATTAGCTACACTGTCAATCAATTGCCACTGATCATCGACCATCTGATTCCACCCGTTGTGATCGGCAAAATGATAGAGACTGTCGGCTGCGGTACCAGTTAGCCCGTGACCACGATGGTCACCAGCGGTGACCATAATGCCCTGTTGGTTAAGGAATTCGGCCAGATCAGCATAACGCGCGCTATGTTCGGCCATTCCATGCATGATATGCAGCCATCCTTTAGGTCTCTTTGGCGACCATTGATAATAGTAATGCTCACCTGGATCGCCACTTGCAAATACCAGTACTTTTTGTTGTCCAATGGCCATTTTGGTTGCTCTCCCTAAATTCAATGTCTATGTGCAGCAATACTTATAACTAAATCTTTCGAGTTCGAATACTAGCATGTTAAGGTCTTATTTTATGTCTGTTGCCGGTCTTTTTAACTCGCTATGTTAGTGCTAGTAAGCTGCATGTCTATGTTATGCTGACGGGCAAGTATCATGATCTTGTAGTGCTCTTATGAATATCACCCTTGCTGTAATCTTTTTAGTTATTGGTCTGTTATTGCCCTTTAAATCGCTTTTTTCTGTATTAGCGAATTGGCTGCTGTCGCTAAGAGATTGGCGCGCCCTAGCTATTCTCGACTTTATTATTGCAGTACCTCTCATTATTTGGAGTGCGGGTACTTCTAACTGGTATTACTACACTGTCTGGATTGCGATATTCACTATTGGTCTGGTGACTCTGCTCGAAGGCATCTATCTAATGCTAACTGATAGTTTGGTTTATAAAAGCCACTTACAATTTTTTATGAAATATTATTACGCCATTGCTATACCTATGGCGATACTGATTATCGGTCTGTCGGCATTCATTCTGGGGCGCGCCTATATTGGCCCCATTGTCGAAATTTCTAGCTGTGAAACAGGTCAACATCTATCATTCTCCTGTGCGGTTAATAACCCAGAAGATCTTGTGGTTACGCCAGATAATCAATTTATTATTGTCTCAGAATTTGGGAGCTTAAAACCTTTAAATGAGACCGGCGCTGGCAGTTTAGCGCTATTAAAAATAGATACTAAGCGCCGAGTTCCATTACCTATTATTTACTCTGATAATATTTGGGGTGACGGCCGCTGCGAGAAAAATGCGGATAGTCCCTTTGGTCCCCATGGTCTTGATTTAGTCACTCGCGACGATGGCCGACACCAGCTAGCAGTTATTAATCATATGGAACATGAGTCCGTTGAGATTTTTGAATTGGTAGCCCTCGAACAGGAATCTGATGTGGGAACTGAGAATGTTGAGCGTGTCAATCAATGGGGATTGGTGTGGCGTGGCTGCGCTGTGGCTCCTCGGAAAAACTTTATTAATGATCTAAGTCTCCTTGCAGATGGCAGTTTTTTTGTTTCTCATATGTACGATAAGGACTTTTCGATAAATGACTTTTTGACCACTGCAATTACCGGGCAGGATACAGGCTATGTTATGCACTGGGATCAACAAAACGGATTTAGTGAGGTAACAGGCACGAAGGGCGCACAACCGAATGGTATTGCCTATGATGAAGAGCAAGGCTTCCTGTATATATCTTTTAACTTGTCTGACAAGGTGGCACTGATCGATCTAGAAAGTGCTGAAACGCTTCATTCATTTTCTCTTAATGCGCCGGATAATCTAGTATTAAAGGATGGATCCCTATGGGTTACCAATCTAGATCATGAGACTCTAGATGTACTTAGCTGCGAAGATAAGAGTCCCTGCGCATTACCGTTTACGGTGACTGAGCTTGATGCCACTACTTTAGAAAAACTCAATAGTTGGTCGTTTAGTGCTGAGCCCTTTGGCTTGCCATCTGTGGCGTTACCACTTGGCACCGAGGTGTTGATTGGCAGTTTTCGCTCTGATCGGTTGGCCTTTTTTAACATTGATGCCGAAACTACTTACGAGTAACCAATGTTGAAATTTTTCAATATAGATAGTTTTCTCATGCAGTCAGTAAATGGCTCTGGCGCAAGGGAGCATATCGGGCATTAAAAGTTAGTTAGCGTTTGGCAGAATCACCTTGATAGGAGAGCCAAAGTTAAGAGAGCCAAGGTTAAGGTAGTAAAAAAGGCGACTCATATGAGCCGCCGTTGTGATCGAGCAATCATCATCTAAACTAGCGCTCTATTACTGAGGCATCGTTTGGCCCTGGCCGAAGCGCGCATAGGTTGCAGCTAACTTAGAGGGTAGAATATTTACTTTACTAAGATCACCCTTAATATGTGGCAGTTCTAACAAGCGCTGGTCCATAACTTTAAACCATAGCCAAGGAATATAGGCAATTAGGTACATGCCATAATAGCCATTTGGCAACTCAGGGATATCGTCAAAGTTACGCAGACTCTGATACCGTCTAATAGGGTTGGCATGGTGGTCTGAATGACGCTCTATATGGAACAGTGCCAAATTGCTAACAATATAGTTGGCGTTCCATGAATGATGCGGCTGGCAGCGCTCATAGCGACCGTTTTCATTTTTCTGGCGAAGCAGACCATAGTGTTCTATATAGTTGGCCGAGGTGAGCTGAAACCAGGCCCATATGTTATGTACGGCTAAAAAAGGCAGCATAATCCATCCAAACATGTAAACAAGGGTGCCCTGAAGAACAGCGGTAAGCAGGTAAGACTGCAAAATATCATTGTGCACCGACCAGGTGGCTTTGCCCTGTTTATTGAGTCGAGTTTTTTCGAGATTCCAGCCACGTATAAAGGTTCCGGGGATTTCCCGTAAAGCGAAAGCATAAATCGACTCTCCCAGTTTTGCGCTGGCGGGGTCATCTGGCGTTGCAACTAACACATGGTGCCCGCGGTTATGCTCAACGCAGAAGTGGCCATAGGCTGGAATAGCGAGGGTTATCTTTGCTAGTAATTGTTCGATGTTAGTCAATTTGTGGCCTAGTTCATGGGCAGTATTGATACCCAGGCCACTGTAGCTACCAGCAGTAATAGCCATAACCAGAACCGCCCATGGGCTAAGATCATTGGTACCCACGGCATAGGCCATAACTCCCAGGACAATAAAGTGAAAGGGTACGGTGATCATAGTCAAAATGCGGTAGTAATTATCAGCTTCGAGTTGCGGCACCAGCTCTTCGGGCGGATTGTTTTCATCTCTGCCAACTAAAAAATCTAAAATGGGCATAATTAGATAGCCAAACACCAGCGGGAAACCAAGCACCCACTCGACGCCGGTTTGATAAAAAATTGCCACACCTGTTAATGGAAATGCAGGCATGAGCACTGACATTAGCCAGAGGTAGCGCTTCTTGTCAGTGTAGGTGATAAGACCTTTTTCTGGATGTTGCAGTGAATAAGTCGCCATGGGTAGTTCCTCTTTTTAGGTTCTCGGGCGTTCTAACTGAGCAAATTGTAATTGACAGAAAGCCATTCAATGGTGTCATATACCGTCAAGGTGGGTGTCATTAACCATCAATATATGGTTCATTTACCTTCAATTTGAGAGGTTTTTATGAATTTTCTTATTTTACCTGTGCTCATAGATCTGCTGTCTGATCAGGGTATAACTGATAATCAGTTGCTGAAAAACACAGGTTTAGATGACTTTGATTTGAGTAATTTGCCAATTTTAAATGGCCAACAAGCCGACGAGATATGTAGTAGAGCGATTAAACTATCCGGTGATCCGCTACTAGGTATTAAACTGGGGCTACGTTTAGACATGGTTTCGCTGGGTATTCTTGGGTATGCAGCTATGACGAGTGCTACCGTTGGCGATGTACTCAAGCTTTTAGTGCGGTTCAAGCAAGCACTGCTACCTAGTGTTCGTATTGACCTTGTTAAAGATGGTGGCTCTGTGCAGTTGCGCAGTGCTGCAGCACAATTGCCGCAGGCTTTGGAGCGCTTTTATAAAGATGCTCTCTATACCGGGTTGGTAACCAACTTAGACACGCTCACCGACAACCATGTAGCAACCCCAATTCTCGAGCTCGATTATGGTGAACCAGAGGACTGGGCCCTATATCAGTCGATTTTTGGTTCCAATATCAAGTTTAATTCGAGCCGCTGTGGGCTGACTTTTGATGCTGAGAGCCTAGTTGTACCCATATCTACTTCTGACCCTTTGGCGCAAGTTATTTTTCAGCGCGAGTGCAATCGGATTTTGGCTAACGACAACCATGCGGGTATGGTCAGTGAGCGAGTTAAGCAGGCACTTTTGTCATCAAGGTCAGAGTTTCCAACGAGCGCTGCGGTCGCGCAACAGATGCATATGAGCGAGAGCACCATGCAACGTCGGCTGGCAAAAGAGGGAACTAGATTTCAAGAACTGCTTGATCAGGTGCGCTACAGGTTGGCACTAGAATATTTGCAGGGAACTCAGTTGCCAGTATCGGAGATAGCATTACTTTTAGGTTTCAGCAATCCGGCTAATTTCCGACGCTCGTTCAAACGCTGGTCAGCAACGACCCCTGCGCAGATGCGCCAACCCAATATCAGTTAATAGCATTGGTAACATAGCTGACGAAATCTGCATCACTCCAGGAATTGGGCCCCTCTGTTCGGATCCAGTTAGAGGCGGTACGTATCGTGCTATCGCCGGTTCTGGTATAGACACTATTGCGGACTATCACCAGATCATATTGTGGAAAAATATAAATATGGTTTTTATCCATGCCCGCTGAATAGAAATAGTCCAGCTCAGGGTTTACCCACCAATGCAGCCCGTAACTGGCATCAGCAAGCAGCGATACAGATGTCGCTGTCGCTTTGTCTACCCAGGCTTCGGACACCACCTGTGTATTACCCCACTTGCCACCCCTGGCGAACAGCAAGCCAAAGCGAGCAAAGTCTCTTGTGGTAGCGTCGATACAACAGTAGGTCAGGGCATGGCCCTGCACATCAGTCCACCAGGTAGCAGTCATACCAATTTTTGAGAATAGCTTTCCATCGGCGTAGTCGAGCACATTTTGCCCAGTTGCATTCTCAATAATGCCACTCAGTAACATCGAATCACTATTTAGATAAACCCAGTTGTTAGTTCTAGGAGTGGTTTCTGGGACCCTATCTAAGGCATATGCGAGCTGATCACCACCATTCACATAGATTGCGAAATCCGTTGTGTCATCAGACGCCAGCCCAAGACCAGAGCGCATCTCTAAAATAGCTCGGATGGTAATAGCCTCTCTATCAGTCCCCACCCAGCTGGGTAGATAGGTTTCTGCTGGGTCGTCAATGGAGGCGATATCGCCTTCATCTTCAGCAATACCGATTAATGTGCTGGCAAAAGATTTGCCTGTTGACCAACTCGTGGCCAAAGTTTCCTTATTGGCTCCTTGAGCATATCGCTCACCGATGATAACGCCATTTTTGATAATTACCACGCCCTGAGTATTTCGGCCTTCGGCGAAGGCGTAATCCAGTGCTGCGTTAACTCCAGACTGGGCAACGCCCAGAGCAGCGGCATCATGGGTATCCCAGCTTGCTCCTGGGAAGGTGTCGCTGTCTGGAAGTGCAGGCTCTGGCTCCGGCGGGGTTGGGGTGGAGGACCCACCACCACCGCAGGATGTTAGAGAGATCATTAGGGCGACAATAACAGGAAATTTCATAGTTCTGCTTCTTTTTAGTTCATAAGACTGACTATAACCCGTTTGTCCTTTGAGTCCAAAGGCAGTTGATGCCCTATTGGTTTACAAATGATACAAAACTGGCTTAGAGCCGTAATTTAGCAGATTAAATCTGGATTTTGGAGTTAACGATTAAACAAATAATGCGAGGGCAGCAGCGATCCACCCAGAGTTTCAAGCCTGATGAGGTGTCGCGAATTATCGAAATGGCATGGGAAGACCGCACGCCATTCGAAGCTATAGAAAATCACTTTGGACTGAATGAGTCTGGGGTCGTAGCACTAATGCGTGGAGAGATGAAAGCTTCCTCATTTCGCATGTGGCGCAAGCGCGTAACCGGTCGAAAAACTAAGCATCTGTCTCTGCGTTCACCCAATGTGAGCAGGGGTTACTGCCCCACACAATACAAACGAGGTTGATTTGTATGCCATTTTTTCAAAGCAAGATCTGTCTAAAGACCCTATGTCTTCTGTCAGCCTTAACGAGTTTAAACGTTGGAGCTGATGAGATTATGTTGGATAACTTTGAATTAAATCCGGAACAGCGCTGGCGTTACGTAAGTGATCAGGTAATGGGTGGCATCTCTAATGGGCAGGTAGTTTACAGAAAAGAGGGGGATGTCAGTTACGCTCACATGACCGGTATCGTGAGCACCGAAAATAATGGTGGATTCATCCAATTACGCACTGGGGTTGTTAAGGGAGTCGCTGAGAAGTCGGCCGGGGTAATTCTGCGTGTTCGTGGTGAGCCGCAAAAATATTACGTTCATTTACGCACTCGCGGAACCGTTTTACCCTGGCAGTTCTACCAAGCGAGCTTTGATATTGATAAACAGTGGCAGACCATTAAGGTGCCGTTCTCAGCGTTCAAGGGTTCTAGCAAATGGCTGAAATCTGCTGTTAACTCTGGTTCTATTCGCAGTATTGGTGTCGTCGCCTTCGGTCGGGATCACATTGCGGATATTCAAATTGCCGCGATTGGTTTTTATAACTAGCGTTCAAAGGTCCAATTGACAATGCTTGGTGACTAGATAATCGTTTATAATACTAAAATAGTACAGTCATTCTTTTATTATTAATTAGAGAGAAAGCAAGTATGTCAGACTGCCGAACACGTATTACCGAAGGACGTGGCAAACTCTACGATAGTATTTTGGACACTATTGGAGACACACCCGTAGTGCGGGTCAAAAAGTTAGCGCCTGATGATGTGCGGCTCTATGTCAAGGCGGAGTTTTTCAACCCAGCCGGATCTGTAAAGGATCGTTTGGCGATTAGTATTATAGAAGAAGCCGAGCGCAGTGGTGCTTTAAAGCCGGGTCAAACGGTGATTGAGGCGACTAGCGGCAATACTGGGGTGGGCCTTGCAATGGTCTGTGCGGCGAAGGGCTATCCTTTTGTAGCGACTATGCCGACTAGCGTATCGGTTGAGCGGCGCAAACTTATGCGTTTCTTGGGGGCCAAGGTTATTCTTACACCCAAAGCCAATAAAGCGATGGGCTGTTATCTGAAAGCGGTCGAACTGGCACAGGCTAATAACTGGTTTTTAGCTCGTCAATTTGAAACCGATGCTAATTCATTAGTTCATGAGAACACTACAGCCAGAGAAATATTGACTGATTTTGCAGGAGATAAACTCGATTACTGGATAACTGGATACGGTACAGGCGGTACATTCTCAGGTGTGGCCAAGGTGTTGCGACAAGAGCGGCCAGATACCAAAATTATTCTTAGTGAACCGATCAACGCCCAGCTAGTAGAAAGTGGCCAGCCACAGCAACGGGACGCAGATGGCGCGCCCGCGGGAAGTCATCCGGCGTTTGAACCGCACCTTATTCAGGGCTGGACGCCTGATTTTATTCCAGCGGTTTTACAGGAGTCGATAGATCAAAAGCGTTTCGATGAGCTGGCGCCCATTGATGCTCAAGAGGGCATAGAGGCGTCCAAGTTATTGGCTCGGAAAGAAGGTATTTTCACAGGTATATCTGGAGGCTGTACTTTTGCCGTCGCGCAAAAAATAGCAGCTAGCGCATCACCCGGCACCGTAATTCTGTGTATGTTACCTGATACAGGGGAACGCTATTTGTCCTCTCCACTGTTCGAGGACGTTGGTGAAGCCATGAACGGCGATGAGGTTGCGCTATCGAACTCCACACCGGGCTTCCATTTAGTCGACGAGTAAATTATCACTGCTGCTTAGCGGCTAGCGCCTCTAATTGCGCTGTCGTGGCGGGTGGTTGATGATTTTCCTTCCATTGGCTGTATGGCATACCATAAATGGCCTCGCGAGCCTGGTCGTAATCTATTGCAATGCCACGTTCTTCTGCGGCATCCAGATACCATTTGCTGAGACAGTTCCGACAGAAGTCGGCTAGTATCATCAGGTCAATGTTTCGCACATCTTTGTTGTCATCTAAGTGTTTTAATAGTCGACGGAAAGCCGCCGCTTCGAGTTCGATTGAGGGTTTTGGTGTCATTTAATGGGCCTTTGATGTTTTATCGTTAGATGGATTATAGGGCACTGTGAGGCGATAAAAAAACCTTAGTTCGCGATGGAGAGTGAGCCTTCAGTCATATCTTAGGGATACATGAGAGAGCGTGCTCGATGTTAATTAGTGTTATTACTCAGGAGTCACTGTTAGATGGTTGTCACTACGGACCCTAGATAGCGCTTCGCCGCTGTGTATAGGGACGCGCTGTGTCGACGAGGATACCGCTATGGCGGCGTAGCTAAGGTCATTACTTTTGATATCGACTCGGGCAGGTACATTAGCCCAATCAAAAACTAAAAAACCCCTGTAAAACAGGGGTTTCCCTTAATCGAATAGTACTATTAAAACTTGAATGAGGTGCCTGCAGAGGCACTTGTCTCGCCACCAGCATGCCCAACAGAAAGTTTAAAAGTTCTCTTTGAATCAACAAAAACTAGACCCATTGCAACCGCTGACTCACCAGCGAAATAGCCAGCGCCAATTGAGAGCCCCAGACCTTCGCCAGGGGTTGCAGGCATGCCCGCAATTGCCAAAGATGAAGCGATACCAGATTTAAGCGTTTCAACATTTTCAGCCATCGCGATTTCAACACGCTGAATATCGAGGGCATTGTTATTGATTAGGCCTGTATTTGATGTTACCTCAGAAGAGAAACTTGAGATAGCGGCAGTATTAGTTGCGATAGCGCTGACGTTGGTTGATATATTTTCAGCATTAGTTGCGATAGCGCTGACGTTGGTTGATATATTTTCAGCATTAGTTGCGATAGTGTTGACGTTGGTTGAGATATCTTTGGCATTAGTTGAGGATGTATTACTGTTGGCTAATATTGCGTCAGTATTTGTTGAGATAGCCATTATGTTAGTAGCGACAGCCTCACCATTATCTCTAATCTTTACGTTATTTTCCTCGGTAAGTTGGTAGGTATCTTCAACAGCGTTGAAAATGGCTCCACCGGTATCATCCTGACGTATCAGAGAGTCGAGCAAGTCAACGCTCGGCGAGCCAGACATCTCGAATTCTTGTATCTCATTAAGGACTGCATCAGCTTCAGGTCTGCGTTTCGCTAGATCTTCAAGAGTTTTCTGTGATTTGCTTATCGAAGTTTTCGCCAAATCGAGGTCTTGTGAAGCTATGAATAATTCGTCGTGACTAACTTGCCATTCGCGATCTAGCTTGTGTATTTCGTCACCCGTTGTCTTGATTAACAAGCTAGCCGCTAAGCGCTCAGCGCTACTAACCGTCGCATCATTCAACAGTTCTTTAGCGGCGAGTATTGCATTAACATGGTTCTTCTCAGCTTCAGATCGCATCGCGTCAACTGTTTTGAAGGCGTTAGCTTTTATTTCCGCATTTTCTTCAAGATCGGCGAGTTGTTCTGTAAGGATGTCAAGTGTCTGTGCGGCGTCTGACCGATTAAATTCTAAATCACCCACAGTTTGTTGGGCGTGATTCAAGCGACTTTTGCTCGCCGCTACCGCGGCCTCTACTAAATCCTGCGGGTAGTCATCTTGCGATGCTAGGTCCCAAAGCTTATTGATATTGCCGGCCTTAAACTTATCAAGGTCAAGATTTGATGTATTTGCAGCTACTTTTGCGGCTTGCATATATAAATAGTTTGTAATATTGAGGTTGAAAAGTTCACTTTCTTTGGCATTGGCTAGCGACAGTAAATCTTGTTTTTGGACATATTCTAGATTTTTAGCCATATCTACTCCTTGTCTTGTCCCCGCAGTCAGCAGATCGAGAAGTTCACTGCGCATTTTGTCAGTGGTGTCCTTTTGCTTGCGTATCTCAACCAAGCCTCCTTCATACGCGTTTGTTAATGCGGTTGATAAATTATCATTTTTGTTCTTGATTGCTTTTAAATCTTCAATCTTTGCTTTAGCGTTTTGCTTAGGCTCGCAATCGCGCGCAACACAGATGCCCCATTTAGCAGAAAAATCTTGATATGCTCGCGGAGCATTTATTTCTCCCGAAGAAATAGCTGTTTCTGATATAGCCAACAAAACTCCAATGCCTAAGATATTTCTTTTAAATTTCATCTTCCTTGTAAATTTCATGCTTTTCTCCTGATGCCTTCTATGGCTGTATATATTAAAAAATCCAGCTTGGTTTACGTTTCAAGTGACTCTGTGAATAACTCAACTCACTAGTGAACGATACTGTTCACGTCAGAATATTTACATACGTAAAAAAAGTTATTATTACCTATGGTAAATATATATTTAATTCCCCAAAAACAACCGATTTTTCCAAATACATTACTTTTAGTGTGCTATATATAAACCATGCCAAATGGCTAGTGAAAACACATATGACCTAATTAATTAGCTTATGGGGCAGCATTCCCAGCTAAGAATATGAGCGGCATGCGTTTTTTTGGTTTGTATGATTATTGTTAAACGGATATCAAAGGAAGATAAAATCATGAGAGAAAGGAATGATCTAAGGTCTGAAACAAAAATTTTAGTTGTTAAATTACTCGGCGCGCCGGCACATCTAATTAAAGATCTAGCGTTACCATTTTATAATGTGAATGACAATGTCGCAGTGCTAACACTTCGGCCTGACTTTGATTTGATTAGGCGTAAGACGTTGTCTCAGCAATTTGCTGAAACCTGTAGTTTAGGACCACTCGCTATAAACCTAGTTTTCGATCCAGCAGTAGATGACCAAATAACAGTTGAGCCGGTGTCTGAAATAGCGGGGACTAAAATAGCTCATTGCAATGCTAGCCATCTCGATAATTTTGAGGCGTTCAGTTCTTTAATCATCGCATTAGGTCTGCCGGATCTGCGTCTTCCAGACGATTTTTGGATGCCGGTGGAGTCTATTTTGACATTGCGAGAGTTAGAGATTTTACGTCTTGTGTATCAGGGTTTTTCGAGTAAGAAAATTGGTGAATATTTAGCTATAAGTCATAGAACTATCGAGTTACATCGCCAAAATTGCTCATCTAAGCTCGGCCAGATTACGCCGCTATTACTCGAAACCTTGTTTTCTACGATGGCATTGGAAACCTATTATTGGGGTCTTTCCAGGTGGCAAGTGGCAAATACTGCGCAGCAGCATTTGTTAATGTCTGCCTAACCTTGACGGCAGTAGGTATATTTCTGGCCCTGTAATGTTGTAAACCCCTCGCCCTTGGCGCCGCCGCCGAGGGCTTGTTTACATTTATTACTTAGAGCATATTTTGCTCTGGGTTAAAAAAGGGACTAACTGAC
>Ga0233444_10004938_pt1 | contig 12505 bp, 14 predicted proteins | sample SI_124_October20_6_FD_182792 | JGI IMG/M metagenome (GOLD analysis project Ga0233444, IMG submission 182792) | Seawater microbial communities from Saanich Inlet, British Columbia, Canada - SI_124_October2016_10_MG | ecosystem: Environmental > Aquatic > Marine > Inlet | place: Canada: British...
ATCTTTATCCCCCTTAATAAACGCTTCCTGTCCCGCTGTTTGTGTTGTCGGAAAAGCATGGGATTTTCATGTTAAAATTGCATTAGGTATTAATAATAAAGACAACTTAGAAAATATTAAAGATACAGCAAAACATATTGTTAAAAATGGGAAAGAATTTTTATTTGATGCAGAACATTTTTTTGATGGTTACAAATCTAACCCAAACTACGCTTTAGATTGTATTAAACATGCTTTTGATCAAGGTGCTAGATGGTTAGTCTTGTGTGATACTAATGGTGGAACTCTTCCACATGAAGTTGGAGAAATAGTATCTAAAGTCACAAAAGTAATTCCTGGAAAAAATTTAGGAATTCATGCACATAATGATACTGAGAATGCAGTAGCTAATTCTCTTACAGCTATACAAGCGGGTGTTAGACAAGTGCAAGGAACTATTAATGGACTTGGAGAAAGATGCGGAAATGCAAACTTAATGTCAGTTATACCTACTCTTTCCCTAAAAAAAACTTTTAATGATAAATATGATTTAAATATAAATAAAAATAAATTATCTACGTTAACTGAATGTTCAAGATTGCTAGATGAAATTTTAAATAGAAAGCCTAATAAAAACTTACCATATGTAGGTGCTTCAGCTTTTTCTCATAAAGGCGGTTTGCATGTTTCAGCCGTTCAAAAAGATCCTAAAACATACGAACATGTAGATCCAAAATTAATAGGCAATCATAGGAATATCATCGTTTCAAATCAAGCGGGTAGATCAAATATTTTATCTAGATTAGAAAATTATGGTGTCAAGATTGACTCCAAGGATCCTAAAGTACAAAAAATTTTAGATGAAGTTAAAGAAAGAGAGTTTAGTGGATATTCTTATGATGGCGCTGATGCTTCCTTTGAATTATTAGCCAATCGTTTACTTGGCAAAGTTCCAGAATATCTGAAAGTGGAAAGCTATAATGTTAATGTTTCTAAATCTGATAGAATTTTAACAAAAGCAAATGTAGTGTTTCTTATTGATAAAAAAAAAATTGAATGCAATGGTGAAGGTAATGGTCCTGTAAATGCACTAGATAATGCTATTAGATCTAATTTTAAAAAAGTAGAAAAGTACTATAATTTTTTTTCTGATTTAAAATTATTAGATTATAAAGTAAGAATTTTAAACACCGGCACAGAAGCAACAACTAGAGTTTTAATAGAAAGCACAGACAAAACTGGCGTTAGTTGGTTTACTGTTGGAGTGTCACCAAATATAATTGAAGCTTCTTTTAAAGCACTAATAGATAGTTTGGATTATAAGCTTTATAAAGAAAAAGCTCCAGCAAATTTAAATGAAAAGTAAATTTGGATTTATTTTAGTAAAACCCCAATTAGGTGAAAATATTGGTGCCTGCGCTAGATCTATGAAAAATTTTGGTTTTACTAAGCTTAATATAGTTTCTCCAAAAATAAGTTTTCCTAATCATAAAGCAAAAGCAACTTCTGTAGGTGCCTTTGATATAATTAATAAAGCTAAAATTTTTAATGAAACAAAGGATGCAATTAGTAATTTTGATATTGTAATATCTTTAAGCGCAAGAAGAAGAGATATAAATAAAAAACATATTTCTTTAAATGATTTTGTGAAACTTATTATTAAAAAAAATAATAATAAATTTGGATTAATGTTTGGTCCTGAAGCATCTGGACTATCTAATGAAGATTTATCTTTTTCCAACTACGTCTTGCAGATCCCAACTGCACCTAAATTTAAGTCATTAAATTTGTCTCATTCTGTGACTATTATTTGTTATGAAATATTTAAAATATTTAATGAAAGATTAATTAAAAAGAACAATTTGAATATTAAAGTTGCTTCTAAATCTAAAGTTAATTCATTAATAAAACATTTATTAAAGCTTCTTGAACAAAAAGACTTTTTCGTTCCAAAAGAAAAAAAACAGTCAATGATACTAAATATAAATAATTTAATTTATAGACTGGAGCCAAATGACAAAGAACTAAGGATTTTAGCCAGTATTATCAGCTCTTTGAGTAAAAAAACATCAAACCAGAATTGACAAATAGACCCGAAACCTTGTAAACACACAGCTAATAAACATGACAAAAAGACTAAAATCAAAACATAAAGTTGATAGAAGATTAAAAGCTAATATATGGGGTAGACCTAAAAGCCCTTTTAATTCTAGAGCCTATCCTCCTGGTCAACATGGACAAAATAAAAAAGGCAAACCAACAGATTACGGCATTCAGCTACAAGCAAAACAAAAGTTAAAAGCTTATTACGGAAATATTAATGAAAGACAATTTAGAAATATATACAGAAAAGCATTATCTAAAAGGGGCGATACAACAGAAAATTTAATAGCTCTTTTAGAAAGTAGATTAGACACAGTTATCTATCGAGCCAAATTTGCACAAACAGTTTTTTCAGCTAGACAAATGATTAACCATGGACATATAACGGTAAACAAAAAAAGAGTTAATATCGCAAGCTACGTAGTTAAAGATACTGATTTAGTTGAAGTAAGAGAAAAATCTAAAAAATTAACATTTATAGATGGATCTTTGCAAAGTAAAGAGCGTGAAGTCCCAGAATACATTGAGTTAGATAATAAAAATAAAACTGCTAAATTAGTTAGAGTTCCAAAGTTTTCTGAAGTTCCTTTTCCAGTTATCATGGAGCCTAGTTTAGTTATTGAATATTACTCGAGATAATTGAATTTTTTTAGTCTTTTTAAAAGAAGTATAATTTATCATTTTAAAAAAAAAATCCCAATAGACAATGAATTATTAAATTTAAAATCTTTAGATGATTTTTTTCATCACTATGGAAGTGACAAAGCCAATATTTTTAAAAAAAATAATAGCGAAGGTCATGGTTTTTCAGAATTTTACGAAGAAGAGTTTAAATATTTAAAAGATAAAAAAATTAATATATTAGAAATCGGATCTTATGCAGGAGCTTCAGCTGCGTCCTTTACGAAATATTTTAAAAATTCTACAGTCTTTTGTTTTGATATTAATATTTCAAAATTTGAATATATTTCTGAAAGAATAAATGTTTTTGGATTAGATATAAATAATAAAAAAAAAACAGAAATATTTTTAAGAAAAATTTCTAAAAAATATAAAATTGATCATTTTGATATAATTATAGATGATGGCTCACATAATTTAAGTGATATTATTTATACTTTTAATTTTTTATTTAAATATTTAAAACAAAAAGGAATTTTTGTTATAGAAGATTTTATGCATCCTAATTATTACGAATATAATAACAACGTTGAACATATATTTGTAAACGATTTTTTAAAAAATTTGTCTAATAGATTATATTCAGTATCATCTATAGTTTCTAAAAAAGATCAGTCATATCTAATAGACGCAATAAAAAAAATTGATTTTTACAATGGTAATTTAGCTGACTCAAATATATGTTTTATTAAAAAAAATTAACTTAAATTATTTTTTTTTCTTCAAAAAGTTTTTTTAGCTCACCTTTTTCAAACATTTCTTTAACAATATCACAACCTCCAATAAATTCATTTTTTACGTATAGTTGTGGTATTGTCGGCCAATCACTATAGTCTTTAATGCCTTGTCTTAAATTTTCATCATCAAGAATATTGATACCTTTAAAATCAATTTTTAAATGTTTAAGCACATTCGATACCGCCATTGAGAATCCACATTGAGGCGCTTCAGGTGTTCCTTTCATGAACAAACAAACTGTATTTTCATTTAATAAGCTTTTAATTTTTTCATTTATTTCCATTATTTTCCTTCTGTAGTTATTGACAAAGCATGTAGTTCGTTACCCATTTTACCTTTTAAAGATTTATACACAAGTTTATGTTGTTCTATTTTACTTAAATTATTAAATTGTGAAGATTTAATTACAGCAGCATAATGATTGCTATCACCCATCAAATCTTTTATCTCAATCGAAGCATCAGGAATAGCGTCTTTAATTAATTTTTTTATTTCGTCTATGGGTAAAGGCATTAGTAATTATTATACCATTGATTGTTAATTTTAAATAAATCTTTAACACTTATCTTAAGCTCTCCTTCTATTTCGAAGAAATCACTTTGCGTGAAGCCTATATTTTCATAGTATATACTGTTTTCTTTAAGTGTTTTTTCAACTTTTATTAAATTAGCATTATCAACTTCTAAAATATATCTGCCTTGATCTTCACCAAAAAAATACTCTATTAAATTTGCTAGTTTTTTTGGTTTTTGAATTTTTACACCATAATTAGAAGAGATAGCCATTTCGCTTAAGGCTAAAATTAATCCACCGTTTGAAATATCGTGCGATGAAAGAACTAGTTTATCTTGAATTAATTTAAGAACATTCTCTCCATTATTTTTTTCATTAAGAAGATTAATTTCAGGAGGCATTCCATCAGTAATGGAATAATTTTCTTTTAAAAAGCAACTTTGTTCAAGATGCCCAAAAGTTTTTCCAACTAAAATTATTACACTCTTATTTTTTTTAAAATTGTGATTTATAGGTTTTGATAATCTATTTATTAAACCAACACCACCAATCACAGGAGTAGGGCTAATATTTTTTTTATTAGTACCATTGTAAAATGATACATTGCCTGAAACAACAGGATAATTTAAGAATTCACAAGCTTCTTTTATACCCTCTAAACATTCTGCAAATTCACCCATTATATTTTCATTTTCAGGATTTCCAAAATTTAAACAATTAGTAATAGCTAAAGGTTTAGCTCCTACAGAAATTAAATTTCTCCAATTCTCACAAACTATTTGTTTTCCACCTGTAATAGGATGTGATTTACAGTAATTAGCAGATGAGTCCACAGAAACTGCTATAGCTTTATCTTTGTTATGAATTCTTATAATTGCTGCATCTGCACCAGAATTTTGAATTGTATCACACATTACAGTTTGATCGTATTGATTAGTAACCCAGTCTTTATTTGAATGATTTGGAGAGGACAAAATTTTTATTAGAGCATCTTCAATTTTTATTTTTTTTAAATTTTTTAATTCAAGTTTTTTTTTTGAAATTTTTTTTCTTATCCATTTTCGGTCGTAAATTGGAGCTTTAGATGCAAGAGCTTCTATGGGTATTTCACCTTCAACTTTACCATTAAGTTTTAATGTAAGATTATTAGTATTAGTAGTTTTTCCAATAACAACAAAATCTAGATCCCATTTATCAAAAATTTTTTTAGCTTCTTTTTCTTTACCATCTTCTAAAATTATCAACATCCGTTCTTGACTTTCAGATAGCATCATTTCATATGGAGACATATTTTCTTCACGGCAAGGAACCTTTTCTAATTCAAGCTCTATACCCAGAGACCCCTTTGAAGCCATTTCTACACTTGAGGATGTCAGCCCGGCTGCCCCCATATCTTGAATAGAAATAATAGAATTATCTTTCATTAGTTCCAGGCAAGCTTCCATTAATAATTTTTCTGTAAAAGGGTCTCCAACTTGGACAGTTGGTTTTTTATCTTCTGTGTTTTCATCGAATTCAGCAGAGGCCATTGATGCTCCATGTATTCCATCTCTACCTGTTTTGGATCCAACGTAAACCACTGATTTATTTATTCCTTTTGCCTTTGAATAAAATATTTTATTTTTTTTAGCGAGACCCACGGCCATTGCATTAACTAAATTATTTTCGTTATATGTTTCGTCAAATTTTGTTTCGCCAGCTACAGTTGGTATACCTATACAGTTTCCATAACCGCCAATACCAGAAACTACACCGTTTAATAAACTTTTAGTTTTAGGATGTGTTGGGGATCCAAAATGTATTGAATTTAAAAGAGCAATAGGTCTTGCTCCCATTGTAAATACATCTCTTAAAATTCCTCCTACACCAGTAGCGGCTCCCTGATAAGGTTCGATATAAGATGGATGGTTGTGACTTTCAATCTTAAATACAATTGCGTCGTCATCACCAATATCAATAACGCCGGCATTTTCACCTGGACCCTGAATAACCTGTTTTCCTTTTGTAGGTAGTTTTTTGAGGTGTAGACGTGATGATTTATATGAGCAATGCTCATTCCACATTGCAGAAAAAATTCCTAACTCTAATAAATTGGGCTTTCTTTTTAATAATTTTTCAATAACCTCATATTCTTCACGTTTTAGGCCATGTGTTTCAATTATTTTATCAGTTATTTCCATTTTTGATTAATTAAGCAAGCTAGAGAATAAGTTTACCCCATCAGTATTTGAAATTAATTCATCAATATTTCTTTCAGGATGAGGCATCATGCCTAAAATATTTTTTTTAAAGTTATAAATACCAGCGATATTTTCTAATGAACCATTTGGATTTGAAAGATTATTTATATTACCTTTTTCATCACAGTATTTAAATGCAATTAAATTATCTTTTTTTAATTCTTCTAAATGACGCATATCAGTAAAAAAGTTTCCTTCATTATGGGCAATATTAATTTTCAATACTTGATCTTTTTGATATTTATTTGAGAATTTTGTTTCATTATTTATTGTTTTTATTTGAATATCTTTATTAATAAATTTTAAGTTTTTATTTCTTAATAAAGTACCTTTTAATAAACCAGTTTCAGTTAATATTTGAAAACCATTACAAATACCAAGGATTAAACAGCCATCATTTGCTGCTTTTATCACCTCATCTATAATTAGCGACTTTCCCGCAATAGCACCTGATCTTAAATAATCACCGTATGAAAAACCACCAGGTAAAACTATTAAATCAGATTTAGGAAGTTTGGTTTCTTTATGCCAAACCATTTGATTTTTAAATTTAAATTTTTCAAGAGCCACAGCTATGTCTCTATCGCAATTAGAGCCTGGAAAAACAATAACTGATGATCTCATTATAATTTATTGATTTTGTAGTCTTCTATAATTAAATTTACTAAAAGTTTTTTACACATCTCGTTAACATTTTTTTCAGCGTTAAATGCATCTTTATCATTAACTTCAATCTCAAAATATTTTCCTTGCCTAATATTTTTTAAATTCATTCCTAAATTAATTAAAGTACCCTCAACAACTTTTCCTTGAGGATCTAATACATCTTTTTTAAGAGTGACTGTTACCGAAAATTTCAATTTATTTCTTCTTAAATTTTATAGAAGCGGTTTTACCAAAATTTACTTCGCTAATGTTAGTTTCTTCTGGCATGATACCTAATCTTCTTGCCACTTCTTGATATCCTTGAATAATACTACCCAAATCCTTCCTAAATCTATCTTTGTCTAATTTTTTTTCAGTTTTTGAATCCCAGAGACGACACGTATCTGGGCTTATTTCATCAGCTAACAAAATTTCCTTTTGTTCTGTATCTTTATTCCACGACTTTCCATATTCAATTTTAAAATCAACAAGTTTTATTCCAATCCCTCTAAATAAACCAACCAATATATCGTTAATTCTTAATGTCATTAGATCAATAACATTTATTTCTGTTTCTGTAGCCCATCCAAAATTAAAAATATGTTCTTTTGATATTATAGGGTCATTTAGTTCATCTTTTTTAAAACAATATTCTAGTAGCGGTTTTTCTAAAACGGTTCCTTCCGGTATACCTAATCTTTTTGTAAGCGATCCTGTGGCTATATTTCTTACAATAAACTCTATAGGAAAAATTTCAGCTTTTTTGATTAATTGTTCTCTCATGTTCAAACGTTTGATAAAATGAGTCTTTATACCGCATTGAGAAAGATTAGTTAGAATATATTCTGAAATTCTATTATTAAGAACACCTTTTCCATCAATGCTAGACTTCTTTAGATTATTAAAAGCTGTTGCGTCATCTTTAAAATGCTGAATAATCAAATCTTTATCTTTTGTTTCATAGATAATCTTAGCTTTACCTTCGTATAATTTTTTGCCTTTATTCATTTAATTATTTTTTTAGATTTCTATTAAAAATTATATTAATTCTTTTTGTATGGTAACCAAAATCAAATAACTTTTTAAGTTTATTAACAGATATTTTGTTTGTAATTTTTTTATCTAAAACAATTTTATCATAAAATGAGGAATTTTCTTTCCAAGCTTGCATTGCATTAGATTGAACTATTTTATATGATTCTTCTCTAGTAAAACCTACAGTAGTTAATTCTAATAAAACCCTTTGAGAAAAAAATATTCCATTAGTTATATCTAAGTTTTTTTTCATATTTTTAGGATAAACATTTAAATTTTCAACAACATTACTTAATCTGTTAAGAGCAAAATCTAAAGCTATAGTAGCATCTGGACCTATGTTTCTTTCAACAGCAGAATGTGAAATATCTCTTTCATGCCAAAGCGCAACATTCTCTAAGGCAGGAACAACGCAAGATCTAATTAATCTTGCTAATCCGGTTAAATTTTCGCTTAAGATGGGATTTTTTTTATGAGGCATAGCTGAAGAGCCTTTTTGTTTTTTTCCAAAAAATTCCTCTACTTCTAAAACTTCAGTTCTTTGTAAGTGCCTTATTTCAACAGCAAATCTTTCAATTGAACTTGCGATAATCCCCAGTGTTGAGAAAAATTGAGCGTGCCTATCTCTTGGAATTACTTGAGTTGATATTGGCTCAACATCAAGCTTTAATTTTTTGGCAACAAAACTCTCAATTTTTGGATCAATATTTGCGAACGTTCCTACAGCTCCAGAAATTGCACATGTAGAAATTCCTTTGATACTGTCTTTTAAACGTTTTTTATTTCTTAAAAATTCTTGATAGAATGTTAACATTTTTAAACCGAAAGTAATCGGCTCCGCATGAATTCCATGGCTTCTCCCAATACACAAAGTGTATTTATGTTTAATTGCTTGTTTCTTAATTGATTTCAATAATTTATCAATATCTTTTAAAAGTATTTCACCAGACTGCTTTAATTGTAAATTAAAACAAGTATCAAGAACGTCTGACGAAGTCATTCCCTTATGTAAATATCTTGCTTCTTTCCCAGCTTTTTCTGTAATCGAAGTTAAAAATGCAATGACATCATGTTTAACTTTATCTTCAATTTGTAAAATTCTTTTTACATTTATTTTTGCCTTTGATTTAACTTTTCTAACTACGCCTTTAGGAATAATTTTTAATTTTTCCATTGCTTCTGCAGCTGCTAGTTCAATATCTAACCAAATTGAATATTTATTATAATCATCCCAGATATTTTTAATTTCTTTTCTAGAGTATCTTTCTATCATTTAATTTTATTGTACATTTTTGGATTGAGTAAAAATTTCATAGCCATCTTTAGTTACACCTATTGTATGTTCAAATTGTGCTGACAAAGATTTGTCTTTAGTAACAGCTGTCCATCCATCATTTAAAGTTTTCGTTTGATAATTTCCAACATTAATCATAGGTTCAATCGTAAAAATCATTCCAGCTTTAATTTTTTCTCCAGTTCCTTTCTTGCCATAATGAAGAATATTGGGTTCTTTATGAAAAGTTCGACCAATTCCATGGCCGCAAAAATCCTCTACAACTGAAAAACCTTTCGCTTCAACATGATTTTGTATTATCGAACCAATATCACCTAATTGAATTCCTTCTTTAACAATTTTTATTGCTTTCATCATTGAGTCGTAAGTCGTCTCAATTAATTTTTCTGCCTTAATGGAAATTTCTCCCACGTTAAACATGCGGCTAGTATCTCCATGCCAACCATCTTTATAAGCAGTAACATCTACATTAATTATGTCACCTTCTTTTAAAATTTTGTCAGAGGGTATTCCGTGGCAAACGACATGGTTTGTTGAGGTGCAACATGATTTAGGAAAACCCCTGTAAAAAAGTGGAGCAGAGTAGGCGTTATGATCATTTATGAATTCATAACAAACCTTATCTATTTCATCAGTTGATATACCGGGTTTAACAATTTTTTTAACTTCGTTTAATGCTCCTGCTGCTATGGATCCAGCTATTCTGCTTTTTTCAAATGATTCTTTGTAATCGTTAGTCATTAAATTTTGAATTTCACTTTATGATTTAGTTTTATTCCTTTTGGTGAAAATTTACAATCATAGCAAAGCACATTTAGCTTTTTTTTCACAGCTTTTGATAATAATTTTGAGTATTCAGGATCAATGTCTTCTGCAATTTTAAAAAACTTACAATCATCTCTTTGAATTAAATAAAGAATATAAATTTTGTAACCTTTATTAGCCGCTTTAATAAGTTCTTTAATATGCTTAAGGCCTCGAGCAGTAACAGCATCTGGAAACTCTGCAACACCTTTTGTGCGAGAAAGAGTTACATTTTTTACTTCAATAAATGTTTTAGTGTTATTTTTTGTTATTAAAAAATCAAATCTGGTGTTTGTCCCAAATTTACTTTCTGGTTTTATTTTAATTTTTTTATTAAATTCATCTATTAGATTGTTTTCAAGAGCATGATAAACTATTTTATTAGTTAGGTGAGTATTCACCCCAACTTTAGAATTTTTTTCTTTAATTATTTGAAGTGTGTATTTGAGTTTCCTATTAGGATTATTACTTTCAGTTAACCATACTTTATTGTTTTTTTTTAACAAACCATACATCGAGCCAGTATTTGGACAGTGCGCTGTAATAATTTTACTATTAATTTTAACATCAACAAAAAAACGTTTATATCTTTTTATTAACTGACCTGATACTAATTTATTTTCAAAATACATGTAATAGTTACTCTATGAAGAAAAAAAACAAAAAAGTAAATGCTGCAATTTTAATAATAGGTAATGAAATTTTGTCTGGCAGAACTCAAGATAAAAATGTCACTTTTATTTCAAATTGGCTAAATTCAAAATGTGGCATATCAGTTGAAGAAGTAAGAATAATTCCTGACGTTGAAAAAACAATAGTAAAAAATGTTTTACATTTATCTAAAAAATTCAACTATGTATTTACTACAGGAGGAATAGGGCCAACCCACGATGATATTACCGCTAAATCTATTTCCAAAGCTTTTAATGTTAAGTATGAGTATCACAAAGAGGCCTATTCAATTTTAGAAAAATATTATGGTAAAATAAAATTTAATGATGGGCGAAAAAAAATGTCAAAAATGCCCAGAACTTCAAAATTAATTTACAATCCATCAAGTGCAGCACCAGGATTTATTACAAAAAATGTATTAACATTACCCGGCGTCCCATCCATATTAAACTCAATGATTGAAAATTGTAAAAAGTATTTAACTAAAGGCTCTAAAGTTTACAGTAAAACACTAAGCCTATATACAGTAGAGAGTAATATTGCAAAAAAGCTAGGATTGATTCAGAAAAAATATAAAAAGATTGTTGATATTGGAAGCTACCCATTTTTCAGGTTGGGAAAAGTAGGGGTATCAGTTGTCATTAGATCTACGTCAAAAGATAAATTAAAGAAGGCCAATAAAGATCTTTTACAATTAATAAATTTAAAAAAAATTGAAATTTTAAAAATTTAAATTAAATCATAAACATCATCAACTTTAATTGATTCAATGTTATCTGTTTTATAAAGATTTTTACTATCTAAAACTTTTGAAAAATTATTTTTTGGTGCAAATTTTTTTGAATTTGTTGGTCCAAATAAAACAATCATAGGTACATTCGCCAAACCTATCATATGCATTATTCCGTTATCGATTGAAATAGCTAAATCTAATTTAGAAGATAATGCTGTTACTAATGCTGGACAATTTAAATTAGTGTCAAGCTCAGGTATAACGGCATCTGGTACTTGGTTTTTTATTTTTTCAACAATTTCTAATTGATCTTTTTCTATAAAAAAAACAGGTATTTTATTTTTTATAGCTATCTTGTTAGCGAGAGCTATAAATTTATAAATAGACCAACTTTTTTTTCTGTAGGCGTTCCCTTGAGTAAGTGAAAATCCTACATAATGTTTATTGGGAAGCAATCTATTAGCTTCATTTAAAAGATTTTTAGACAATTGATTCAATTTAAAATTTATGGGCTCTATTTTTTCATCTAAAAAAACATTTAAATTTTCAATATGATCTTTTGAAATAAATTTAACTTTTTTAGAACAAAAAATACCATTAAAGGTAGTCGAATAGAATTTGTTGTGGGGAATTCTATTTAGTATAAAAGAATTTCTAAATTTTGATTGTAGATCTATTATTAAGTCAAATTTTACTAAATTTTGTTTAAAAAATTTTTGTTTTACAAAGATAGTATGCCACCAACGAAATCCAAAGTATTTTAATCCAAGATCTAAAGTATTTATATTGATGTTAAATTCTTTTAGTTTACCCTTAAAGTGATTAGGATGAGCTCCCAAATAAAATAATTGAGAACTTTTAAAATGATTTTGAAGACTTAAAATCAATGGAATTAGCTGAATTGAGTCTCCTAATCCACCTCCAGAATTATAAATTAATATTTTTTTCATGGAATAAATTACTTTATAGGATTTAGATAATAATATAAATGTAATATAGATATAATTAAATTACAGTGCCCTCGTGGTGAAATTGGTAGACACAAAGGACTTAAAAGGCGGGGGATTC
>Ga0233444_10004943_pt1 | contig 12500 bp, 12 predicted proteins | sample SI_124_October20_6_FD_182792 | JGI IMG/M metagenome (GOLD analysis project Ga0233444, IMG submission 182792) | Seawater microbial communities from Saanich Inlet, British Columbia, Canada - SI_124_October2016_10_MG | ecosystem: Environmental > Aquatic > Marine > Inlet | place: Canada: British...
CTCCGTAAACGTGGCCTGCTTCGGCAGTGGCGGGTTCAACCAAGATTTCGTGACCATGTCTTTCGCTTTGGATTAATCCAACCAAATCTTCTCCAGCACTATGCTCTTCCCACATCTTTGCAGTAGATGCTCTGATCTCAGCCATCTGCCCCCGCCTACGTTCTTCAATTCGAACACGTATTCGGTCATGCTGTTCTTTCTTGTTTTGGATGTGAGCCGCAATATTGGCGTCTTCAATTGATTGAGGTGAAACTTCAACCACATATTCGTCAGCCACATGAACTTCTTCAACAGTAACCTGAATTTCTTCAAGGTCATCATCTGGATCTACTTGGACCATGTCTTCTTCATCGACATGTTTGCTAGCAGCAACTTTGGCAATCTTTCTTTCTCGTAAAGATGCACCATCCATTTCATCAGAAACCACGATTTCTGGGATATCAACGGAATTACCCTTGGATGAAGTAGAACTACTGGCAACAGGACGTGCCTTTCTCACCGGTTGTTCCTTTTGTTGAGAGTCACCTAGGTATACCCAGATAATAGCCAAAAGGAGGATACTGCCCACTATTGCCCAGCGTCCATTTTCATCAAATTCATTCTGCATCATAAAGAAGACGAGAATGTCTCCTATGAGTAAGAAGAATACAACAAGCCTGGAGATATTCATGCTGCTCACCTCACTCCAAAACGCTCACACTCAAGAATCTCACCCCAGAATGTCGAGATGCGACAAGAGGCTGGATAATGCTCTGCGACGGTGCGAATAGTGCTGTTTCTCTTCCATTGAAATGCCGCCAAACGGTGTGCCATGAGTGCTTCTAACGCCCATTTCACCGATAGGTAAGGCCTGTCCGTCAGCATCTAAATCTGCTGGAATGAAAATTGGGTCAAAACCAAACCCTTCGCCTTCAACTGGTTTGTGAGCAATCCTGCCAGGACAGACTCCTTCTGCAACAGTTGTCGTACCATTATGGTACAAAACCGCTACTGCTCTAAACTCTGCACTTCTCAAATTTCCATCTTGTATTGGATCTTGACTCTGTAAATACTCCATCAAAGTAAGAATCCCTTGGACACCTAATGTTTCCAGAGCATAGGATGAATAGACTCCTGGAAAGCCGTTTAGTGCATCGATGAATAGGCCTGCGTCCTCTACGAGAAGCATGTCGTTGGGTTCAGGCAAGTGAGGTATCGCCTGCTCGATTTTAGCAAGAGCGACTATTTCTAAATCATCTGTTTGAGGCTCTACTGCTTCGAAATCAAATTGTCGAACCGGTATTCCAAAGTGAGAAAAATGCTCTCTAGCTTCAGCGACTTTGCCTTCGTTTGTGGTCATGAACCATAAGGTCATGAACAGGCCCTGTGGTGTATGGCATTTGAGTATGATTGATAGAGTTGGGCAAATGAGGGTGTTTCGTGAATTCATATTTGGCAGTCGCAATCGGAGGCGCAGTCGGCGCAACACTACGTTTCGCAGTTTCTGAATGGGCCGGAACTCCTCAAGCAACTTTGATAGTGAATGCTGTTGGCTCACTTCTTCTTGGAATTTGCATGGCAGCGCTTGCAAATGAAATGATTTCTAAAGAAATGACTTTGCTATTAGGAACTGGAATACTTGGGGCATTTACTACAATGTCAACGTTCTCTCTTGAGACAGTTGAGATGTGGGGTGATGACAGGACAAGAGCCATCGGATATGTGCTGATTACAATGATATTGTGCCCCTTACTAGCTTATGCTGGTTGGAAGGCTATGGAAACTACTGCTTGATAGATAGCATTCTTTCCAAGGCTACTTTGGCACCCTCTTGAATGGACTTTTCAACCTTGACCTGATTAGGGATTTCGCCATCTGCTAATCTCTCCAAAACGTCCATCAAATACGCTGGATGAATCATGTACATTGTTGAACATGGGCATACGGTCGGTTCAAGACATTGTATGTCTAAATCCTCATGAGTTGCATCAAGTCTAGCAACCATGTTGATTTCGGTTCCAACTGCTATCTTGGTCCCTGGCTTTTGCTCAGCAACATACTTGCGAATAAATTCAGTACTACCGTTCGCATCTGCTGCTTGTACAACTTCCATTGGGCATTCAGGATGAACTACAACTAATCCATTTGGATTAGATGCGCGGAATGACTCGATTTGAGCAACTGTGAACCTCTTGTGAACAGAACAGAATCCATGCCATAATACTATTTTCAAATCTTCGGGGAGATTATTCTCTTGCCCAGGAGTCCAAACGGCCATCTGTTCCAATGGAATTCCCATAGAGACGCCAGTGTTTCTACCTAAGTGCTGGTCGGGGAAGAAAAGAACGGCACCGTTAGGCCCTGCTCGGTCATATGCCCATTGCAAAATCCCTGCAGCATTGGAAGATGTACAAACAATTCCTCCATGACGGCCGCAAAAATCCTTCAATTCAGCAGCACTGTTCATGTAAGTGACCGGAATCAAACATGATTCGCCTTCTTTTGCAGTTGCAGGATCGCTTAGCCCTGAACGTTCAAGAATCTCTTCCCATGCGATTTCAACTTCGTAAAGTGCAGCCATATCAGCCATCGAACAACCCGCACGCATGTTAGGTAAGATGACATTTTGTTCATCTGAAGTTAGAATATCTGCAGACTCAGCCATGAAGTGAACTCCACAGAAAATGATGTTCTTGGCCTTTGATTTAGCTGCTAATTCTGATAACAAGAAGGAATCGCCGAGCAAGTCTGCATGCATCACAATCTGGTCTCTCTGGTAATGATGACCAAGAATAAGCAAATCTTCGCCCATCTGTTCTTTCAGTTCAGCAATCCTGTCTGCAATTGCAGCTTCTTCAGGTCCCATCTCATCATTCGTGAAGTCGATGGCGCACATGGGCAATGACATGGTCATGGGTAAGCCTCATCTCTCGGTACAGGTACCCCTTTTTCAACCATGCACTGCTCCCGTTAATACAATGCAAGCATGGGTGGGTGACCAAAGACTCCACCTCGGCGCTGAAGCTGAGGTCATTTCCGGCTCTTGGTACGGCAGACCTGCGATTATGAAAATGAGGCGTCCTAGAGGATGGCGCCATCCAGATTTGGACAGAGCCCTCACCTCCAAACGCATGACAAATGAGGTGAAATTGACCATCTGGTTGGCAGAAAAAGGTGCGCCTGTTCCAGCGATATGGGATGTAGACTTGGATGAGGCGACAATCATAATGGAAAGGATTGATGGAAAGCCACTAATTGAAGTTCTACAATCAGGAGAATACGATAGCAATCTACTCAATAGAGTTGGGAAAGCGATTAGATTATTCCATCGCAATGCTGTTAATCACGGCGATTTGTCAACAAATAATATTCTGATTACTAACGATGGCGAGGCGGTACTAATCGATTTAGGACTAGCTACCAGAGAGTATGAACTGGAAGGTTTGGGAATAGACCTACATGTTCTCCATGAAATATTGAGGGCCAGTCACCCTGAAATTGAAAACGCAATGGAAGAAGTGATTAGCGGATATCTCGAATTAGATGAAGAGTTAGGAGAAACTCCCGAAGCACCAGGAGGTAAGCCGCCTAGTGCAAAAGAGGTATTGAAGCGACTTGAACAAATCATGAAGCGTGTTCGGTATCATGGTGGATGATTCGATTCGCCTCTTTTTGCCTCTGCATAATATTGATGAAAATCAAACCGATTGTAACTATCAAGCCTATTTTCAAGATATTAGATGCATACGGTTGAAGCCTAGGTTCTTTTTCTTGGACTTCTACGCTAATGATTCCATCCTCATCTGTTTGTTGATACACATAATGATCTTTCAAGACCATAGGTCCCCATTGATCTAATTCATCCGCTGTTAAAGGCTTAAGAATTTCAGTATCAATGTCGTAAATGTAAATCTCTCTATCCGAATATTTCTCAGAAGCATTGCTTGGGTCGATGTTCTGGAAGGCTGAAAACATCAAAATCCCATAGCCCATATGAGGGTCGAAAGCAGCGAATTTAGGGTCCGATATTATCTCACTCTCTCCGCTTACGGTATCTAGTAACATCAGTCTCGATGTTGCATTAATATCTATGGTTGCAGCTAATTTATCTTCGAATAATGCCACGTTAGTGATTGTAGCATTTGGTAAATCTACATTGAATCCTGAATCGATTAGAATTTGGTCTTCATCAACTCCCGCTGTAGCGTTTAATGGAATTGAAATCAATCCGTCCCCATCAATGATTCCAAGATGAACAGTGTCTGCATCACTTCCGAAAACCATCGCGATTTGGTCGCCACTTGATTCGAATAACAAAATCGAATCTCCATCTGCTGCCACAGGCCCGTCGATTTCATCCCCATCATATGAATAGTAGGATATCTGACCATCCTCTAAGACCATGAAACGATCATCTGAAACAAACTCGACTGCATTAGGAGATGATACTTCGATTGTGGTCTGGATTTGGTTTGGTTCATTCATATTTACCAAAATCAAACTAGTTTGATTAGCCATAATCAATAAATCACCTTGAATATCGTAAGTAGAATTAGCATCAAGAACTGGTTGGACAACTGAAATTTCAGAATCTAAATCTGATAGGTCATGAACTACTACGATTGCACCGTCTAATTTCTCATCAAGAGTCACCAACCATCCATCCGCTGCAGCTACACCCACTGGAGCATCGACGCCACCAGCAGGTATGGATTGATGTGTTAAATCCCAAGTTATCACTCCTGCAACAAGAATAATGACAACTGTTAGCATTACACTAGTTTCTTTGCTAGATGGCTTGCTATATCGTGAAAATTGCTCCTTAGTGTTGGACATAATAACGTTAAATGCCCTTTTCGGATTTGTTAGAACTGTGGCAAGTCGGGCATTGATTGTCCTTTCATCAAAAATCCTCCACATTGGATCTGCCATCTTGTTAGCAATACTAACAGCCACAGCAGCCACAATCATGCCTCCAATAATATCCATGAACCAGTGAATTCCGAGGTAAAGAATGCAAAATGCGGTTAGTAAGACATAAGCAAAAACAATTCTGCGATAAATAATCCATCTTTCATCCGTATCAAACCGGAGTAAGCACAACCAAACTGCAAATGGGAATCCAATATGCAAACTTGGCATCCCATTTGTTAGTGGGTCTATGCGATGGAACCAATCGTTAATCTCTGGTGTGTGATTGTAAGCGAGAGTTTCCATTCCAGGAATGTAATTACCCGTCACGTGGACATTGAAGAATAAGTAGAATGGTATCGCTAGGACATATACCCAGAAAATAGTCAAAGTGATTCTATCTGCAATGTATCTGTCATCGAAATATGCGAAGTAGAATATTGAGACATAGCAGATTACCATGAACCCTACAACATAGAAATGTGTCATGAAATCGGTTAACCAATCTGCTCTGAATGTTTCTTGAACCCATAATGCCATATCTCCTTCAATAGCATATATCCAAGGAGTCATATTCAGCATCCCGTCTGTATTTGCCATCAAAATACGGTCTATCTCATCGAGGAAGTCCTTAGCATTGTAAATGGTTAGAACAATTCCGAAATGCAACCAATATCGGCGCAAGAAGTCGATAAAACCGTGTAAAGTGACCTTCGCCCATGGCGGTTTTACAACCGGCATTAGTAGTACTCCAACGGCTAATGCAGAAATCAGCCAAGTAAGATAAACTCCATCCATGGTAAGACCTCCAATTATTGCCGTGTCAGAATGGCATACAAGTGTATTTCCACTTCATTCACACTCTTGATGTACTTTCACCAAGCCCCATGGACGTAGGCTTTACCGTTATCCGGATCCTGCTTAGAGCCTAATCTCCATATACGCTCGAAACGATGAATACCGGATGAGCAACCACTCGTCCACTCGAATGAAAGAGCATAGTTCCCTACAGGCCTTACAGTGGGTTTCTCGCGTGGGAGTTTTTCGATATTTCTTCTTAGCACCATCGATGATTGGTCATCATTTCGTTGAGGCGCACATTTGGCACACGGGCAAGCATGTCGAAGGTCATCGTAAGTGATTTCGTGCTCGGTTCCATCCGACCATGTAAGATGCATGTCGAAATCTCTGCGTTCCAATCTTTTTAGTTCGGGAATATCCATTGGTTATCCCTCAAATAATTTCTAGTCCGCCACCGTTGGAGCCAGATTCAACTTTGCTTTGAATTTGAGCAACTACGCCATTAAATGCTATTGCAGATGGGCCTTCAGGCTCGGAAACAATGCGATGAACTCCGTCATCTCCGCCCCTAACAAATCCTGGGTCAAATGGTAGTTTTCCTAAGAATGGGACTCCGAACTCTTCCGCAGTCCTCTCTCCACCGCCCGCTTTGAAGATATCCAAAGTACCGGCCCAGTCTCCGTTTTCATCAGTGGTCACTCTGATTGTTTTGCCGCCAGGTGCAGCAAGTTCGAGTTCAGTTCCAGCTGGTGCTTTACCACGAACTGTGTAACCGCTCATGTTTTCGATAACTCCGATAACATCTACTTTCAATGAATTAGCGAAAGTAATGGATTTTCTAGAATCCAACAATGCTACATCTTGTGGAGTGGTTACGATTACCATTCCATCAATGTCTGGTAAATTCTGAGCGACTGTTAGCGGTTCGTCGGATGTGCCAGGAGGGAAATCGATGATCAAGTAATCCAATTCTCCCCAATCGACATCCCCGATAAATTGCTGAATTGCACCTAATTTAATCGGTCCACGCCATACTACGGGGGTGTCTTCGTCTTCCAATAGGAATGCCATAGAGATAACTTTCACACCAAGGTGCCCTTGGGCAGGATGAATTCTACCTGCTTCAACATTCAATCTTCGACCGTCTAATCCCATCATCTTAGGGACATTTGGCCCTGTGATATCGATATCTAGTAATCCTACTTTGAGACCTTGCTGAGCTAGTGATAATGCTAGTCCTGTTGCGACGGTTGATTTACCAACGCCACCTTTACCTGAAAGTACCATTATCTTGTGTTTGATTGCTTTACCCATCTCAGAAATCGCCATCTTGCGCTTCATTTGATTGTATGCTGCTTCCATCTTCTTCTGCTCTTCTGGCGAAGCAGGAGCAGGAGCGTCTCCGGGGTTGTTGACCTTGACAGGTGAGTTAGCCATCAGTTGACTCGGCGGGTGTGCCATACTTCAACCCTTTTTCAGTTAGGATTTGCAACATTATAGCAACTATCACCCATGCTACGATAGACAAGGCGGTCTGCATATCTGCATAAGCCCAACCTAAACCAGCACTTAATGCGATTACGGGGAGCCTGGCATGACGTACGTCACCTTTCAAAAAATGCAAGCATAACCCCGCTAACATAGTCTGTATAGTAATCAAAATTGCCACTACTTGGAATAAGATATCCGAATCGTTTGCTGCAGCAATAATGTGAGTGACGAATAGAGTCACATAGACTCCAGTATAGACAAGAATTGGCCGCCACATCGATTGTCTCTACATGCCATTGGTTCATATGTCTCTTCGTCGCACAACTCAATATGCGACTACTATTCGTCTGTGTTGGCAACTCCTGCCGTTCTCAAATGGCTGAAAGCATCGCAAGAAGTCTGGGGCATGATGCTGCAAGTGCAGGAACTCATCCCGAAACGAATGTTAGTGCCAACGCAATCAGAGTTCTTGAATCCAAAGGAATGAGTACTGAAGGTTTGTATCCAAAATTAGTCGACGAACTGGACTGGAAGTCATTTGACATGGTTATCTCAATGGGTTGTGGCGTCAGTTGTCCAGCGATTACAATAGACCAAGACTGGGGCCTTGATGATCCATACGGACAGCCATTAGATGCCTTCGAATCCTGTGCTAATACAATTGAAGAACACATCAAAAATTTACCAAACCAGTAAATTAAGTCCCTGATCCAAGTCTGGGAGCGGGACCTTCTATACGCGTTGACCATTGCTTTCGAATTGGATATATCTAACAGTCGAAGATTATTTATGCAATTGAAGTAAGCAATTGCTTATGGTGGGTGAACTTTCTGAGGATGGTAAATGGATTTGGGATGGAACTCAATGGATTCCAAATTCCAAATTTAATCCGAATCAAACACCATCAACTGATTCAGTGAATATTTCATTCCAGGATTCAGTAATTACTGAACCAATTGTCACAAATATATACAATGATGTAGATACTATTTCCCAAGGAATTCTGAAGGCATTTGATGATTTAGGAGTTACTGGAAACATACTACCATCTGTAAGTTTTTTGTCGGCGATGGAAGAAAAATACAACCAGATTATGAATTCTGATACGGAACTTCATCCGAAAGTACATTTAACTCTGGCAAAATATAAACTAGGACCTGCAGCAATGAATTTGTATTTATGTGCTGAAGAAGCAAGTATGGAGTTGCTTCAAGCGATGAAGCAATTAGTTATCCCGGCTAAAGATAATATTAGAATGTCATTGAGAAGTTCAATTAAACAAGAACTCCTAGATTGGGAACATCTGTCTAACATTACTCGTTCACATTATGATTTTGAAATGTCCATTTATGAAAATTTATTCAATAAGGAGGAAAGACGGAGAACATTCTATCAATCAGAAAGTAATATTATTTCTAATATTGAATCCATCAATAAACTTCCACAAAGTGTTGCAACATTAATGTCGAATTTAGAAGTATCTGATTTTTATATGAGTGGTACGGAAGACAATGGTTTTGGTAAAAATGAATTAACAAAATTTATTGAAAAGTCTGTACTATACTCAAATAAAGCGCTAGCCCAAGCAAAAGAGCTATCACTTCGAGAGGAATTAGTATCGATTTATTCAGATTTAATGCTCAGATACTCTGCTATGAATTCATTCACCCTAGCAGAGGCTAGTTATGAAGAGGGGTTGAGCATACTAGGGTCTTTTGATCTAAGCACTTCAGTTAAATTAAAATTTTATATTTGTAGAGGAGCAATGTTACTTGCTGATACAGAAAATGCAACAATGGTACATCGTTCGAATAATCAAATAATTATCGACAAACTCTGCCAAGAACAAAGAATTAATGAAAATAAATCAAAGAAGATTATAGATTTAAACTATGATTCCATTATCGATGCAGCAGGTATTGGGGGAGAACTACCTCCTCCTCCCAATCCAGCACTACTCAACGATTGGAATACATCTATTGCCGACAATGGTGAAATTACTCAATCAATGTTGGATTCTATCTATTTAGAACCCAAGCGGGAAAAAGATTCTATTTCTGTTGTGGTCCACCATAGTCTCTCAATCCCAGAGAGTCTTAATGACGCATTAACGGGGTTCGCACAAGCCAATCCGAGGGCCGGATCAAATGACTTGGATAAGTTTGTTTCTTTATCCCAATTCGATCAAGCAACACAAAACAAATTTTGGTCTTTATGGAGAGAAAGGGTAGAACTTTTTGCCGAAGTCCTGGGGGGAAACCAAGCCGCTGACACATATTCCCAAAAGAGTTCTGAACATATTGCCCCATTGATTTCTGCAGCAATTGTAATTATCTGTGGCCTAATTTTACTTGGGTATACCGGAGATGCATTCACTAACTTTAGCGAGGCCAAAAGTGATGCAGATTCATGTATTTTCTTCTGTTCGGACGAGGAGCAAGCAGTGACTGATTCACTAACAGCTTTGGGGGTAGTTTGTGGAATGTGGTTATTTTTCTTAATCGGCGCAAGTATATTGCCCTGGGGCAAAGTTTTTGACTGACATAGGTGAAAAATGGGGTATACGCTCTAGATTTTGATCCAACTCTGGTAGTGATTGAATAATACGAACGGTAGGCAGTGTACTGGGGGACTGAACACCCATTGTACTCCTCCATAATGTCTTGAGGGGTTTATCAGAACCCTTGCGATTTCATGGGAATGATATGTCTTTTGGTGCAGGTTGGTGCGGGATATCCGCATTTCCATGAGTTCATTAGATGCCCCACTTGTAACAAAATGACGAATAAACTCGTAAGAGGACAGATATTCCAAATCCAATCAATAATATAACAAATGCCCTTCCAATTGCCTCTCCTAATGGTCCCAAATCCTTGCCACCACTGTTACCAACAAAAATAGATAATATTGCAAAAATGAATGCAAGCAAAATAACTTTAGATGAAAGGTTGTATGCTTTTTCGCCATTAGAACCCTCCCAAACGGAACCTTCGACATCTTCTTCGGTTTGTGACATGGACAATTGTCGATGTTATCGCCCTTAACAATTATCCCGGCATTCATAATCAAGCCCAACAGACACCCTCGCGTGGAATGCCTATCGCGTCGGTACCCACTCATGATACGCCTATACAGAGGGTGTCGCTAGGGTTCTGAATCAATTTTCTAACTTTATCCAATCTGCTTGAGAGCCAATTGTTCTGTAGAAATTAGTCCCATCTTGGGCGGTGAACCATTCATATCCATTTTCGTCTGTTTTCTGCGCAGTATCTTCGATTGAAGGGTAATCACTCTGTGTAACTAGTTCTGGAACTTGTTTTTCAGTATCATTCATTTCTTCAACGACCATTTGAGTCTGGTCAAATTCATGATTGTCAATCGAAGATAGTGGTTGGTCCATTGCCTCAAACTTGTCATCTAGTTCAGCTCTAAGCCTCTCTAATCGAATTCCTTGGTGAGGACCTAGCATTCGAAGCATAAGCGAGTATTCCCATTTGTAAGCCACTGATTCTAACTCGTCTCGAGTATTCGCTTCACGAAGCATTGCTTCGTATTTTGCACATCGAGTATTGCGAGTTACAAATCCAAATCCAATCCAAACGAATAGCGGAATACCACCAAACATTCCAATCAAATCCCAAGCACCTAGGCCAACAGAAGTTCCGGGAATCACAATCTCGAATGATTCCACTGGCTCTTCAGCAGAATTGAATGGGTCAGTACCTAGCCGAATTTCATCAGTATCTGCCCAACCGTCATTGTCGTCATCAACGTCAGCATTGTCGCCTTCGCCGTCACCGTCATTGTCCAAGCACTCTTGGGGGTTGGAAGGGAAAACATCGTTTTCATCCAAACAACCATCGGCATCTAAATCTCCAGGAGATGGCAGTTTCGGTAAGATATCGATGCTGTCATTGTATCCATCATTGTCGAAGTCATTTAGATAAGGATCAGCGTCAGTACCATTCAGATTGTCACCTAATCCATCACCGTCATCATCAGCCCATTGTGTTGGGTTTTGTGGGAATTGGTCATACAACCTTCCAGTGGGATTGTCTCCATAGCCGTCGCCATCTGCATCAGACCACTGGGTTGAATCAGTAATGAATGCATCGGGGTTGTTTCCGGTTTGGTTATCTCCAAATCCATCACCGTCAATATCTAACCACTGGGTTGCGTCATTAGGAAATTTATCTGCCCCGTTTCCTCTTTCATTGTCACCAAAACCGTCGCCATCAGAATCAACCCATTGTGTGGGGTCGAAGGGGAAATCATCTACGCTATCTTCGACTCCATCCTTGTCCAAATCGGCCCAAATCAGAGGGTCATAAGGGAATCCATCTCCTTGGTCACTCCAACCATCGAAGTCCGAATCCAGACATCCAAGTCGGTCACGAGTGCTGTTACCTGCAATTTCTGGGCAAGCATCTCCAGCATCTGAAAGGCCATCACCATCCTGGTCAATGCATCCGAATCTATCGAGAGAACTGTTGCCAGCTTGAGTTGGGCATTCGTCACCTTGGATGCCCAAGATGTTGTCTCCAAACCCATCTCCATCACTGTCATTCCATTGACTGGAATCTGCGTCAAATGAGTCAAAGGAATCAGACCAACCATCCATGTCAGAATCTACACATCCGAATCGATCTCTAGTTGATTCACCCGCTGATTCGGGACATGCATCAGGATTGGTTCCGGAGAGGTTATCTCCATACCCGTCGCCGTCTGAATCATTGTGCTGAGTCTCATCAATCGGGAAGATATCAATGTTATCTGCCCACTTATCGCCATCGGTATCACGGCAACCTAGGAATGAGCCTTCGGTTGAATCCCCTGGAATGTATGGACAGGCATCAGGTGCAAGACCCAAGGGATTGTCACCATATCCATCACCATCAAGATCAGACCATTGCGTTGGCTCATTGATGAAATCATCTACCTGAGTTGCCCCATATGTTTGATTATCTCCATATCCGTCGCCATCGGAGTCCTTCCATTGTGTTGGATTATCTGTGAAATTGTCTGCCTGTGTGGCAGTGCTGGACTGGTCATCTCCGTATCCATCTCCGTCAGAATCTTGAAATTGCGTAGGGTTAAGTGGTAGTTCATCATTACAATCATTGTGCTGATCACCATCACTATCTGTGCATAATTTGGCGATGAAACCGCGAGGAAGATATGAAGTTGAAGTAAATGAAACAGGGACATATTGGGAACCGAATGTTGCAAAATCATTGAAAGACCCAGCAACATATGGGTTGTCGAATGAATCAATGGCTACATCTAGTCCTCTGTCACCTGTTCCTCCATTTGCATCG
>Ga0233444_10004949_pt1 | contig 12490 bp, 29 predicted proteins | sample SI_124_October20_6_FD_182792 | JGI IMG/M metagenome (GOLD analysis project Ga0233444, IMG submission 182792) | Seawater microbial communities from Saanich Inlet, British Columbia, Canada - SI_124_October2016_10_MG | ecosystem: Environmental > Aquatic > Marine > Inlet | place: Canada: British...
CATGAATCAACTAAACAACCTCAACTTAATAAGCAATATGACGTAATGTCGTATGTCATACTGTCACTGACATAGTGTCATGACACAACACTTTAACTATAAATTAAACCAATAAACAATTATACACCTATAAACAAAAACTATTATGAGAAAATTCACACACACATTACTACTAAGATTCACACAATTAAAAACATTCATTCAAAGTATTGAAATTAAAGGAGTAAGCGAAACTACTTGGAGATAGTACAAACAAAACACGACTAACTACGGATAATAATAATATAAATAAATAACTATGCAATACACATTAACCTGTCAAAACGGCAAACAAATCGATATGTCTCACTACATTCTTCTTCAACTCGAGGGTGAGATAACTAGAAGCGACGTGCTACAAAGAATAGAATACTATAAGTCTACTAATCTTTAACAACCAATGGTGACTATCCGAACCAGATTGATACACAAACTGGATAGACAAGACATAATGGTTGATGTGAGTTCGATTCTCATAATGTCTACTAAAATTTAATAACTATGACTGAAAAATTCAAAGATTATCCAGCTGAGCAAATAAAAGCTAAGCTAAAACAAATTGACGAGTTCGAAGCTAAGTACGGTCCAAAAGCTACAAGTAAATCTTGGCGCAAATGGTGTACTGACTACAACTACAGAAAACAAGAATGGACGTTCCGTCAAAACCTTGCTAAAAGTATGGACTTAAATAAAGTATACTAATGGAAGTAATGATTTTAAATGGTAGAAGATACCTCATCAATACACAAACTCACGACGGTGGCGACCACCAATGTGAATACCTATTGAAACAATTCCCAGACGACGTTGAAATTGACTGGGACGAAGTAAAGTTATCAGATTTTACAAACAAAATACGATAACAACCGGATAATAATAATGTAACTAATAAATAATAATACTATGCAAAAATTCAAACAACTTAACTCATCAACTATTATCTTAGCCGGTAAAATATTCAAAGGCTATACAGTTGGCGACTTACCAAAAACATTTGGCTTTATATACAATGAAGACAAAGACCAAGACGGAATCACACAATGGTTCAATTACAAAGGCTTAACTTATATTTCTTAATATGACTATGAAAGAAGCTTGTAACTATGTAAAACAAGAACAACAAAGACGTGGTCGCGAGCATAGGCGTGCCCACTCCCATGAGAAGTGTAGCGGACTGACAGACATTGAGTACAATGCGGTGGTTACACGTCAAAAAAGTACTTTTGCTAAGGGCAAATCATATGCTTACACTTCAAGATGGCGAGCATTTACTGAAACACTTTAAATTATAACTATGAGTAAAATGAAACAACTAGACGAAATTGCACAAGGTATTGCAGACGTCACAAAAGAACTAATGTACGATTCAATTGACTGGCAACTATCAGACTTTGACCAAGACGGTGATGACTACAACAATATTCATTCTGAAGTAATGAAATTAGCAATTGAAAAAATGTATTTACAAATGTAATACGAACGCAATCGGATAATATAAATGTAACTAATAAAATAAATAAACTATGTATTGTAAATGCGGTAAAAAAGTACATCCTGTACGAATTGAACTAGGCTATAAAACTTGTATGCCATGTAGCACAACCCAAACCTATTCATATGTTCCTATAATCGAACATAAAACCGGCAACACAATACAAATCGTCAGCCAAGAAGTCAGTGCATCTGTGCACCGTGCTTGGAGACGCAAGTAGCTAGACGAGTAACTTAATTAGGTAAGAAATAGGAAACAACAGTTACACTAACTTACACATAAGTGAATTGCTAGCTACTAACGGGGGTGACCTGGTATTGACGCGATAGAAAGCCTATATGGAACTATTGCGGAAGACAGTTCGATTCTGTCCACCTCCACTAAAAAATAATAATATGAATAACAAAAATTACAACGGCTGGACAAACTATGCCACTTGGCGAGTAAACTTAGAAATACTTGGCGACATTGAATTTGAAGAACAAGTTTCTGCAGATTATTTGAAAGATTTAACTGAAGAATGCGTTTTTGAAGGCGGAGCAACTCAAAGAATAGCTGACGATTACGCACAAGCTTTCCTTTCTGATGTTAATTACTACGAAATTGCTAATCATATCAATGATGACATCAAATTACAAGCAGAATACGATAACTAACGGATAATATTAATGTAACAAATAAAAAACTATGAAACAATCTAATCTTTACGAAATGCTAAAACCTGAGTACAAAACAAGTATAGCTACTAAATATGCTAACAGACAGCACTCTCATGCAGCATTAATTAGAGCTTTAAGCGAAGAATACTATTTCACTGAAATAAAATATGGCGATGCTTTCGATATTATGAACACATGTGAGCTTGACTTTCTAGGCGACGCATTTAATAAAGCATATTAATGGTAATGTGTGAATGGACGCTTGCAGATGTTAAGAACAGAGCAAGCAACAAAGCTTTTGCTAAAGTTACAATGCTAAAACTAGACATTGATGACTACAAGCGAAGCTTAATTAACGGAACTTATGGCGGAATCACTTACGAAGAAGCCGAACAAGTACTTGAAGGCTACAAAACAGAGCTAAAAGTATGGAATTATATAACAGAATTAATCGAAAAACAACAATAATGAGTAAAAAACTAATAACAGATGAACTTATCGAACAAAAAATGATAAGCTATGGCTTCGGCGAAACAGATTCTCACGACGAAGAGTATGTAAGAAAACTAATATTGAAGCATTATGATACTGAACTAACAGATCAGTGGCAACAAAATTGCGACTATTACATTTATGAAGAATCTACAGCTGATGGTTACAGCGTTTTTGTAGCAACACACGACACTAATTCTGTATGTGTAAGCGAAGACATACACTATTATGATAGCGAACTAAGTGACAGGCTACAAGATGCTATCAAAGACGGCGGTGAAATATATGTTGATGACTATCATCAAGATTTTATTGATGACGCTATACAAGAATTATATGTTATGCTTGCTGAAAGATTTCACGAACAAGCAATTGATGAGCTTGAAGATGAAGGTTACAAGCAAAATACGGTTGAAGCCGGATAATATATACGTAAAACAGCGCTGTAGAGCAGTGGCCAGCTCGTTGGGCTCATAATCCAAAGGTCGTCGGTTCGAATCCGGCCAGCGCAACTAACTTTAAATTTAATAACTATGAACAGATTAATTTTACCAATGCAATCCGTAGAAGTAAACTCAACTGCAATTGACACTGCAGAATATGAGTACGACAGCTACAGACTGCGACTAACCTTTAAGAATGGCGATGCTTACGACTACACAAAAGTTCCAAACTTTGTATTCGAGGGCTTAAGAACATCTCAATCTAAAGGTAAATTCATCAACAAACACGTTTTGTCAACTTACAAATTTAAAAGAGCGTAAATGACTGAAAGTGAGATGAATAAGCTAGCTGATTTGGTGGTTGATAAAATTATTAGCCGCCAAAAAGCTTACGACGAAGAGTTCAAAGCTGAAATACAGGGCATGGTTGACGACAACGAAAACTTAGAATTTGGTACAATAACTGAAGATGAGATTATCGCTGACGAACTAATCAAACTTAAAGACAGGCTTGACCAACTCGAAGAAAACGAAGACTACGAAGCAGCAAGAATAGTTGCTAACAAAATTAAGCACTTAAAAAACAAATACAATTTATGATTAAACCAATGCTAGCACAAAAAGTTAATACAAAACCTATTGACTGGACTAAAAAAGTCTTTGTGCAACCTAAGCTCGACGGTGTACGCTGTCTTTTCACTAAAGATGGCGCTTACTCACGTACGGGCAAACAATTCAAAAATGTTGATCACTTACAAAATGATTTACAAGATTTCTTTACAAAGTTTCCTGATGTTGTTCTTGACGGCGAGCTTTACAATCACGATTTAAAGCACGATTTTGAAAAGATTATATCATTAGTCAGAAAACAAAAACCGACTGAACAGGATCGCTCTGAAGCATCTGATTTAGTACAGTTTCACGTTTACGACGTTATTACTGAACCTAATTTTACTTATGAATTCAGATACAATATGCTTAGATTACAATTACCTATTGTAACGTCTATGACACTTGTTAAAAACACACTTGTTGAAAGTTATGATGAAGCTGAAATGCTACACAAAGTACATCTAGCTCAAGGCTACGAAGGCTCTATTTTGCGTCTTAACGAACCTTACGAACAAAAACGTTCTTACAACTTACAGAAGTTTAAAGATTTTAGCGACACCGAAGCTACCATTGTTGGCTATGAAGCTGGCAAAGGCAAGTTTGAAGGTCTTATTGGCAAATTCTTAATGCAAGATGATGACGGTAACAAATTCGGTTGCCCTATTGGTAAAGGCTATGATTTTACAGCTAGAAAAAATATACTAAATAACATTCACGATTACATGGGTAAGCGTGCTACATTTACTTACTTCCAACGTACAAATGCTGGCAGCTACAGACACCCATTGTTTAAAACAATTAGAAACTATGAGTAAACTAATATGGAAATTATATAATGATAACATGATAAGTGAAGAGGTTGTACATCAACTTCTTGACTGTCATTATAACAGGATTAATAACAAATAGCGACACTAGCTATTATAATATAATAATAACAAGCTTATGTCACACACCAGAAACCTTGATTATTTAGTCAAGAGACGTATTATTTATCGGAGGTCACCCTTAAACGATCAGCCAAGTGAGGTTTTTGATTGGGGTGATTACTACGAAAATGGTACACACGAATGCTACGAATTGTTTCGAAGTAAAGCTAAAATAACAACGTTTAAGTCACTTAAATGGCACATGTATGTGTTATGGTACTTAAATCCACAGATGGACCCAGATGAGTTCGAAAGCTTAGCTAAGTATATATGTAACAAGCGAACAGGCTTTATTACATTTACACCTAGTAATGCTGTGGTTAACTCTATAATCTATGATGTTAGCATGATGGATTTAGAAAAGCCCCCACCAAACAAGTTGCGTAAAATTATATTTAAAGAGTTCAGCGGTTTAACAACTGAAGAAAAATTTAAAATAGTTGGCACTATGGTTGGCCGATCAAAGTCTGTTACAGAATCTGACATATACCAATGTATGTTAGAGCTGCATGATGAAAGCAGACCTATAACTATTATGGGTCTATCTAGGATATTAGGTTGTTCTCCGCGTACTATACACAGGAACATGAGTATGGAACTTAAAAAAGAAAAAGAACTTTTAAACAAAGAAATATGAAACTAGATTTTAACGAATGGATGGCTAGTATAAAAAATGTATACTACGCTGACAACGAAAAAATGTTAAATGCTTTTGAAAAAATAGAAAAAGATGAAGAAGTATAATGTATCAAACTACGTAAGGTATAAAGAGGATTTAAAAGCCTCTATGCCTGACAACGGTGCTTATTCTAGTTACACCAGAGATGAGCTTATTATTAAGTTTATGCCACTTGTAGAAAACCTAGCACGAAAGTTTTCTACAACACAGCAAGCCTCTGGTGTATTAAGTATTAACGATTTATTACAAATCGGTAATGAAGGCTTAATTAGAGCCGTAGATAAGCTTGATTGGGAAATGTTAAAAGACTCTGATGATATTGAAAAGACTTTAAAATCTTTTCTTAGCAAAAGAATCAAAGGCAACATTAGACGCAGGATTGATATGATGCGCGGCGATATAAGAATACCTGAACACAAGCTAAATGAAATACGTAATAACCCTAATGACAAGAAAATGGTTGCTATGTTTTTTAACAGTGTATTTTTAAGTATTGACGCACAGGTAACAAATGATGATGATGAAAATATGTTGTATCAAGTGCCAGATAAATCAGAGCCTTATAACATACAATTAATGAATGTGTATTTAAAAGGTTTGATGGAAAAGCATCTATCAGGTAACGAATACGAAGTGTTGAGATTGTCGTACGGTTTAGACTGTGACAAGCACTCAGCTAAAGAAATTGCAAGCATCTTAAACATACAAGGTGTGAGCTCTTATGTAAGGGTATCGGAGCTTAAAAAGCAAGCGGTACAAAAACTAATTGATAATGTAGATCAGACGCAAGTACTTGATATATTATAGATTAGACAGTAAATCAATAACTAAATATGTAATTATATTATTATGACCATAAACGAAAAGTTAGCAACAATTCAGACAAAGTTTAAATCGAAAAAGAGTAGATTTAACTCCTTCGGCAAGTATAACTTCCGGTCAGCCGAAGACATCCTAGAAGCTACAAAACCCTTTCTCTTAGAGTTAGGAGTCTCAGTAACAATCAACGAAACACTAAGCGAAGTTGCAGGATTACCTATAATGGAATCTACAGCTACAGTAAGTGACGGTGAGCATGCAATAACTGCCACATCAATCGTTGGCGTTGACTTAAATCAAAAAGGTATGAATGTACCCCAACAATTTGGTTCAGCGTCGTCTTATGCAAAAAAATATGCGTTAGGCAACTTGTTTTTAATTGACGACACAGCAGACAGTGATGCAACGAACAACCACGGAAGAGGCAATACCGCAAAGCCTAAATTAGAAGGAGCGGCATTAACAAAAGCTAAAGCTTTTATCAAATCAGGTGGCACAGTGGACGCTATTAAAAAGAAATATGACGTTCCAGCTGGTGTATTAAATACTTTATAATGAAAAGAAAAGAAGAGTTAAATAAGTTGAAAAGCGATGAGCATTACTACGGTAAGTTTGGAAAGCAATTTCTAAGCAACTCAGACATTTCAACGCTATTAACAAATCCTTTAGCGCTTGGCAAGCCGATGAAACCAATACCAGCATTTTTAGTTGGTGGTTACTTTCACACAGCCATTCTTGAGCCTCACAAACTTAAAAGCTTTAAGATTGTAGAAGCTACAACAAGGAATACAAAAGCGTACAAAGAGATCTCAAATGGAGAGCTATGTTTATTACAACACGAAGTAGATCAAACTGAATTGCTTGTAGACAAAATGATGTCAAACAGCATATGCAAAAGTTTAATCCGTGGTGAAAATGTAGAATATGAAGTACCTGGCATTGCAGAGATATTTGGAAATCAATGGAAAGGTAAAGCTGATATTATAAATCATGATGAAAAATTAATCATTGATTTAAAAACTACAGCCGACATTTCAAAATTCAGATACTCAGCTTCAAAATACAATTATAACAGTCAGGCTTATATATATCAAAAGCTGTTTGGTTATGAAATGATCTTTATGGTTATTGACAAGAACACGCATCAAATTGGCATATATGATTGCTCTGATAAGTTTTTATCATTCGGTGAAGACAAAGTACAAGAAGCAAGCGAAGCTTACAATTTATTTTTTAAGAATCCGGACTTTAAACCGGAAAATCATTTTATTAACAAAACCCTATAATTATGGCAAGTATTATTAAAGCAAGTATTAACTTGAATGAAATCCCTAAAGATAAAATCTACGTGGGTAAGAAAGGAAAGTATCTTCCTATCACTATTACAATTAACGATGAGGTTGATGCTTACGGACAACAAGGTCCAGTTGTTGTAGAACAAACAAAAGAAGAGCGAGAGGCTAAAGTACCAAAAGTTTATTTGGGAAATGTCAAAGTCGTATGGACAAACGGTGATAATGTAGCAGCTGCACCGAGAGAGGGTCAACCTCAACAAGCAGCAGTTGCACAACCCCAAGATGATGATTTACCATTTTAATTAAATTAAATTAATGCAGACAACAGAGATCAATGGATTCTTGATTGATGAATTCAATCAATATAAGCTTGAAGAAGGCAAAAAGCAAGGGGCTTGTCCTTTGTGTTCTTCTGATAGACAACCCAAGAAGCAAAAGTTAAAGTGCGCTTCATACGATTGGGAACGTGGTCTCGGTACTTGTCACAATTGTAATACATCATTTCAACTGCATACGTATCAACGTAAAGGCGCTAGTGAAAAGGTATATGTAAGACCTGAGGAGATCAAACATAATCCTCCAGCTAGCAAAGTAGTTGAATGGTTTAAGACTAGGGGAATATCTCAGAAGACTCTTGCTGAACTTAAAATCAGTGAGGGTCCTGAGTATATGCCACAGACCGGTAAAACCGAGAACGTTATAAAGTTTAACTATTTTATGGGCGATCAACTTATTAATGTTAAATATCGCGATGGAAGAAAGAACTTTAAATTATATAAGGGTGCTGAAAAAGTATTCTATAATATAAACAGTATAATAGGTTATGAGTATTGTGTTATAGTTGAAGGCGAAATGGACGTGCTAGCGTTACACGAAGCCGGTATAACAAATGCAATATCGGTGCCAAACGGTGCTACTTTAAATAGTAATAACCTTGAATATTTAGATGCTTGTATAGACTATTTCGAAGACAAAGAAAAGATTATACTAGCTGTTGATTCAGACGAAGCAGGACAAGCATTACAGTCAGAGCTTATTCGTAGGCTAGGGTCTGAAGTGTGTTACTTAGCGTCGTTTGATGATTGTAAAGATGCAAATGAATACTTACAAAAACATGGAAAAGACAAACTATCAGAGCGTATTTCAGGGGCAAGACCAGTACCATTGGAGAATGTTACAACGTTCAGGGATATTGAAGACGAAGTTACGGACTTTGTGCGTAATGGTTTCAAACCTGGATTTCAAGTTGGCTTACAAAACTTTGACGATATATTTTCAACTTACACTGGTCAATTCATTACTGTCACTGGTATTCCATCTTCCGGTAAAAGTGATTTTGTCGACCAAATGGTTGTTGGCTATAACCAAAACTATGGCTGGAAAACGGCGTTTGCTTCACCAGAAAATGTACCAACATATTTACATGCGCATAAGTTAATGCGTAAAACTTGGCAAGGTATGCCAACAAGAGATGATATTGGTACTGATCGCTGGAATCAAGTAGCCGATCATTGCAATACTAATTACTTTCATATTGATATGGAACGTTACACTCTTGAATCAGTACTTAGAAAAGGTGCAGAGCTTGTTAAGCGTAAAGGAATTAAATGTTTAGTTATAGATCCGTATAACAAGGTTAGAGACGTTGATTGTAAAACAGAAGACGTTAACCGTTATACAATGGAATACTTAACTAAGATTGAAATTTTTGCTAAAAAGTATGACGTGCTAGTATTTATAGTAGCTCACCCTACTAAGATGTATAAAACACAAGACGGTAAAATTGAAGAGCCATCAATGTACAACATTAAAGGCGGCGGTGAATGGTATGATGCTAGTTATCACGGCTTACTGGTTCACAGAGATTATGAAGCTAAGACGGTCAAGGCTAAGGTTCTTAAAGTTAAGTTTCAAAACCTCGGTGAAAACGGAGCTGAAGCACACTTTAAGTGGGAGCCAAAGTCAGGTTGTTTTATACCACACGAAGAAGTTAATGTGTCGGGTGAAAAAATGCCGTGGGAATAAATGGGTAGCGGATTTAAGGTCAAGAAAGGCCAGGTAAATATGGGTACAACAACAATGGACCCTAAGCTATGGAAAGCATATAGATGGTGTGTTAGGAATAACATAGCTATATCACCTAAAGCTAAATCAACAACCGCTTGGTATGTAGATATCAAAAACAAAGGTAAAACACATACAAGCCCTGAAACATACGGCAAAACAGAAATATGGGAAAAAATATTTGAATATTGTAAATTTTATTATGACAAACATAGAAGATGAATATAAAAAGCTTATGGAAACAATCCTTTTCGAGGGACTGGATAAAGCAGATCGAACAGGCACAGGGACAACCTCTATCTTCGGAGCAACGATTAAACATGATATGTCAATGGGATTCCCTATGCTTACAAGAAAGCGAGTTAGTTTCAAAGCTGCAAAGACAGAGTTGCTATGGATCTTACAAGGCAGAACAGATCTCAAATACTTAGAAGATAACGGCGTTAAGTATTGGCGGCCAGATTACGAGCGCTCAGGTAGAACAGATGAAACGCTAGGCCCTGTATATGGCAAGCAATGGCGTGATTTCGGAGGTGTAGATCAGCTTTGGCAACTTGTACACAATATTAAGTGTAATCCAAATTCTAGACGCTTAATGATTAGCGCATGGAATCCAGCTGAAATGAAAGATATGGTTTTGCCACCGTGTCATTACGGCTTTCAAGTTTATATAAACAACGGTAAGCTAGATCTTATGTGGCAACAAAGATCAGCAGATGTTTTTCTTGGCTTACCGTACGATATTGCAATGTATGGCTTATTACTTGAGTTATTAGCTAAAGGCTCTAATATGAAGCCTGGGCAGCTAATAGGACAGCTTGGCGATTGTCATCTATACAACAATCACTTAGAACAGTCTTTATTGTACTTAGAGCGATCAAAGCGAGTATTGCCTAGTTTATATGTACATGAAGGCATTAAGCTTAATGACGAAATACAAGGTCAAATTTGTATACCTGAATTAAATGAAATTAAATTAATGAACTACAATCCTTACCCTGCAATTAAAGCAGAATTAAGTGTTGGCAAATAACAAAAATTATGTATTATTTATACCACATACCTGGTAAAAAGATCGGCGTTACACGTGATCTTAATACACGGGTCACCCTTATACAAGGTTATAAGGAGAATGAGTATGAAGTTCTTGAACAGTCAGACGATATAGATTATATATCAGACCGTGAAATAGAGCTTCAAAAGTCTTATGGCTACAGAGTTGATAGGACAAAATATAATAAGTTAAATAAAAAATCTAATCAAATGAAAATTAACGCTACAGAGCAGACTAGTACATTCCCTTGTCCGTTAAATAAGCTTAAAGGCCGTTTAATGGACAATATAGGCTTAAGCTGGGAAACATCTCACGGGAATTTTAAAATAGAAGCTGTGCATGTTAACTGGATAGTAGCTAATGCTAAAAGCTCTATGTATAATGACAAACGATGTTATATATATAATAAAGCTTTTTATGAAGCATTCTTTAATCCTAAAGATAATGTTTCTTGGAATCAAAACGAAAGATTTGAGCTTATAAGAAAATGGGCAACCGAAAGAGGCATATATACTAAAGGTAATTCGCATACACAATATGTTAAGCTTATGGAAGAAGCAGGAGAGCTTGCTCAAGCATTACTTAAGAAAGATGCGTATGAAGTTAAAGATGCTATCGGCGATATGGTTGTAGTCCTTACAAACTTAGCGGCGCTTGAAGGTATGCAAATTGAAAACTGTATTGATGCAGCTTACAGTGAAATAGCTAATCGTAAAGGTAAAATGATTAATGGAACATTTGTAAAACAAACGCTATGAGTAAACAAGAAATAGAATTTAGAGACCCAGTAGTTAAGCGTGTTGTAAACAAATTCGTATCAAGATCTGATGTAGGCTTCGCAAAGTATGGCGTAACACTTGATAAAGATCCAGCTGAAATGTTTCAATGGCTTAATCATTTACAAGAAGAACTTATGGATGCAGTGCTATATTTGCAAAAAGCTAAAGAAGTTTACACAGAAAACCTACAAGATGAAGAGGCAGCCCTATAAACGAAAAAGTAAGAAGCGGGGACCTGTTGTATCAAAGAAAGTTACCTATGATGGTATCAACTTTGCATCGGGTCTTGAGCGCTATATGTATATGGCTTTAAGAAAAGCTAAAATAAGATCTAAATACGAAGGTGAAACTTTTGTATTACTTAATGGTTTTCATTTTGAAAATGAAGTATATGAAAGACAATCTAATGGCAAGGGTGATTACAAAAATAGAGGATGCAAACGTATCTTGCCTATAAAGTATACGCCTGATTTTATCGGCGAAGATTTTATAATTGAAACTAAAGGTAGAGCAAACGAATCGTTTCCTATGCGCTGGAAGTTATTTAAACAGCTAATTGTGAGACAATTCCCTGGCTATACATTATACAAACCACAAAATCAAAAAGAATGCGACGAGACCGTAAGCATAATCCTTTCGAAGCAAAAAGGATAGCAAGACAAAAATACGCTGAGCGCCAGATTGATAAGTTTGTTAAATGGAGCTGGGAAATGCGAGGCAAAGTTAAATATAAAGAACTAGTAGAATTACAAAAAAAATACGGAATAATATGAAAAAAGAAAATAAAGTAGCTTGGACTATTGAAGTTGGGTTTTATCCCGGCGTGCTACTAGGTATTAGAACATACGAAGAACCAGAACATACAACACATGTATTATACATACCGTTTGTAGACTTAGCACTTTGTATTTACAAATAATGGGATTATTTGATGAGCGCATAGCGTACAAACCGTTTGAATACCCTGAATATTATACAGAAGGTTGGTTAAAACAAGCTCAAGCATTTTGGTTACACACTGAAATCTCAATGCAGAGCGATATAAAAGATTGGAATGAAAAACTTAACGAAAAAGAAAAACACCTTGTCGGGAACATACTTCTTGGCTTCGCACAGACAGAATGCGCGGTATCA
>Ga0233444_10004950_pt1 | contig 12490 bp, 9 predicted proteins | sample SI_124_October20_6_FD_182792 | JGI IMG/M metagenome (GOLD analysis project Ga0233444, IMG submission 182792) | Seawater microbial communities from Saanich Inlet, British Columbia, Canada - SI_124_October2016_10_MG | ecosystem: Environmental > Aquatic > Marine > Inlet | place: Canada: British...
TAAATTTATTTTAATCACAATTCTTATCTAAAATAAAAAGAACTTTCTTGACGATTATATTTCTATTTCATATGTTTCGCAAAATCATGTTTATAAGTTTTTTACTTTAACTTATGAGTTGTATTTGAAACCTTTAATTCAAAATATAAACTCGTTAAAAAATCTTCAAAAGATCGATTCCAATGCTATTTTAGTCCTACAAAACGGTAAGTTTTTTAATGGTCTAGGTTTAGGTTATCAAGGGACTGCTACTGGAGAAGTTTGTTTCAATACATCTATAACTGGATATCAGGAAATTATTTCAGATCCATCTTACGCTGAGCAAATAATTAATTTTACTTTCCCTCACGTAGGAAATGTTGGAACTAACAAAGAAGACCACGAATCTGATAAAATATGGACAAAGGGAGTTATCGTAAATTCTGAAATAACTAGTCCCTCTAATTACAGAGCGCTTAAAAATTTAGATGAATGGTTAAAAAAAAATAAGATTGTAGGTATTACTGGTATCGATACAAGAAATCTTACTAATTTCATCAGAGATAAAGGGGCTCCTAAGGGTACCATATCTTTTTCCAAAAAAAGTAAATTTAATATCAAAAAACTACTTAAACAAACCAATAGGTGGAGCGGTCTTAAAAACTTAGACTTAGCAGAAAAAGTTTCTACAAAGAAAAGTTATGTATGGAAAGGTTTAAAAACTTGGAAAAAAGAAGACGGTTATTTAAAAAATAAAAAAGACTCATTTCATGTAATTGCAATAGATTACGGAGTTAAAAAAAATATATTAAGATATTTTGCAGATTTTAATTGTAAAGTTACTGTTGTTTCATGCAAAACTAAAACCTTAGATATAATTAAATTAAAACCTAATGGTATTTTTTTATCTAATGGTCCTGGTGACCCTGCGGCAACAGGTAAATATGCTATTCCAGTAATAAAAGAATTAATTAGAAAAAACTTTCCTATATTTGGAATTTGTCTTGGACATCAAATTCTAGCCCTAGCTTTAGGTGCTAAAACAAAAAAAATGAGCCTTGGACATAGAGGGGCAAATCATCCGGTTAAAAATTTAATTAAAGGAAATGTAGAAATCACAAGCCAAAACCATGGCTTTGAAGTTATAAAAAGCAATCTTCCAAGAAATATTCAAATTACTCATCAATCTCTTTTTGATAACAGTATTGAAGGTATTAAATTAAAAAATAAACCTGTTTATTCTGTTCAATATCACCCTGAGTCTAATCCAGGTCCACAAGATAGTGTTTACTTATTTGAAGAATTTATAACGAGTATGAAAAAAAATGCCAAAAAGAAAAGATATTAAAAAAATTTTAGTTGTTGGAGCTGGTCCAATTATTATTGGTCAGGCTTGTGAGTTTGATTACTCTGGGACGCAAGCATGTAAGGCTTTAAGAGATGAAGGTTATAAAGTTATTTTAGTAAATTCAAATCCGGCAACAATTATGACAGATCCTGATGTTGCCGATAAAACATACATTGAGCCAATTACTTTAGCAGTACTTGAAAAAATTTTAATTAAAGAAAAACCTGATGCGATACTACCAACTATGGGAGGGCAGACTGCTCTAAATCTTGCGATGGAAGCAGAAAAAAAAGGAATTCTAAAAAAATATAAAATAGAGCTTATAGGAGCTAACTCCAAAGCTATAGCTAACGCTGAAGATAGAAAGAAATTTAGAAAAAATATGATTGATATTGGTTTAGATTTACCTAAATCAAAAATTGTAAATAATCTAGGTCAGGCCTCTAAAGCTTTAAAACAAATCGGATTGCCAGCAATTATAAGACCTGCTTTCACATTAGGAGGTTTAGGTGGAGGTATTGCCAAAAGTAAAAAGGAATATCAAAAAATTGTTAAAAACGGTTTGCAAGAGTCTCCGGTTTCTCAGGTTTTAGTCGAAGAATGTTTAGAGGGATGGAAAGAATTTGAAATGGAAGTCGTTAGAGATAAAAAAGATAATTGTATTATTGTATGTTCAATCGAAAATGTAGATCCGATGGGCATTCATACTGGGGACTCCGTCACTATTGCGCCAGCGTTAACTCTTACAGATAAAGAATACCAAGTTATGAGGAACGCTTCGATTGCTTGTTTGAGAAAAATAGGAGTAGAAACTGGGGGGTCTAATGTTCAATTTGCCGTTAATCCAAAAGATGGAAGGATGGTTGTTATTGAAATGAATCCAAGAGTATCCAGGTCATCAGCTTTAGCTTCAAAAGCAACGGGTTTTCCAATAGCAAAAATAGCTGCAAAATTAGCTATAGGTTACACTTTAGATGAACTTAAAAATGAAATAACTAAAACAACACCTGCTTCGTTTGAGCCAACAATAGATTATGTTGTAACTAAAATTCCAAGATTTACATTTGAAAAATTCTCTTCTTCTCCTGCGGTTTTAGGCACATCTATGAAATCTGTAGGAGAAGCAATGGCTATTGGAAGAAATTTCAAAGAATCATTACAAAAAGCTTTAATCTCTCTTGAAACTGGTTTTTCAGGATTAGACCCAATATTTGATTTAAAAGTTAAAGAAATTGAAAAAAAATTAAAAGAAAATATTCCTAATAAAATTTTGTTAGTAGCGGAAGCTATTAGAAAAAGAATTAAGCTGGATAGAATACATAAACTTTCTAAAATTGATCCTTGGTTCATAGCGCAGATAAAAGATATCGTGGAAGTTGAGAATGATATCAAGAAGAATGGAATCCCTAAAAATTATAATAAATTTAATTATATTAAATCAATTGGTTTTTCTGACAAAAAACTATCCAAACTTACAAATATTTCTGAAAATACAGTTAGGAAGAAAAGATCGGCTCTTAAAATTTTTCCAGTATTTAAAAAAGTTGATACCTGTGCAGCTGAATTCAAATCTTTTACGCCTTACATGTACTCGACCTATCAAAGAAATTTTGGAATTAATACTGAATGTGAAGCAGACCCTTCTAATAGAAAAAAAATTATAATTTTAGGTGGTGGTCCCAATAGAATTGGTCAAGGAATAGAGTTTGACTATTGCTGTTGCCAAGCCAGTTTTGCACTAAAGGAAGCAGGTTACGAAACAATTATGATTAATTGTAATCCTGAGACTGTTTCTACAGATTATGATACAAGTGATAGACTATATTTTGAGCCTCTTAAAGAAGAGTATGTTTTCAACATTATCAAAAAAGAAAAAACAAAAGGAAACTTAGTTGGCATTATCGCTCAATTTGGGGGTCAAACACCTATTAGACTTTCAAAGTTTTTACATGACAATAAATTTCCAATTCTAGGGACACAATATAGTTCTATTGATCTTGCGGAAGATAGGGATAGGTTCAGAAATCTTTTAAATAAACTTAAGCTAAAACAAGCTAATAGTGGAATAGCAAAAACTTTTCCTCAAGCAATTAAAATAGCAGAAAAAATAGGATTGCCCGTTATGGTGAGACCCTCCTATGTCCTTGGAGGTAGGGCAATGGAAATAGTACATGAAAAAAAACAACTTAAAAATTTTGTTCAAGAAGCTTTCAAAGCTGCAGAAAAAAATCCTATTTTAATTGATAAATTTATAGATCACGCCATGGAAATAGATGTAGATGCAATTTCTGATGGTAAAGAAGTTTTTGTTTCAGGAATTATGCAGCACATTGAAGAAGCTGGTATTCACTCAGGTGACTCGGCTTGTAGCTTGCCTCCTGTTTCAATTAAATCTTATCTAATTAAAGAAATAGAAAATCAAACTAAAAAGTTAGCCTTAGCATTAAAGATAAAGGGGTTTATGAATATTCAATTTGCTATTAAACAAGATGAGATTTTTGTAATTGAAGTAAATCCAAGAGCTAGCAGAACAGTACCTTTTGTTTCGAAGGCAAAAAATTTGCCCTTAGCTAAAATTGCGTCCAGAGTGATGGCCGGCGAAAAACTAAATAAGTTTAATCTTAAAAGTAAAACTAAAAAAATGTTTGCCGTGAAAGAAGCTGTTTTTCCTTTTAACAAATTTCCTAATAGCGACTTGTTGTTAGGACCTGAAATGAAGTCTACCGGTGAAGTTATGGGTTTTGACGAAGATTTTGGAATGGCCTTTGCTAAAAGTCAAATTGCTGCATCTAACTCACTGCCTACAAAAGGACTTGCTTTTATCTCTTTAAAAAATAGCCACAAAGATGAAGGCGTTCAGTTAGCAAAACAATTATCAAAACTTAATTTCAGGTTATGTGGAACTGGTGGGACTGCTAATTATATAAATAAGCATGGGATTAGTTGTAGAAAAATTAATAAAGTAAATCAGGGATCGCCGCATATAGTAGATGTTCTTAATGCAAAAAAAATAGCGTTAGTTATTAATACTGGCGGCGGAAATAGTGAGAAACAATTAAACGATGCTAAAGCGCTTAGAAGAGCTACTCTAGTTAATAAAGTTCCTTACTGTACAAATATGTCGACAGCTGAAGTTTGCATTAAAGGTATTAAATCTTTAAAAACAAAAAAAATAACTGTAACTTCACTTCAGGATATTTAAATTAATATGCAAGAGTCAGTTTTAATTGTCTATTATGCTTTTTATGTATGTCTATTAAGTAAACGTTGAATTTACTTAACTTTCCAGTCAGTTGGAAAAGTTACATAATTTACTTGGATACATCTTCTCTCTTTTTTGATTTTTTTCTTTTCCATGCCATGCCAAGATTCTGGCCCGCTAGTGAAAAAATATCCATAATTGTGCTTATAGGGAACGGTTTTAACCTTCGTTAAGTTTTTATCATAAAAATCTGTTCCTAAATTTTCTGACTCATCATGAAGATTTATAAATATAATTGATGACATTAATTTTTCTTTAATATCACAATGAGGTTTAAGCCAAAAACCTTCTCTATCACATATCACCTCTAATCTAACATATGAATTGCTTAAATCTTTTCCAATTAAAGAGCCTATTTTTTTATAAACTTTTTCAGATCTTAATTCCTCAATGAAATTTGTTAGATGTGGAAACTGATTAGCGTTTTCTTTTGTAACATAACATCTTAATTTTTTTGCTTTACCGCCATCTTTTATACCAGAACGAAAGGCTCCATCTCCGCCATCAAGAGCTCTTGTACCATCATATTTTAAATTTTCTTTTTTAGGATCTAAGACGTCAGCTGAACTTATTTCTTTAATAGCGCTCTCTGTTAAAGGCTCATTAATCTCAAAGTGATCGAAAGGATCGCTGAATGATTTTGTTTTATTCTCTAATGACTTAAATAATTCCATTTTTTTTCATTCTTTGTTTTACTATTGGAGCTATTCTATTTACTTCGTTTAGACTATTATAACTCCAACTTTCAACTCTATCTTCCAGTTCTCTTGTTATACCTAAATCTCTTAATTGTGAATAAAATTTTTTGAACCTTCCAGTTGGCTTAAAGGACTTCATCATTCCAATATAAACTGGTTTCCCAGTCATAGCAGCCTCTGAAATCATTGACGTGGAGTCGCATGTTACAACTATATAATTTGAAATCGCTAACGCAGAGAGATAAGCTTTTTTATCAATAGTTTTAACCACATGATGATCAGCATTAAAAGTATTAAAGGCCATTTTTAAAACATTTTCAGGCGTACGATAGGAAGGAATAACAATAATCTTAAACTTATCTGGAGTAAATAAAGTTTTTACTTTATTAAAAAGTTCATGAATTTGTTTTTCAGAATATTTATAGTATTTGTTTGGTCCACCAATTATAAAAGCAACTAATTCTTTTCTCTTATCTTTTTCTATTCCTAAATATTTAGAGTTATCATTGATTTCTTTTTTATTTAGGTAATGTATAGCTCCCGTAGTATTTATTATATTTTCACCTTTTAAATTATCGTGTTCAGGACTTACAATAAGGTCAAAATGTTTAAAAGAAATTTTTGGATCTTGAATGTGAATATTGAAGATTTGACTACCAAGTCTTTTTTTTAGGGCTATTGATGGTATTACACTTTTTCTTCCACAAGATATAATTATTTTACAATCGCACACAAATTTATTTTTTACTAAATTTTCTGAAATTGGGCTGATTCGAGGTGGAACAAGGTTCCAAAAAGATTTTAATTCTATTTTTTGATGTTTATAACTCAAACCCAAAGCCTTAGCTAGCCCCTCAACTTGGCTAATCATTCCGTGCATACCTTGTGTCAAAAGAATTGCTTTTAATTCTAACATCAATACCTATATATAATCATATCAAGATGAATAATAAATCAACTAAACATACAAAAGTGTTAATACTTGGATCTGGTCCAGCGGGTTACACAGCAGCAATTTATGCAGCTAGAGCAATGCTTAAACCAATTCTAGTTCATGGATCACAGCCTGGTGGCCAATTAACTACAACTACAGATGTAGAAAATTACCCTGGATACTCAAAAGTAGTGCAAGGTCCGTGGTTAATGGACGAGATGAAGGGGCAAGCTGAGGCTGTGGGCACAGAGATGATACAAGATCATATAAATAAAGTTGATCTATCTAAAAAACCATTTGAAGCTGTAGGAGACAGCGGTCAAGTTTATACTGCTGATAGCTTTATTATTTCTACTGGAGCTCAAGCAAGATGGTTAAATTTAAAATCAGAGCAAGAATTTAGAGGTTTTGGAGTTTCTGCATGCGCAACATGTGATGGATTTTTTTTTAAAGAGAAAGAGGTTGCTGTTGTTGGTGGTGGTAATGCAGCAGTTGAGGAAGCAATATTTCTTACAAAGTTTGCGTCAAAGGTATATTTAATTCACAGAAGGAATGAATTAAGAGCAGAAAAAATGCTTCAAGAGAAATTAAAAGCTAATAAAAAAATTAAGATTATTTGGGATAGTGCCGTTAGTGAAGTCGTGGGAACTTCTGAACCAAAAGTAGTTAACGCACTTAAAGTTAAAAATTTAAAAACAAATAGTATCTCAGAATTAAAAGTTGATGGCCTATTTATTGCAATCGGACATGACCCAGCTACTGGATTATTTAAAGATCAACTAAAAATGGATAAAGAAGGTTACTTAATTACTAAACCAGATTCTACCGAAACAAATATTCCTGGTGTATTTGCTGCTGGAGATGTGAAAGATAAAATTTTTAGACAAGCAGTTACAGCTGCTGGTATGGGTTGTATGTCTGCTTTAGAAGCTGAAAAATTTATTTCTGAATCTAACTAAGACTTTTGCAAAAAGAGTCAATTCTTTCCATTGCTTTTTTTAAATTTTCCATTGAAGTAGCATAAGAAATTCTAAAAAAACCCTCTAATCCAAAAGCAGAGCCTTGAACTACAGCAATACCACTATTCTCTAATAAAGATTGTACGAAATCGGTATCAGTTTTTAATACATTGCCACTAGAATCTTTTTTTCCTATTAAGCCTTTGCAATTTGGAAAAACATAAAATGCCCCGTCAGGATTTAAACACTCTATACCATTTATTTCATTTAATACTTTAACAACAAAGTCTCTCCTTTCTTGAAAAGAATTAGCTCTTTCTTTAATAAAATCCTGAGTTCCATTTAATGCCTCAACAGCGGCAGCTTGACTAATTGAAGATGGATTAGTTGTGGATTGTGATTGAATTTTTGCAATTACTTTAATGATCTCTGATGGACCTGCTGCATATCCAATTCTCCATCCTGTCATTGAATATGCTTTACTTACACCATTCATTGTAAGCACTCTATTTTTTAAACTTTCAACTTGAGCAATAGTAAAAAATTCAAAATTTTCATAAGTTACATGTTCATAGATATCATCACTTAAAATATAAACATGAGGAAACTTTTCTAAAACTTTTGCAATTTCTCGTATGTCTTTTTCAGAATAACAAGCGCCCGTGGGATTTGAGGGTGAGTTTAATATAATCCATTTTGTTTTTTTAGTTATAGATTTTTCCAATTCTGATGGATTGATTTTAAATCCCTGTTTTTGGTTACATTCTAAAATAACTGGATTTCCACCAGCTAACAAAACTATATCAGGATAAGAAACCCAGTAAGGAGCTGGTACAATGACTTCGTCTCCTTCATTCAGGGTTGCCATCATAGCGTTATAGATTACGTGTTTTCCTCCTGCTCCAACTGTTATTTGATTGGCTTGGTATTCTAAATTGTTTTCTCTTTTAAACTTATTAATAATCGCATCTTTTAAAGCAGGCGTTCCATCTACTGCTGTATACTTTGTATCTCCATTTTTAATGGCTTTTATAGCTGCTTGCTTTATGTTTTCTGGAGTGTCAAAATCAGGTTCTCCAGCTCCTAGGCCAATTATATCTTTGCCAGATGCCTTTAGTTCTCTTGCTTTTTGAGTAACAGCTATTGTGGGCGACGGTTTTATACGTTTTAAAGTGTTGGAAACTATGCTCATTGAATTTTATAATACTTTTTTTAATTATTATTAACACAAAATGCAAAATACTTATCAAGAAAAAATACTAGATTTAGAGACTAATAACAACTCTCCAAGAGTTAAATTAGAGGGTGGTATAAAATTTAAAATAAAAAGTGACTTTCAACCAGCTGGTGATCAACCTGAGGCTATAAAAGCTCTTACTAAAAATTTAAAAGATAAAAAAAATGAACAAGTTCTACTTGGTGTCACTGGATCAGGTAAAACATTTACAATGGCAAAGGTCATTGAACAAACTAATAGACCTGCCCTAATTCTTGCTCCAAATAAAACTTTGGCTGCACAGCTTTATGGTGAGTTTAAAAGTTTTTTTCCAGATAATGCTGTTGAGTATTTTGTTTCATATTATGATTATTATACTCCAGAAGCATATGTTCCAAGATCAGATACCTACATAGAAAAAGAAGCTTCAATTAACGAACAAATAGACAGGATGAGGCACTCAGCTACTAGATCCTTGTTAGAGAGAGATGATGTTATAATTGTTGCCAGTGTTTCATGCATATATGGACTTGGTTCTGTAGAGGCTTATAGCAAAATGACTATAACTCTAAAAAAAAACAATGAATATAGTAGAGATGATTTAATAAGAACTTTTGTGACTCTTCAGTATAAAAGAAATGATCAAAATTTTTTTAGAGGAACTTTTAGAGTAAGAGGTGAAAATTTAGAAATTTTTCCATCTCACCTGGAAGATAGAGCGTGGAGAATAAGTTTTGATTTAAACAAACTAGAAAAAATAGAGGAATTTGATCCTCTTACAGGAGATAAAACCAATGAATATTCTGCAATAAAAATTTATGCAAATAGTCATTACATCACGCCCAAACCGACTATGGAGCAAGCTATTAGACAAATAAAATCTGAATTAGCAGTAACATTAAAAAAGCATCGAGCAGAAAATAAATTATTGGAAGAACAAAGATTAAGAGAGAGAACTAAATTTGATCTTGAAATGATAGAGGCTACTGGAACTTGCGCTGGAATTGAAAATTACTCAAGATATTTATCAGGAAGAAAAGCTGGTGAACCTCCACCAACTTTATTTGAATATTTTCCCGATAATGCAATTATATTTGTAGATGAAAGTCATGTGACTGTTCCTCAATTAAACGGGATGTACAAAGGAGATAGAACAAGAAAAAGTACACTGGCTGAATATGGTTTTAGACTGCCTTCTTGCATGGATAATAGACCTTTAAAGTTTGAGGAATGGGATATGATGAGGACTCAAACAATATTTGTTTCAGCTACTCCAGGTCCATGGGAATTAAAACAAACAAGTAACAAACATATTGATCAAATTATAAGACCTACTGGTTTAATAGATCCCTCGGTAGAAATAAGACCAGCAAAAACACAAGTGGATGATCTTATGGATGAAGCAGCACAAGTTGTTGCAAAAGGTTATCGTGTATTAGCTACAACACTAACAAAAAAAATGGCTGAAGATTTAACAGAGTATCTTCATGAAAATGGTCTTAAAGTTAGATACATGCACTCTGATATTGACACACTTGAAAGAATAGAAATTATAAGAGATTTAAGATTGGGTGTTTTTGATATCTTAGTTGGCATAAACTTGTTGAGGGAAGGTCTAGATATTCCGGAATGTGGTTTGGTTGGTATTTTAGATGCTGATAAAGAGGGTTTTTTAAGATCAGAAACTTCTTTGATTCAAACCATTGGAAGAGCAGCAAGAAATGTTGACGCTAAAGTAATTCTGTACGCTGATAAAGTAACAAAAAGTATTGATAAGGCTATAAAAGAAACAGATCGTAGAAGAGCCATACAGTCAGATTATAATAAAAAAAATAACATAACAGCTGAGTCAATTAAAAAAGAGATTGGAGATATTTTGGAGTCAGTTTATGAAAAAGATTATGTAAATTTCAAAGAGTCAAATGTCGGTGGAAACTTAAAAAAACATTTAAAAGGTTTAAATAAAAAAATGAAAGAGTCTGCAGAGGACTTGGAATTTGAGGAAGCCGCAAGAATCAGAGATGAAATTAGAAAATTAGAAGCAAGTGAACTAGAAATAACTTTGAATCCAAAGATAAGCCAATATAATTTAAAGAGCAAAGTTTACCCTAAAGGGAGATCAACATTAGGAATGCCTGGAACTAAAGTAAATAAAAAAAGAAAAAAATGACTTCAAAAAAAATAATTATAACAGGTGGTGCTACTAGAATTGGTGCCGCTATAGCTAAAAGTTTAGCTGATTATGAGACAACTATAACTATTCATTACAACAAATCAAAAGGAAATGCTTTAAAACTAAAAAAAGAATTAGAGAATTTAGGCAGTGAAGTTTATTTATTAAAAGCAGATCTTAATAATTTAAAACAAACTCAGGCACTTTTAAAATTAGCTTATAAAGAAATGAAAGGATTAAATTGCTTGATAAATAATGCTTCATTATTTGAAAATGATAGTTTGCATAATTTTACAGACAAAAGTTTCTCAAAACATTTAAATATTAATTTAAAAGCTCCGGCAATTTTAACTCAGAATTTTAAAAAATTATTAAAAAATTCAGAGGGAAATATCATTAATATTATTGATCAAAGAGTTGAAAAATTAACTCCCTACTTCTTTTCTTACACGCTAAGTAAATCAAGTTTAGTCACTCTTACTAAAACTGCAGCCATGAAACTAGCTCCAAATATTAGAGTAAACGGAATTTCACCAGGGCCTACTTTAAAAAATTCAAGACAATCTGATACTCATTTTAAAAAACAATGGAAATCTATACTTTTAAAAAAAAAGGTAAAGTTAGAAAATATTTGTGAAGGTGTAAAATTTTTAATAAAAAATGATAACATAACTGGAGAAATAATTAATATCGACAGTGGGCAAAGACTTGCATGGAATACACCTGACATAATAAATATAAAAGAATGAAAATAATTAAATTAAAATTAAAAGAGAAGTATAAATATAAGAGAAAAGTAATTATCAAAAACTTAATTTTAAATATATCTATTGGAATTCACAATTTTGAAAAGAAAAAAAAACAAAGGGTAAGATTTAATATTGAAGTAACTACAAACCCTTACATTAAACCAAGTAATAAAGATCTATCAACAATTTTAAATTATGAAGATTTAATTAATAAAATTAAATTATTGGTCAAAAAGCAACATCATGAACTTATTGAAGATTTAGCAGAAAATATATTTGAAATAATTTTTCAAAATAGACTGGTAAAAAAAACAAATATTAAAATTGAAAAATTAGATATTATAAAAAATTCAGAATCAGTAGGTATTGAATTCTCAAAAAGTAGAATATGATTAATAGTTTAGAGCTTGGAAAAAAAGTAATTAAAGATAAAATTCCTCTAATCTCAAGAAATGCGGGAGTTTATAAAATGATTAGCTCCTCTGGTGAAATTTTATACATTGGTAAAGCAAAAAATATACCTAATAGACTTAAAAGCTATGCTTCTGATACTAATTTACCAATTAGAACAGAGAGAATGCTTTCTTTAACTCATTCACTTGAAACAACTACTACAAACAATGAGAGTGAAGCTTTACTTTTGGAGGCAAATTTAATCAAAAAGCATAAACCAAGATTCAATATATTGTTACGCGATGATAAATCTTTTCCTTATATTTATATTGGTAATAAAGATAAATGGCCTCAGTTAACAAAACTTAGAGGGAAGAAATCAAAATCAGGACACTACTTTGGACCATTTTCATCTATTGGTTCAGCTAACTGGACAATAAAAATTTTACAAAAAATCTTTCTTTTAAGAGTTTGTGATGACACGGTATTTAAGAATAGAGAGAGACCTTGTATTCTTTATCAGATTAAAAGGTGTTCTGCTCCATGCGTTGGTCACATTGCTGAACAAGACTATGATTCTACAGTAAATGATGCTGTTGAATTTATTTCAGGCAAATCTAGAAGAATACAAAAGAATCTTTCTAAGGAGATGGAAAAAGCAAGTAAGGACTTAGACTATGAAAAAGCAGCAATAGCGAGAGATCGAATAAAAGCTTTAACCCAAATTCAAACATCCCAAAAAATCAATCAAACAAATTTAAATGAAGCCGATGTTATAA
>Ga0233444_10004959_pt1 | contig 12467 bp, 13 predicted proteins | sample SI_124_October20_6_FD_182792 | JGI IMG/M metagenome (GOLD analysis project Ga0233444, IMG submission 182792) | Seawater microbial communities from Saanich Inlet, British Columbia, Canada - SI_124_October2016_10_MG | ecosystem: Environmental > Aquatic > Marine > Inlet | place: Canada: British...
AACCTGCTGCTGATTTAGACACGAGTCGAGAGGTGTTATTAGTTCTAACTCGGACTGATGAGGCTAGTGATGCTCCTGATGAGTATTTAGCTGAAGCAGTCGAAGCAGTCGAAGCAGTCGAAGCAGTCGAAGCAGAGGGGGCGGAATAATGGCGATAGTAGATAAGCCACAAGGGGGCCTTATCATTGTCATGTCGGTTTTATTAGCGATGATATTAATGCTAATGCCCCTGCCTGATAGCTTCCGCTTCTTTCGGCCAGAGTGGGTATTGTTGACTTTAATGTATTGGGCTATGGCACTACCTAGACGAGTCGGTGTTGGTTATGCTTGGCTAGTTGGCCTGTTTATGGATGTGTTATTTGGAGGCACTTTAGGAATATTGGCTTTTGCCTATGCTTTGGTGATTTATTTAGTATTGCATTTCCATCTGCAGTTACGTCAGTTTCCATTGTGGCAACAGGCCTTGAGTTTAATGTCATTGATTTTATTGGTGCATGTTGTCACGGTGGTGATGACGACGCGAGTAACAGGTTGGCATGCCTGGTTGCCGGCGATGGTCAGCACGTTGTTATGGCCAGTTATTTATATTTTCTTACGTGGTGTTCGGCGTACTTTTCATGTTAGATAATGCATAAATGTCTACTCGGTTTGTTTTAAAAGATCATGTTAATGAAAGTCGTTTAGTTAACGATAGGCTGATTTTTGCAGCTATTTTTGCTGGTATTGTGTTTGTTGTCTTGATGGCAAGGTTGGCTATCTTACAAGTTGTTGAGCATGAGCACTTTGATGGGTTATCGAATAGAAATAGGGTAGATATTGAACCGTTGCCGCCTCAACGTGGCCTGATTTATGATCGTAATGGTGTTGTTTTAGCTGAAAATATTCCCACTTTTAGTTTGGAGCTGATTCCAGAGAAAGTGGTTGAACTGGATGCAACTTTATCGGAGTTGGCTGCTTTATTTGCAGTACCTGATGAAGATATTACGAAAATCAAGGATATCATTAAGCAACAACGCCGTTTTCAACATGTCGTGATTCGTCAGCGTTTGACAGAACAAGAAGTCGCGATTTTTTCCGCTAACCGTCACCGATTCCCTGGTATCGACGTAGTTGGGCGGTTGATTCGCCATTACCCTCATGGTGCGCTATTCGCTCATACGGTGGGTTATGTCGGTCGGATCAATCAAAAAGACCAAAGTTTAATCGATGAGAAAAACTATAAAGGGACGTTGCAAATTGGTAAGACCGGTGTTGAAAAATATTATGAAGAGTTACTGCATGGCCAAGTCGGTTACCAGCAAGTTGAGACCAATGTGCAAGGGCGTGTTGTTCGTGAGTTAAAAAATCAAGCTTCGGTATCGGGTCAAGCGCTTTTTTTAAATTTAGATATTCATTTACAACGTGTTGCCTCTGAGGTGCTAGGAGAATACAACGGCGCTATTGTTGCTATGGACCCTAGGACGGGCGGTGTACTAGCAATGGTCAGTAAGCCAGACTTTGACCCGAATCTATTTGTAACGGGCATTAGTACTAAAAATTACTCTGTTCTGAGAGATTCGATAGATAGGCCGTTATTTGATCGTGCTTTGCGCGGACACTATCCACCAGGTTCTACGTTAAAACCTTTTGTTGCTTTAGCAGGGTTAGAGTTAGGGGTTGTTAAGCAGAGGACCAAAGCATATTGTCCAGGTTGGTACACCTTGCCAGGTAAAGATCACCGCTATCGCTGCTGGAAATCGCATGGGCATGGGCATGTTGACTTGAAACAGTCCTTGGCACAATCTTGTGATGTTTATTATTATGATTTAGCTAATGTTTTGGGCATTGATCGCTTACATCATTTTTTAGATTTTTTTGGCTTTGGTCGGCGTTCTGGTGTTGATGTGCCTAGTGAAAGCCGGGGCTTATCCCCATCGAGTGAATGGAAAAGGACTTCCCGTAATCAAGTTTGGTATCCCGGTGAGACCTTGATTTCAGGTATTGGTCAGGGCTTTAATCAGACGACGCCTGTACAGTTGGCTTATGCAACCTCTGTGTTGGCAATGCGTGGTGTTAATACGCTTCCTCAGGTTGCGAGGGGTAGTCGAGTAGATGCGAGTAGTGATCTAAATTTAATGCCAGTTAAGCGAGATGATAGTTTGCCAATTGTAAATGCTGATAATTGGCAAGCTGTTGTCGATTCGTTGGTTGAGGTGACTGCGGGTAAGCGAGGTACAGCAAAATCAGTTGGTAAAGGTTTACCTTTTTCTGTGGCGGGAAAAACGGGAACGGCGCAAGTGTTTGGTATCAAACAAGATGAAAAATATGATACTGAAACCTTAGCGAAAAGGTTACATGATCATGCCTTATTTATTGCTTTTGCACCGGCAGAAAACCCGGAGTTTGTGATCGTAGTGGTAGCAGAGAATGGCGGCAGCGGTAGCAAAACGGCAGCACCGATGGCGCGTAAAATGATCGATCAGTATTTTGGGTTGCCTGCCAATGAATAATAGATTGTTAACCGATAGAGCGAATCCTGAACGTTGGAGTTTGACCCACGCACTTCGGGTCATTCATATCGATGCTTTGTTGTTATTTGGTTTGTTGAGTTTATTGGCTGTTGGCTTGATGATTTTATTTAGCGCAGGCAATCAAGAAGTCGCCTTATTGACGCGTCAATTGATTAGGATGGGAACAGCCTTTTTTGGTTTAGTTGTGCTGGCAAATATTCACCCTGATCGAATGCGTGATATGGCGTATTGGGTTTACGGGGCCGGATTGATTTTACTTATTGCTGTTCTCGTGGTTGGCGATGAAGGTAAAGGAGCTCAGCGCTGGCTTGATTTAGGGGTGATCCGTTTCCAACCTTCAGAATTAATGAAAATTGCAGTACCGCTCTTGGTGGCGGCGTATTTGGCTGAGCGTCCATTGCCGCCGACATTACCGAGGTTGACAGTTTGTTTTATGATGGTCGTTATTCCAGCATTGTTAATTGCGAAACAACCCGATTTGGGAACAGCATTACTGATTGCAAGTTCCGGCTTGATTGTAATTTTCTTGTCTGGTATTTCTTGGGCATTAATTATTGGTTTTATATTGGCTGCGGCATCGGCTTTACCTGTGTTGTGGTATGTGATGCATGATTATCAGCGGCAACGGGTACTCACATTTTTAAACCCTGAAAGTGATCCTTTGGGATCGGGTTATCATATTATCCAGTCTAAAATCGCGATCGGGTCAGGTGGCTTGTTTGGAAGAGGCTGGTTAGAAGGGACACAGTCTCAATTGGCTTTTTTACCTGAAAGATCGACAGACTTTATCTTTTCTGTGATTGCTGAAGAATTTGGATTGGTTGGTGTTGGTTTATTGTTATTAATGTATCTAGCGATTGCAGCCAGGGGTTTGTATATTGCGGATCAGGCACAAAGTAGTTTCGCGCGATTATTGGCTGGGAGTATTTCACTGACTTTTCTGGTCTATGTATTTGTTAATGTCGGGATGGTGACAGGTTTATTGCCTGTCGTGGGTGTACCTTTGCCATTAGTCAGTTATGGGGGCACATCAATGGTGACCTTATTAGCTGGTTTCGGTATCCTGATGTCTATTCATACTCACAGAAGGATGATGACCTCTTGAAACAATTATTATGTGCTGCGGCTTTATTGTCGGTTTTTTCTACTGCGTCTTATGCTAATAAAGCATTGCCTGGTTTATCAGATTTTATTGATGAAATGCATCAAGAACAGCAATTTGAGAAGACAGAGTTACAAACTGTCTTTGAGCAAGTTGAGGTGAAAGAGTCAATTTTAAAGGCGATTTCGCGACCAGCAGAAAAGAGTAAACCTTGGTTTGATTATCGGAAAATTTTTATTACTGACAAGCGCATTAATGGTGGCGCCACTTTTTGGCAGGCCAATGCCGTTGCTTTGGCTAAAGCGGAAACAGAGTTTGGTGTGCCAGCAGAAATTATCGTTGCGATATTGGGTGTGGAAACGAGTTATGGTGGCAATGTCGGTAGCTTTCGTGTGGTTGATGCGCTATCGACTTTGGCCTTTCGTTATCCGCCGAGGAGCAAGTTCTTTCGCAGCGAGCTCGGTCACTTTCTTGCTTTAACACGAGAAGAAGGGATGCCGATTCTCAGCCCTGTTGGATCTTATGCTGGGGCCATGGGTCTAGGTCAGTTTATGCCTAGTAGTTATCGAGCTTATGCTGTTGACTTTGATGGTGATGGCAAACGTGATATCTGGACTAACCCGACTGATGCTATTGGTAGTATCGCAAACTATTTAGCCCGACATGGTTGGAAGCGTGGTGAGCCCATTGTCCACAAAACGGCTGTTGGAGACACAATTCCCGTTGTGTTATTGGAGAAAGGCAGTAAGCCAGCCATTGATGTCGCGGAATTAAAACAAGCAGGTGTATCAACCGCTCATTTGCCTGCTGATGCACATCAAGTGGCGTTGATCACATTAACGCAAGAAAAAGGCGAAGAATATTGGCTGACACGCCAGAATTTCTACAGTATCACTCGCTATAATCATAGCCGTATGTATGCGATGGCTGTGACGCAATTGGCAGAGGCTATTCGCCAGAAGCACAAGCAATAATCATGATAAAAATAATAAAAATTGGGGCTGTTATTTGCAGTTTGGTTTTATTGTCTGCATGTACAAGTGGTCTATTTGAAAAAGGTGATAGTGCACCGAGTAATCCGCCCGATGTGTCTGGGATCCCTAATGCAGTTCCTAAAATAGAAAAAATTAGGCCACAAAACCAAAAAGGTTATGTCGTATTTGGCAAGCGTTATTACCCAATGAAAAGTGCGGCAGGGTATCGTGAAAAAGGCATAGCTTCGTGGTACGGCAACAAGTTCCATGGTAGGAAAACTGCGATTGGTGAGCGCTATGATATGTATCAAATGACGGCAGCACATAAGACATTGCCACTGCCAAGTTATGCTGAAGTAACTAATTTGAATAATGGCAGTAAGATTATTGTTAGGGTAAACGACCGTGGGCCATTTCATGGTGGAAGGATTATTGATTTATCCTATTCTGCTGCGAAGAAGTTAGATATTATTGGCAAAGGAACAGGGCAGGTTGAGGTACGGGCTATTGATGCCAAAACTTATGCTAACCAGATGGCAAAACCCGTTTCGGTTGCTGCTGTTAAACCCACAGTACCAGCTGTTAAACCTTTACCCACGGGTTATCATACTCATGAAGGTGACACACATAATCACGATGTTGTTGGTCCTGCAGTGTATTTGCAAGTTGGGACGTTTAGCTCGATTGAAAGGGCAGAATCTTTCAAGTCGCAACTAGCCGAACAAATTGAGGAGACAGTTTTTTTGATGCCGCTTTATCGGCCTCAAGGCGCTTTGTATCGTGTTAGAGTGGGGCCACTAGCTAATGTTGAAGCCAGTGAGTTAATGGCAGTGAAATTAAAGTCGCTGGGTGTGGCTGAAAGCCACGCAGTGATTGAGTAATTATTTAGAGAGTATTGATGTTGAAAATAGTAAAAAGCCTGATATTTGTAGGTTTAACTTTCCTTACGGCGGTGTCTTACGCTGCTATCACACCCGCGCCAAAAGCCCCGGAAGTGGCCGCTAAGTCGTATATTCTACAAGATTATAATAGTGGAAAAGTACTTGCTGCAGTCAATGCTGCTCAGCGTTTGCCACCTGCAAGTATCACTAAGTTAATGACGGCTTATGTGGTGTCTCAAGAATTAGAGTCTGGCAATATTGCTTTAGAAGATGAGGTGCTAATTAGCGAAAAAGCATGGCGGATGGTTGGGTCACGTAGCTTTATAGAAGTTAACAGTAGGGTCTCTGTTGAAGTGTTATTGCGCGGTATGATTATTCAATCAGGGAATGATGCGGCGGTTGCATTGGCGGAACATATCGCAGGCAGTGAAGAGACTTTTTCACAGATGATGAACCAGTATGCCCAACAATTAGGCATGTTCAACACTAACTATCAGAATGCGACGGGATTACCGGGAAAAGAGCACTATACGACGGCAGAAGATATCGCGATTTTATCGGCTGCGGTAATTCGTGATTTGAAACATTACGCTTGGTATTCTGAGAAAGAATTTACATATAACAATATTACACAGCATAACCGGAATAAGTTGCTATGGCGTGATAAGAGTGTTGATGGTTTAAAAACAGGCCACACAGAAGAGGCCGGTTATTGTCTTGCGGCCTCAGCAAAACGTGACGGTATGCGGTTGATTTCTGTTGTGCTGGGGACTCGTAGTGAAAATGCGCGAGCCCAAGAAACCCAAAAGTTATTTAATTATGGTTTCCGTTTTTTTGAGACCCATGATTTGTATCAGGCTGGCCAGCAAATTGCTGATAGTAAAGTCTGGCAGGGTGCGGCGGATAAAGTACTTTTAGGTTTAGACAAGGCTTTGACTATTACTGTGCCGCGCGGTCGTTATGATGAATTGGTTGCAACAACCAATATTCAAAAGCCGATTATTGCGCCTATTGTTGACGGTCAGGTATTAGGGGAAGTTCAAATTCATCTGGCAGGTGAGTTGGTGGCAACAGAGCAATTAGTTGCAATAGCGGCCGTAGAGAAAGGGAGCTGGTGGCGCCAATTACTCGATATGTTGCTTATGCTGATTTGGGGCTAGAGAACAGTGGCAGATGTTTTTATAAATGGATCTTTTATAGCGGCTGAGCAAGCTACTGTGTCTGTTTTTGACCGTGGCTTTTTGCTAGGCGATGGCGTATATGAAGTGATTCCGGTTTATGCAGGCCGTTGCTTCGAATTAGCCGGTCATTTAAACCGACTTAAAAATAGCTTAGCGGGCGTTAAGATGGCTAACCCATATAACGATCAAGAATGGGAATCGTTATTTGATACGTTAATTAAGCGTAATGGTGGTGGTGAACAGGCGTTATATATGCAAGTATCTCGAGGAGTTGCACCGCGTGATCATGTGTTTCCTGAGGGCGTTGATCCTAGCGTATTTGTGATGACGAATCCGTTACATCCAGTGTCAGAGAAAGTTAAAACTCAAGGTATTAAAGTTGTGACGTTGAATGATACGCGTTGGCAGCGGTGTGATATCAAAGCGATTAGTTTATTGCCGAATAGTTTACTTAAACAGGAAGCTAAGGAAGCGGGTGCAGATGAAGCGTTATTGATTCGGAATGGTTTTATGACTGAAGGATCTGCCAGCAATAGCTATGCTGTCTTTGATAGTGTGATTTATACTGCCCCTAAAAATAATCAAATTTTACCGGGCATTACACGTGATGTGGTGCTGTCTTTAGCTGAACAAGCTGGGATTGCAGTGGTAGAAGAAGCTGTTGCGGAAGCGCGTTTGTCAGTGGCCGATGAATTGTGGGTGAGTAGTTCGACAAAAGAGATACTGCCGATTACGACATTGAATGGTCAAGCTGTAGGCTCTGGCAAACCAGGCCCTGTTTGGCATCAGATTGATGCTTTGTATCAACAAGTAAAAGCGGAGGCATAATTATGGCTGTTGAAGAGCGTGATACCTTAATTGAGTTTCCTTGTGACTTTGATATTAAAGCGATGGGATTGAGCGGCACGACGTTTGAGACGACCGTGCTCAGTATTGTCAATGAATATGTTGACGATATAAAAGAAGGGGCGATTAAAACGAAGCAAAGTTCAGGGGGTAAGTTTACCTCTATGACGATCACTGTTTATGTTGAAAGCCAAACTCAACTAGATGCTATCTATCAAGCACTGAGCGGGAACGACTTGGTTAATTACGTTCTTTAATCATTTTATGATTGTTAAAGATTTGGGTTTGGTCGATTATGCTTCGACTTGTCTTGCTATGCAGGACTTTACAACAAGCAGGGTTGCTGAGACAGCCGATGAATTGTGGCTGTTAGAACATCATCCCGTTTTTAGCCAAGGTACAAATGGCCAAGCTGAACATTTGCTTGATTTAGGTCAGATTCCTTTAGTGCAATCTGATCGGGGAGGACAGGTAACGTATCATGGTCCTGGTCAACTGATCGCTTATACATTATTCGATCTAAGACGTTTTGGTATTGGTGTCCGTGATATGGTGAGCCGCTTAGAGGACAGTGTGATAGCTATATTGTCTGGGCATGGGATTGAGGCTTATTCTGACCCAGATGCACCAGGAGTGTATGTTGCAGGCGAAAAGTTGGCATCTCTGGGACTTAGAGTAAAGCATGGTGCTTGTTATCATGGCATTAGTATTAATGTTGATATGGATTTAACGCCTTTTTTGTCGATTAATCCTTGCGGTTATCAGGGAATGAAAATGACTGATTTGAAAAGCTTAGGTTGTGAGTTGTCGATGATAGAAGTAAAACAACAATTTGTAGCTGCTTTAACTGAACAAATGAAATAAAGGTGTTTGAATGTCTGAAATAGGTCATGAAAAAAGAGACGTTGATGCGTTAAGAGGTGAATCAAAGGTATCTCGGATTCCAATTAAAGTGGTACCGAGCGAACCTAAAAGAAAGCCTGCATGGATAAGAGCTAAGGCGCCTGTGACGCCAGAAGTGGTCAGATTGAAAGCGTTATTACGTGAACATGATTTGCATACGATCTGTGAAGAAGCCGCTTGCCCAAATTTGGGCGAATGCTTTACCCACGGTACGGCGACGTTTTTGATTATGGGACAGATTTGTACTCGCCGATGTCCTTTCTGCGATGTGGCGCATGGTAAACCTGATCCATTAGATGAAAACGAGCCTGCCCATTTGGCAAAAACAATTGCGGCTATGCAATTAAAACATGTGGTGGTAACGTCGGTTGACCGTGATGATTTACGCGATGGAGGCGCGGCGCATTTTAAGGCCTGTATTAAAGAGATTCGAGCACAATCACCGGAGACAAATATTGAAGTCTTGGTACCTGATTTTCGAGGGCGAATGAATGTGGCCCTAGAAGTCTTGGCAGACAGTCCTCCAGATATTTTTAATCATAATTTAGAAAGTATTCCTCGCTTATATAAAGCAGTACGTCCTGGTTCGGATTATCAATGGTCATTGGATTTGATTAAAAATTTCCAAGAACAACATCCAGAGGTGCCGACGAAATCAGGCCTTATGTTAGGGTTGGGCGAGACAATGGATGAGATCAAACAGGTGATGCAAGATTTGCGTGACCATGGCTGTCGAATGTTAACTTTAGGCCAATATTTACAGCCAAGCCGGCATCATCTAGCCGTCGAACGGTTTGTAACGCCTGCTGAATTTGATGCGTTGGCTGTTGTGGCCAAAGAGATGGGTTTTGAACATGTGGCCAGTGGTCCAATGGTCCGTTCGTCATACCATGCTGATTTACAGGCACAAGGTGAGCACGTCTCTTAGCTAAATTGGGCTAGTCTTTGTTTTAAAACATAAAATAAGGTTAAAAGTGTACAAATGTTTGTATCACGTATAATGCTGTGATGAATTTGAACTGCATAGACAGAACGTGAGGTCATAGGATGAGTGATTTTTTACCCGGACTAGAAGGCGTTGCCGCCACTAAATCTTCCATTTCGTTTATTGATGGTGAGCAAGGTTTACTTTCTTACCGCGGCTATCCGTTAGAAACCTTGGCAGAGAATAGTAGCTTTGAAGAAACTACCCTATTACTGCTTGATGGTGAGTTGCCTTCTGCGAATGACTTGACAGGTTTTACCAAGAAGTTAAGAAGTCATTACCGGATTAAATATCATATCCGTGAAATGATGTACCATTTTCCATCCACAGGGCACCCTATGGATATGTTGCAGACTGCGGTATCAAGTTTGGGCATGTTTTATCCAGGTACAGAATGTTTGACAGATTCCGATATCTGCGAAGATCTTAATTACGTCCGAAATATGACAGTTAATATCATTGCCCAAATGGCACCGCTGGTGGCAATGTGGCAACATATCCGTCAAGGCTATGATCCTATCGAACCACGTGAAGATTTATCGGTTGCTGAAAATTTACTCTACATGTTTACCGGTAAAGAACCCGATCCGATGCTGGCTAAAATCATGGATGTTTGCCTGATTTTACATGCGGAACATACTTTAAATGCATCTACGTTCTCTGCATTGGTGTCAGGTTCTACTCTAGCGACTCCATATAGTGTTATTTCGGGGGCAATTGGTACCCTGTCTGGTCCGTTGCATGGCGGAGCTAATTCTAAAGTCGTTGAAATGTTAAAGGAAATCGGCAGTGCCGATAAAGCTGAAGCATGGGTCGATAATGCTTTGGCTAATAAAGAAGTCATTTGGGGTATGGGTCACCGAGAGTATAAAGTCAAAGATCCTCGTGCAACGATTTTACATAAATTGGTCGGGGAGTTAATTGAAGATCGTGGTAGCAAGTTAGATAGTACTTTCGAGACGGCAATGAAAGTTGAAGAACTCTGTGTTGATCGCTTGGGCCATAAGGGCGTATATCCCAATGTAGATTTCTATTCAGGTATTTTATATGCTGAAATGGGTATTCCAGCTGATCAGTTTACTGCGTTATTTGCGGTGGCACGTTCAGCAGGTTGGTTAGCACACTGGGGGGAACAAATTTCAAATAATCGTATTTACCGCCCGACGCAAATCTATATTGGCAGTGATGTACGTGACTATGTACCAATGGTGAAACGTTAGTCGAGAGTTGAATTAGCAGATAACAGTTTTACTGCTTTCACCTTGTTGCTCGCGTACTAAGCGTGGCACAAGATAACCAGATAGATTCCTTCTTAATTGCTTAATTAATTCGGTGCCAATTTTTTCTGTTACGTCAAAATGTCCGGCGCCAGCGACGGGATCGAGTAGATGCAAATAATAAGGTAGCACGCCCACTTCAATTAGCCTTTCGCTGAGGTTGGTCAGCGCTTCTGCAGAGTCATTAATCCCTTTCAATAATACTGTTTGGTTGAGTAATTGCACTTGGGCTTGGGCCAAGGCTTTTAATGCTTCAGCTTCAGCCTGTGTTAATTCATGACTATGGTTGGCGTGAATGACCATGACAACTTGAAAGCGTGTCGACGTTATCCATGATAATAAACCGTCATTAATGCGTTCAGGTAATACGACAGGAAGACGGGTATGAATACGTAGTCGTTTGAGGTGAGGAATCAGTTCGAGTTCTGACACCATTTGCGCTAATTTGTTGTCACTCAGTGCTAAGGGGTCACCCCCGCTTAAGATGATTTCATTGATAGACGTATCTTGTTGTAATGTAATTAGCGTTTGCTGCCATTGGCTGGCTAATGGATTGCTATCGTTATAAGGAAAATGACGTCTAAAACAATATCGGCAATGGATGGCACAAGCCCCAGTCGTTAACAGCAAGGCGCGTCCGTGGTATTTTTGAAGTAATCCAGGGCTGGTGATAGCCAATTGGTCGCCAACAGGATCGTTTACAAAGTTCTTATGGGTAAATCCTTCATCAATTAACGGAAAAACTTGGCGTAATAAGGGATCGAGCGGGTCGCCATGGCGCATTTTGTTGATATAACTTTGTGTTACCCGTAGTGGGAACTGTTTTAGAACAGTGTCATCGATAGCATCGAGACGATCAGTTAAACCGAGCTGTGCCAAGAGTTCATTAGGATCCTTAATGGCATTGGCTAAGGCGGTCTGCCAGCCTTGCTTTGGTAACACCGTGGGTGTTTGAGGTATCATATTGCGCCTAAGACTATAAACAGACGATAATCGTCCCCTATAAGAGGTTGCTATGGCAAGTGTAAGTACAAATCAATTTAAATCTGGCCTTAAATTTATGTTGGATGGCGATCCTTGTAGCATCATTGAAAATGAATTGGTTAAACCGGGTAAAGGTCAGGCTTTTAATCGTGTTAAGTTTCGTAACTTAAAAACGGGTCGTACGAATGAGCGAACATTTAAGTCTGGCGAGAGCGTAGAAAGTGCCGATGTTGTTGAGGTGGAACTAGAGTATTCCTATACTGATGGAGAATTTTGGTACTTTATGGATCCCGTTTCCTATGAGCAACACGCGGCTGATGCCAATGCAATTGAAGATTGTAAGAAATGGTTAAAAGAGCAATACGTCTACACGGTGACACAATGGAATGGCACCCCGTTATTAGTCACCGCACCTAACTTTGTTAATTTAGCTGTTACAGATACTGATCCAGGTTTAAAAGGTGACACTGCGGGTACAGGTGGTAAACCTGCGACATTAGAAACCGGTGCTGTGGTCCGTGTCCCATTGTTTATGAACATTGGTGAGCTGTTACGAATTGATACACGAAGTGGCGAGTACGTTGAGCGCGCTAAAGATTAATCATCGTCGGCTTGTGATGATGGCTTAATTTTATTTTATGCAAAGCGATTGGCGACCATCGGCTAATATAGAAACGATGAAAAGGCGGGCACAGCTATTGGCTGATGTCCGTCTTTTTTTTGCACGAAGGCAGGTGCTTGAAGTCGAGACGCCTATATTGTCTAAAGCCGCCCCGACAGCACCTTATTTGGATAGCTTTAAGACTGATTACATGCCTATAGGG
>Ga0233444_10004961_pt1 | contig 12465 bp, 14 predicted proteins | sample SI_124_October20_6_FD_182792 | JGI IMG/M metagenome (GOLD analysis project Ga0233444, IMG submission 182792) | Seawater microbial communities from Saanich Inlet, British Columbia, Canada - SI_124_October2016_10_MG | ecosystem: Environmental > Aquatic > Marine > Inlet | place: Canada: British...
TATAATCGCCACACATCCCAATATCAGTTTGATAAGCTGTCCCCTTATCTAAAATTCTAGTATCTGCTGTTGGAACATGTGTGTGAGTTCCAACTACACATGTCGCTTTTCCGTCAAAAAAATGTCCTGCAGCCATTTTTTCGCTGGTTATCTCGCCATGAAAATCTACTACAATAAAATCCACATCTTTCTTTAAAATCATTTTTTTGCTTATTTTTTTTGCTTCTTGAAATACGTCTTCTGTTTTTTTCATAAAAACATTTCCCATAAGATTAATTACTCCTATCTTATACTTTTTATCTTTTGTAAAATATCTCTCATAACCTTTTCCGGGAGAGCCTTCAGCTAGGTTTGCAGGCCTTAACAATCTATTTTCTATATCGATGTAGTTTGCTGTTTCTTCTTTATCCCAAATATGGTTGCCAGACGTAATTACATCAATACCACTTGCAAAAAAATTTTTTGCTATCTCTTTAGTTATGCCTCTTCCATCATCAGCAGCATTTTCACCATTGACAATAATGAAATCAATTTTGTATTTTTTAATTATACAAGGAAGTTTTTTTTGTATGGCTTCTCTTCCTGAAAGCCCCATAACATCACCTAAAACCAATATCTTCACTAATAAATTCCTTTTTCTGTTAAAATATAATTAAGTCTAACATCGTTTTTATCTCTCGGTAGCTTATGATGTTTTTGAAACGAAAAAGCAACACCAACAGTCACAATATTTTTAAATTTTTTTAGATATTTTTTTAAGTATCGATCATAAAATCCTTTACCGTACCCCAGTCTATATTTGTGTTTGTCAAAAGCTAAAATTGGAATTAGCATAAAATTTGGGATTTTTATTTTAGTTTTATCAGGTTCTAAAATTCCAAAATGATTTACAAATAAAGCTTGATTTTTTTTCCATAAATAAAAATTCATATTATTTTTTCTTTCGATAGCTGGGAGAAGAACATCTTTATTTTTCATGTAATCATTTTCTAAAAACTTTATAGCATTTAATTCATAATTTAATGGATGGTACAAAGCTAACCTTAAATCCTTTTTTTTAAAATTTGATTTAATTAATCTTAATAACGGAAAAAAAAATTTTTGATCAATTTCATAATAATTTTTTTTTCTTAAATGGTAATACTTCCTTCTGAGTATTTTTTTACTCATCTACTGTATTTTAGACGGTGACTCGGTGTTAGAAATTATTTTTTCTAATGATTGTGTTGTTTCATCAAGCATAGATTCATATAAAGAATTATTTTCTTCAATTGTCTTTTTAAAACCATCAAGTTTTTTATGTAATTTCGTTATTTCTATATCCTTATCTTTTTTATATTGTATAGCTAAAGATTTTATTTCTTTAAATTTATCTGAGATTTTTTCTAATTTATTTTTTTGGTCGGTAACCTTTTGTTTTAAATCAAAATATTCATCAATTAACTGTATGGTTGTAATTAATAACAGTTTATTCTCTCCAATATTTCCCAGCTTATCCTTTAATTCAGAATATTTTTTATCCAAAAATTTAGTTAACTTTTTTAGAGACTCTTCTTGTCCGTCGTCACATGACAAAAGGTAATCTTTGTTGTTAAATTTAATATTTACATTTGCCATTTGTCAATTTCACCTACTAAGTTTTCAGTTTCTTGGCCTAATTCCTCAATATCTTGATTAAACTTAGCCTCTAATTCTGATTTTTTATTAACTTCTGTTTGAAGTTTTTTTATTTTTTCTTTTAGGTATTTATGTTCTCTCATTAACTCTTGATTTTGTTTTTCAATTTCTTTTTTTTTATTAGCTAATTCTTTTTTCTCATTTTTTATTTTTTCAAGTTCTTGACTAGGCTGTGAATAACTTAATGATATTGAATTTAATCTATCAATAAGCTGGTTTAAATTTTGTTTTTTTTTTTCAAAATTACTCATAAAGTTCTATAGCATATTATTGATATAGTGAGTTTAAGTCTATATAGGTAATTATAAGTGACTGTAAAATTTAACCAATTATCAAACGCAATTAGATTTTTATCGATTGATGCTGTACAAAAGGCAAATTCGGGTCATCCGGGCATGCCAATGGGTATGGCAGATGTTGCGACTGTTTTATTTAAATACCACCTGAGGTTTAATCCAAAAAATCCAAATTGGATTAATAGAGACAGATTTATTTTATCTGCTGGACATGGTTCGATGTTGCTTTATTCTTTACTTTATCTTTGTGGTTATAAAAGTGTTTCAATTGAAGATATAAAAAAATTTAGACAATTAAACTCAATATGTGCAGGTCATCCTGAATATAAAGAGGGTACCGGCATAGAAACTACTACTGGCCCATTGGGGCAAGGTTTGGGAAATGCCGTTGGAATGGCAATAGCTGAGGAAATTTATAGAAAAAAATTTGGCTCCACAACGATTAATAATAAAACCTACGTAATTGCTAGCGACGGAGATCTAATGGAGGGCATTAGTCACGAGGCAATGAGTTTAGCTGGCCACCTTAGATTAAAAAACCTAATTGTTTTTTTTGATAATAATAAAATTTCAATTGATGGTTCAACTTCTTTAAGTGTTTCAGATAATTATAAAAAAAGATTTGAGTCATATGGATGGAATTTTTTAGAAATTAATGGTCACAATGAAAAACAAATTTCTAAAGCAATCGCAAAAGCTTCAAAATCTAATAAACCTACACTTATATCTTGCAAAACTATAATAGGATTTGGGTCGCCAAATAAATCTGGTACGGCTTCCTCACATGGCTCTCCTTTGGGCGATGAAGAAATTGCATTGGTTAGAAAAAAACTTAAATGGAAAAATAAACCATTTGAAATTCCACAAGAAGTATTAGATGAATGGAGGGAAATTGGTAACAAAGGTGAGCTGCTGGAAGAGAAATGGCAACAAGCAATCAATAAAAAAAATTCTAAAATTAAAAGCGATTTAGAAACAAATTATTTTAATTCTTATTCTGTAAATTTAGAAAGTTTAGTTAATAAAGAAAAATCAAAATATTTTGAGTCCAAGCCAAGCTTGGCCACTCGACAGTGTTCGATGGCAGCTATTCAAAGCATCTCTACCCTGATTCCGCAAATTATTGGTGGGTCGGCAGACTTAAGTGGTTCTAACAATACAAAAACTAGCAATTCTAAAATTATTAATTCTAAAAATTTTGGCGGAAATTATATTCATTATGGAGTAAGAGAACATGGTATGGCTGCAGTAATGAATGGGCTGGCCCTTTACGGGGGATTAATACCTTATGGTGGAACATTTTTAATATTTTCTGATTACTGCAAACCTTCTATTAGATTGTCAGCATTAATGGGGCTTAAAGTTATATATATATTTTCTCACGACTCTATTGGTTTGGGAGAAGATGGTCCTACTCACCAACCTATCGAACAACTTACTGGGCTAAGAGCGATTCCAAATTTAAATGTTTTTAGACCTGCGGATATCAACGAAACTTTAGAGTGTTGGGAAATAGCTTTAAAAAGTCACAACACTCCAAGTGCAATTGTATTATCGAGACAAAAAGTTTCTTATATAAATCCTAACAACTCAAAAAAAAATAAATGTGAAAAAGGAGCTTACGTAGTAAGTATCACCTCACATGAAAGTAACGTGACCTTAGTAGCTTCAGGTACTGAAGTTGAGCTCGCTTTAAAAGTCCAAGAAAAACTAAAAGAAAATAATATTCACTCAAAAGTCGTTTCAATGCCATGCATGGAGCTTTTTGATAAACAACCAAAAGATTTTTGTAACGATATTATTGAAAAAGACGCGCTTGTTGTTACTTTAGAAGCTGGAAGTATTATGTCTTGGCAAAAATATATAAAAAACAAAGGTGTGAATATTGGTATAGATCAGTTTGGAGAAAGCGCACCTTATAAAGAGGTGTATAACCATTTTGGTTTGTCGGAAGAGAAAATAACAGATTTGATTCAAAAAAAATTAAGAGAATAATATAAATTAATGGATAAAATAAATTTTTTTCCTGATAATTTAGATGTTCAAAATCAGAAAATAATTCTAAGATTAGATTTAAACGTTCCTTTAAAAAATAAAATAATTACAGATGATACAAGAATACTCTTATGCTTACCTTTCGTAAAAAAATTAATTGAAAAAAAAGCAAAAATAATAATTGTTAGTCATCTTGGCCGACCAAAAGGAATTAAAAATCCTGCTTTATCTTTAATGCCAATTTATAAATATCTCAAGAAAGCGCTTCAAACTAACGTATATTTTTTTATGGGAAAATTTGATCATGAAATGGAAGATAAGTTTTCTAGCTTAAAAGAAGGAGAAGTGATTTTAATTGAAAATATAAGATATTTTAAGGAAGAAACAGATAACGATAAAAAATTTTCAAAAAAATTAGCTTCTCTTGGTGATATTTATATCAATGATGCTTTTTCATGTTCTCACAGAAAGCAATCATCTGTGCACAACATTACTAAATATATAGATAAGAGTTTCGCTGGGCCTCTTTTAAAGAAAGAAGTTGATGCAATAGATCTTGTTATCAAAAATAAGAAAGAACCAGTAACATGTATTATTGGTGGCTCAAAAATTACAACAAAGATAAATGTTATCACAAATCTAATTGAGAAAATTAATAATCTTATCATTGTTGGTGCCATGGCCAATAATTTTTTTATTTATAAAAATTTTAAGGTTGGAAAGTCTTTGATAGAAAGAAATACCAAAGAAATTATTAAAAAAATTTACAACAAAGCTGTAAAAAATAGTTGTGAGATAATAATTCCGGAAGATTGTGTTGTTGGAACTAGCTTTGAAGGAGTGGGAAAAAATAAAGACTTAGGGCAAATTGAAGAGAATGAAATTATTTTAGACATTGGATCTAATACAACAAATAAAATTAAACAAATAATTGAACAATCTAATACAGTGTTGTGGAATGGACCGGCAGGATATTTTGAGAATGAAAATTTTCTTAACGGAACAATGTCGATAGCTGAAACTATTTCAAAAAATACTCATGAAAAATCGTTAATATCAGTTTTAGGAGGAGGAGATACTCTTGCGGCAATAAATAAAAGTAAAAATAAACTTTTTTTTTCTCACTTATCAACAGCAGGAGGTGCATTTTTGGAGTACTTAGAAGGAAAAGACTTGCCTGGTCTTAGCGTTTTAAAATAAATATTCTTTAATGACTTTAAATGAAATAGCTAAAAAAATGTGTGCCAAAGGAAAAGGTATTTTAGCAGCTGATGAAAGCACTGGTACAATAGCCAAAAGATTTAAAAGTATAAACGTAGAAAATTTAGAAAAAAATAGATTAAATTTTCGTCAAACATTATTTAATGCAAGCGCAATGAAAGATTGTATTGGTGGCGTAATTTTATTTGATGAAACGATTAGACAAAAAACAATGTTAGGACCAACGATACCGGAGTTAATTTCAAAACATGGTGCCATCCCTGGTATAAAAGTTGATAAAGGAGCCAAACCTCTAGCGGGATCAGAAAATGAAACGATTACGGAAGGTTTAGATGGTTTGAGAGAAAGATTAAAAGAGTATTACAATTTTGGAGCTAGGTTCACCAAGTGGAGGGCCGTATACAAAATTACAGAAAAATTTCCTTCACCTCAGTCTATAAAATCTAATGCACATGCTTTAGCAAGATACTCCGCGTTGGTTCAAGAAGCAAAAATGGTTCCAATAGTTGAACCAGAAGTTCTAATGGATGGCTCACATGATATTAATAAATGCTATAAAGTTACTACAGATGTTTTAAATGAATGCTTTAATGAATTAGAAATTTATAAAGTTGATTTAAAAGGAATTGTTTTAAAACCTAATATGATTATATCAGGTTCTGAGTGTAAAGATAAATCAAACTCAGAAGAAATTGCCAAAAAGACTTTGGATTGCTTAAAAAAAAATGTTCCTAGTGATGTTCCTGGAATAGCATTTTTATCAGGGGGTCAATCAGAAATTGAATCTAGTAAAAATTTAAATGAGATTAATAAAATAAATAATAGTAATTTTCTAATTACTTTTTCTTATGGCAGAGGATTGCAAGCAACTGCTTTAAAAGAGTTTGGAAAAAATCAAAATGATATTGAAAATATTCAAAAAGCTTTTAATCATAGAGCTAAAATGAACAGCTTATCATCAAGGGGAGAATGGTCTGAGGATCTAGAAAAAGAGTCTGCGGCTTAACCCATTGAAGAGATTAGTATATTTAATTTCACCTAATAAAATAGATAAAAAATTTTACTTAGAATTGGATAAAGTTTTATCTTTTAAAAATGTAAAGTTTTTTCAATTGCGATTGAAAAATATTAAAGTAAATAAATTTCTCAAAATAGCAAATAAAATAAAAAAGATCACAAGAAAACATAATGTAAAATTTATTATTAACGATAGTTTAACTTTAGCTTTACAAACTAAAGCAGATGGTTGTCACCTGGGTCAACTTGATGGATCTTTTAAAGTTGCAAAAAAAAAACTAAAAAATAAAATTCTTGGAATTACTTGCCACAACTCTAAAAGTCTAGCAAAAGAAGCATATAAAATAAAAGCTGATTACATTGCGTTTGGATCCTTTTTTAAATCAAAGTTGAAGCCAAATACAAAAAAAGCAAATCTCAATATTTTAAAATGGTCAATAAAGAACATTAAAAAGCCAATTGTGGTTATTGGAGGAATAAATGATATTAATTATAAAAGATTAATAAATGCTGGAGCAAAATACATTGCAATATCAAGTTTTATTTGGGATAACCCAAAATTAAAACCTGAACTTGCAATAAAAAAATTTAAATGAAAATTACTGCTAACGAAATAAAACCTGGAATGATAATCGAACATAAAAACGATTATTGGAATGTTCTAAAAACTCAACATGTTAAACCTGGTAAAGGCGGTGCTTTCAACCAAGTTGAATTAAAAAGTATTGTAAAAGGAACTAAATTAAATGAAAGATTCAGATCAAGTGAGACCGTTGAAAAAGCAGAAGTAGACGAAAAAAAATTTAATTTCTTGTATATAGATGGAGAAAATTGTCATTTCATGGATAACACAACTTTTGAACAAGTTGAAATTCCCAAATCTATTACCGGGGAGCAATATAAGCTTTTAAAAGAAAATTTAGAAGTTACTATTTCGTTCATGGAAGAAAAACCTATTTCTGTAGAATTGCCGAATAATATTGAATGTACTATTGAAACAACGGACGTTGCAATTAAAAACCAAACTGCTTCGTCATCATATAAACCTGCGTTACTTGATTGTGGTATAAAAATTAATGTTCCACCTTTTATTGAAAGTGGAGAGAAGATTATAATTGATACTCGCTCATTAGAATATGTTAGACGAGCAAATTAATGAGATTAAATTCGCCTCAAATCAATTTAATTACTAGGGCTTGTTTAAAAGCTTCAAGATCTTTGATAAGAGATTTTGGGGAAATAGAAAATTTACAAGTTTCAGCAAAAGGTCCTGGTGATTTTGTAACATCTGCTGATAAAAGAACTGAAAAAATTTTAATTGATGAGTTGCAAAAAGCTCACCCTGAATATGGTATTGTTACTGAAGAAATGGGAATAATAAATAAATCTAATATAAAAAATAGATGGATAATTGATCCTATAGACGGGACAATGAATTTTTTAAATGGTGTTCCTCAATTTGCAATTTCAATTGGATATGAAGAGGAAGGTGAAATTAAATGTGGCGTAATATTTAACCCAATAATGAATGAAATGTTTTGTGCCGAAAAAGGTAATGGCGCTTATTTAAATAATTCAAGAATTAGAGTCTCAAATAAAAAAAAAATTAAGGAGGCATTGCTTGTTACAGGAGGACCTAAAGGAGTTAGTCAAATTAAAAATAAAATTTTCTCAGAATATATAAATGTTTCAAAAAATGTCCCTAACGTGAGAAAATTTGGAAGCGCTGCGTTAGACATGGCTTATGTGGCTTGTGGTAGATTTGATGGCTATTGGCAGCGGGAACTTAATTATTGGGATATAGCTGCTGGAATAATTATTTTAAAAGAAGCTGGAGGATTTATAGATTTTTTTGAAGATGATAAAAGCTTGCCACTAAAAAAGAATGTTTTAGCTAGTAATTCCATTATTCACGAAGAATTAAGAGGTTTGATAAGCAAAAAAGCCATTGAGTAAAAACAATTAATGATATAAAAATTTGCCCATGAAAAAAAATATACACCCTAACTACCACAAAATAAAAGTTGTTATGACTGACGGAGTGGAATTTGAAACTCGGTCAACTTGGGGCAAAGAAAATGATGTTTTAAAGTTGGACATCGATCCTAAATCTCACTACGCTTGGACAGGTGGAACTCAAAAAATCTTAGATAAAGGTAGGGTAAGTAAATATAATAAAAAATTTAGCAACCTTAGATCAAAAAAATAATTTATGACTGAAACTCCATTCATGCCAAAAGCAACCGCTGTTTGGTTGGTTGAAAATACAACACTTACTTTTAAGCAAATTGCAGAGTTTTGTAACTTACATGAATTAGAGATTAAGGGTATCGCTGATGGAGATGTTGCTAAAGGAATAAAAGCTTATAACCCAATTTTAGCAGGTCAAATATCAAGAGAAGAAATAGAGTCTTGTTCAAAAAATCCTGAAAAAAAATTAAAACTAACAAAAAAAATTGAAGAAGTTGAGGTTAGAGAGAGAAAAAAACCTAAATATACTCCTCTATCAAAAAGACAAGATAGACCAGATGCTATTCTTTGGTTGTGTAAAAATGCATCTGAACTAACTGACGGACAAATTTCTAAACTTGTTGGTAGCACTAAAGGTACTGTTTCTTTGATCAGGAAAAGAAGTTATTGGAACTTCTCAAGTTTAAAACCTAGAGATCCGGTCATTTTAGCATTATGCACTCAAGAAACTTTTCAAAAAGCCTTGGATAAAGCTAAAAGAAGAGTTGAAAGAGAGAAAAAAGCTAAAATAAGAGAAGAAAAAAAAGCTCAAGAGGCTTCTCTCTAGACAAATAGATTTTCTAATGATATTTAGCAGAAAATTAACAGGAGGTTTTTATTAAAATAGACGTCAAAGATAATAATATAGAACAAGCAATAAGGGTTCTTAAAAGAAGATTGCAAAAAGAAGGTTTTTTTAAGGTAATGAAGATGAAAAGTACTTACGAGAAGCCATCAGAAAAAAAGAAGAGAGTTCAAACAGAAAATTTAAAAAGAATAAAAAAACTTCAAAAATTAAAAAACAGGTACTAAATTTTTATATAATGAGAGGATTAACTATGCCATCAGGTAAAATTAAATGGTTTAACGCCAAAAAAGGCTATGGATTTATTACTGACAGTGAAACACAAAAAGATATTTTTCTTCATGTGTCAGCATTAGAAGAGTCTAAATTAAGAGTTTTAAAAGAAGAACAAATCATAACGTACGATATAAAAGAAGAGAAAGATAAACTTCAAGCTATTAATATTAAGAAGAAATAATTTAACGCGGGGTGGAGCAGTCTGGTAGCTCGTCAGGCTCATAACCTGAAGGTCGTAGGTTCAAATCCTACCCCCGCAACCAAAATGAAAAATATAATCAGAAATATTACCATTATAGCTCACGTAGATCATGGAAAGACAACCTTGATTGATAGTTTAATGAAACAAAGCGGGACATTTAGAGAAAATGAAAACGTTGAAGAAAGAGTAATGGATTCTGGCGAATTAGAAAAAGAAAGAGGTATAACTATTCTTGCTAAACCTACGTCAATAAATTGGAAAAATTCTAGGATTAATATTATTGACACACCAGGACATAGAGATTTTGCTGCTGAGGTTGAAAGAGTTTTACATATGGCAGACGGAGCTTTATTGCTAATAGACTCCGCTGAAGGTGTAATGCCTCAAACTAAATTTGTTTTATCTAAAGCTTTAAAACAAGGTTTAAAACCAATTGTTGTAATTAATAAACTAGATAAACCTGATCAAAGAGCAAATGAGGTTTTAGATGAAACTTTTGACTTATTTGTAAGTCTTGATGCTAATGAAGAACAATTGGATTTTCCTGTCTTATATGCAAGTGGTAGATCTGGCTGGGCATCAAAAGATATGAACGGGCCAAGAGATAACCTTCAACCTTTATTAAATTTAATAATTGAACATGTTAAACCATCAGCTTTCGACAAGAATAAGCCTTTCGCCATGCTTTCTACGCTTCTTTATGCTGACAGCTTTTTAGGAAGAAGTTTAGTCGGAAGAATTGCTCAAGGAACTGCTAAAGCAAATCAACATATAAAAGCGATTAATCTAGATGGAAAAAAAGTTGATGAGGGAAGACTTACAAAAATTTTTAGGTACGAAGGCACAAAAAAAGTTCCAATTGATGAAGGTGAAGCTGGGGACATAGTAATTATTGCTGGATTGGAAAAAGCAAATGTTGCTGATACTATTTGTGATGTAGACGTCAACGATCCTATTAATGCTACACCAATTGACCCTCCTACAATGTCTATAACGATAACGGTTAATAGCTCTCCTCTAGCAGGAACAGAAGGGAAAAAATTAACAAGCACGCAAATTAGGGATCGTCTAATGCTAGAAGCAGAAAACAATGTAGGTATTAATTTTGAAGAAAATGAAAATAAAGATGCGTTTGTTATTAGTGGAAGAGGTGAACTAATGCTTGAAATTCTTTTAACGCAGATGAGACGAGAAGGTTTTGAAATGACAGTAAGCCCCCCAAAAGTTTTAATCAAAAAAGATGACAAAGGAAACAAATTAGAACCAATCGAAGAAATAACTGTAGATTTAGATGAAGAATTTTCATCAAAAATTATTGACTCTATGAATAGAAGAAAAGGTAAACTAATTGATCTTAAAGATACTGGAAAAGATAAAAAAAGATTAATTTTTCACGCTCCAACTAGAGGTTTGATGGGCTATACAAGTAGGTTTTTAACTTTAACAAAAGGTACTGGTGTTATTAATAGAATCTTCTACTCCTACGATGAATATACTGGTGATATGGAGGGACGAAGAAACGGTGCACTAATTTCCATGGAAAATGGAAAAGCTGTAGCTTTTGCTATTTTCAATTTACAAGCTCGAGGTGAAATGTTTGTGACACATAATGATCCAGTATACGAAGGGATGATAGTAGGCCTTTCTTCAAAAAGTGGTGACTTAGAAATTAATGTGTTAAAAGGGAAAAAACTTACAAATATGAGGACCCAAGGAACTGATGAAAATGTAGTTTTAACACCAGTAAGAAAGATGGCTATAGCCGAACAGCTTAGTATGCTTAACACAGATGAAGCTTTAGAGATAACACCAAAATCTTGCAGACTTAGAAAGCTTGTGCTTGATCCTCATGAAAGAAAAAGGCAATCAAGAGCCAAGGCTTCTTAAAGACTGAATCTTGATTTTTTACTATCTGTTAGAAAACCTTTAACAGTATCTAGTGTCATAGATTTGAAACTCTTACCAAATCCTGCAATTTGATTTATTACTTTTGGTGGCATTGTAATTATATTACAATTTAATTGTTTTGCTTGAATAAAGTTGTAAGCTTCTCTCGTACTAGCCCAAAGAATTTCGATATTTTTATTTTTCTTAGTCAAAGAGATGCTTTTTTTAAATATCGGAAGAGGGTCTTTACCTTTATCAGCCATTCTGCCTGCAAATATTGAAATTATTGATTTTGTTTTTTTATTTAATTGTTTAAAAATCTTTTCAGTTTGTTTGAATGTATAAACTGCAGTTATGTTGAGTTTAATTCCTTTATCACTTAATTCTTTGATAACCGGCCCTGTAAATACTCCTTTAGAATTTACAACTGGAATTTTTACGTAAACATTTTTACCCCAAGAATTAATTTCATAAGCTTGTTTCAGCATATCTTTAAAGTTATCTGCAAATACTTCAAAAGAAATCGGTTTTTTTTTGCAAACCTTTAAAATTTTAAGAGAATAATTTCTGTAATTTTTGGCCCCAGCTAATCGCATTAAACTTGGATTAGTTGTAAAGCCATCTACTAAAGGCTTATTATTAAAAAATTTAATTATCTTATAGTCAGCAATGTCACAAAAGATTTTTGTTTTCATTAGTCTAAATTCTTAACTATGTCTTCTGTCATCTTTTTTGCATCTGCAAACAGCATTAAAGTATTATCTTTATAAAAGAGTTCGTTATCTATACCGGCATACCCTGGTGATAAACTTCTTTTAACAAATAAAACAGATTTACATTTTTCAACATCAAGTACTGGCATTCCAAATATTGGGCTTTTTGGATCTGTTTTTGCTACAGGATTTGTTACATCATTTGCTCCAATTACAAATGCAACATCAGAATTAGCAAAATCGTTATTTATATCTTCTAATTCAAAAACTTCATCATAAGGAACATTTGCTTCAGCTAATAAAACATTCATATGGCCAGGCATTCTTCCTGCTACAGGGTGTATAGCGTAAGTAACTTTAATGTCA
>Ga0233444_10004970_pt1 | contig 12442 bp, 9 predicted proteins | sample SI_124_October20_6_FD_182792 | JGI IMG/M metagenome (GOLD analysis project Ga0233444, IMG submission 182792) | Seawater microbial communities from Saanich Inlet, British Columbia, Canada - SI_124_October2016_10_MG | ecosystem: Environmental > Aquatic > Marine > Inlet | place: Canada: British...
ATTTTAAAAAATGCAAGAGACTCAAAGCATCAAGGTCCAATTATGATTCATATAAAAACTCAAAAAGGTAAAGGATATTCTTATGCTGAAAAAGCTAGTGATCATTATCACGGTGTTTCAAAATTTAATGTTGTAACTGGCGAACAGGTAAAAAGTGGAACAAATCTTCCAGCTTATACAAAGGTTTTTGCAAACACTTTAGTGAAACATGCAGAAAGAGACAGTAAGGTTGTAGGAGTTACTGCTGCTATGCCAGGTGGAACGGGTATGGATATTTTTGCCAAAGATTTTCCAAAAAGAATGTTTGATGTTGGAATTGCTGAGCAGCATGCTGTTACTTTTGCAGCAGGGTTAGCCACTGAAGGCTATAAGCCATATGTTGCAATCTATTCGACTTTTTTACAAAGAGCTTATGATCAAGTGGTTCATGATGTGGCTATTCAAAGTTTACCTGTGAGATTTATTATAGATAGAGCAGGTTTAGTAGGTGCTGATGGATCAACTCATGCTGGCTCATTCGATATTACTTATCTTTCTACTCTTCCTAATTTTATAGTAATGGCACCAAGTGATGAAGCAGAATTAGTTAAAATGATAAATACATCGATGACAATCAATAACAAACCTTGTGCTATTAGATACCCAAGAGGAAATGGCATAGGAGTGGAATTACCATCAATAGATGAGAACATAGAGATTGGAAAAGGAAGAGTTATTCAAGAAGGGAAACAGGTTTGTATTTTAAGTATAGGAACTAGATTGGAAGAATGTAAAATTGCAGCAGCAGAATTAAAAAATAAAGGAATTGAGTCAACGATAGTTGACGCTCGTTTTGCTAAACCCTTGGACCAAGAACTTATTTTAAAATGTGCGCGAGAACATGAGGCTATGATTACTGTAGAAGAGGGATCTATTGGAGGTTTTGGCTCTCACGTGGAAAATTTATTATCAGAAAAAGGTATATTTGATAAAGGTTTAAAATTTAGAACCATGATATTGCCTGATATTTTCATCGAACAAGATAGTCCAAAAAAAATGTATGATGTTGCTGGTCTTAACGCATCTCAAATATCAAAAAAAATACTAGACATCTTATTTACAAAAGAGTCGATAAAAGTAGTTAAAAATTAAATTTAAAATTAGCTACACTGAGCTTTGTTCATTAAGTAATGGTCTAACAAAACACAATTCATCATTGCTTCCCCTACAGGAACTGCACGAATACCAACACAAGGATCATGCCGACCTTTAACTGAAATAGTAGTATTTTTTCCAAACTTATTTATAGTTTTTCTAGTTGTTAAAATCGATGATGTTGGCTTAACAGCAAATGAAACAACAATTTCTTGTCCTGTTGAAATACCACCAAGAATTCCACCTGCATTATTAGAATCAAATTTTAATTTTTTACCTTTTTGTGAAATTTCATCTGAGTTTTGTTCTCCACTTAATTGTGCAGAATTCATTCCAGATCCAATATTAACACCTTTAACAGCATTAATACTCATCATTGCAGAGGCAATATCCATATCTAATTTAGAATAAATTGGAGCACCTAAACCAACAGGAATTCCTCTGGCTCTTACTTCAATAACTGCTCCACAAGATGATCCAGACTTTCTTATATCTAACAAATATTTTTCCCAAAGTTTCAGCATATTCTTATCAGGACAAAAAAAGGGATTTTTGTTAATTGTTAGATCGTTCCATTTTCTAGTATCACATCCCAATATTCCTAATTGAGTAACAGCCCCTACAACTTTAAATTTTTTACCTAATTTATTCTCTAAAACTTTTTTAGCAATTGCACCCGCAGCAACTCTTGCAGCTGTTTCTCTTGCAGAGGATCTTCCACCGCCACGGTAATCTCTTATTCCATATTTCTTAAAGTACGTAAAATCAGCGTGTCCAGGTCTAAATTTATCTTTGATATCTCCATAATCTTTCGACCTCATATCTTGATTGTAAATAATTAAAGAAATAGGTGTTCCAGTCGTTTTGCCCTCAAATACACCAGATAAAATTTGCACTTTATCATCTTCTTTTCTCTGTGTTGTAAATTTTGATTGTCCTGGTTTTCTTTTATCTAGCTCAACTTGAATATCTTGCTCTTTTAAGTTTATATTTGGTGGACAACCATCAACGACACAGCCTAATGCTGGTCCATGAGATTCTCCCCATGTTGTGAAACGAAATTGCTTTCCAAAAGTATTAAATGACATTATCTATAGTATATAGATTATTTTGTTAAAATTATGAATCAAAAAAACTCATTAGGCCTTAATAAATGCTTTTTAGATAAAATTGATCCAATAGATTTATTTGAAGTTTGGATGAATGAAGCAAAAAAAACAGAGTTAAATGATCCAAATGCACTAGCTTTAGCCACATCAGATCAAAATAATTTTCCATCAATTAGAATGGTCTTATTAAAAGATTTTAACAAAGATGGATTTGTTTTTTATACCAATCTAAATAGTCAGAAAGGAAATGAATTAAAAAAAAATCCAAAAGCATCCATGTGTTTTCATTGGAAAAGCCTTCTAAGACAAGTAAGAATTAATGGAATAGTGCAAAAAGTTTCTAAAAAAGTGGCAGATGAATATTATAACAGTAGAGGTTATGAGAGCAGAATTGGTGCATGGGCCTCAAAACAAAGCACTGTATTAAATAATAGAGATGAGCTTTTAAACTCAATAGAGGAATATAAAAAAAAATATAGTAATAAAAATGATGTACCAAGACCAGAGCATTGGTCAGGTTGGAATTTAATACCCATAAGTATAGAATTTTGGTTAGATGGAGATAGCAGAATTCATGAAAGACTTAAATATACTAAAGATACTGAGGGAAACTGGGTTAAATCTTTATTAAGCCCCTAAAAGGTTCTTTGTAGACTAAATGATGTAAGACTTTCTAAAATCTTTTTTTCATCACTATCCTTAAATACAGTTAAAGAATTTGATGCAAGGTTAATAAAATGTTCAGCTTTTTTGTAGCATTCATTGATTATGTTGTATTTCTTAATAATCTCTAAGGTAAAATTTAAATCTTCATTTGATCTTGTTTCTTGTTTAAAAATATTTTTTAACTTATCTTTTTCTATTGATGATACATTCTGAAATAATAAAATTACAGGTAAAGTAATTTTACCCTCAAGAAAATCTTTACCAATTTTTTTACCAAAAAATTTTAGATCAGAATTGTAATCTAATGTGTCATCAGCAATTTGAAATGTTAAGCCTAAGTTTTTTCCATAAAACTCTAGTGCCTCTTTTTCTTTTGTTTCTTTATTAGATAAAATTGCACCAACCTTAGTTGCTGCAGAGAAAAGTTCAGCTGTTTTTGCTGTAATAATCTTAAAATATGTTTCTTCTAACATGTCTACTTCACCTTTGTGCTGTAGTTGTAATACCTCTCCTTGAGCGATCTTTGACGAAGTTGAGGATAAAAGTTTTAAAACTTCTATATTCCCATCATCGACCATCATTTCAAAACATCTACTTAAAAGATAGTCACCAATTAATACAGAAGAGTGATTTCCCCAAATTGAATTTAATGTTTTTTTACCTCTTCTAATATTTCCAAGATCAATGACATCATCATGCATTAAAGTGGCCCCATGTATCATTTCTACACATGCTGCTAAATTAATATCTCGACCTCCTTTAGTGTAGCCACATAACTTAGCTGACCCAAGTGTTAGTAGGGCTCTTAATCTTTTTCCACCAGTGTCGATATGATATTCAGTCATTTTTTGAACGAGGTCTACTTCACTCAAGAGTTTTGATTTAATCTTTTCTTCAACTAAAACTAATTTTTCATCAACAGAATCTTTTAGCTGATAATATGAATTATTTATTTGGTTTCTAAGTTGAACTACAGTTCCCATAAAAAATAAGTTAGTATAATTAAGTTATATTTATTACTTATCAATTGACGCACCTTAATCTTCAACTATAAGTAGGCTTTATATTAAATCAAAAATTCTATAAGGATTAACAATGTTCTCTTTTTTTAAAAAGAAAAAAATAATAGCTCATATCAAGCTAAATGGTGTAATTGGCAATGCTGGAAAGTTTAAACAGGGCATAGATTTTGCAGGACAAGAAGAGATTATAGAAAAGGCTTTTTCACTAAAAAAAGCAAAAGCAGTGGCAATTACTATAAATTCACCAGGTGGATCACCAGTCCAATCACATTTAATCTACAAATTTATTAGAGCTCAAGCTAAGAAAAACAAAATAAAAGTAATAGTGTTCGCGGAAGATGTTGCAGCTTCTGGTGGATACTTAATAGCTTGTGCAGGAGATGAGATATATGCAAATTCAAGTTCAATTATTGGATCAATAGGGGTTATTTATTCATCATTTGGATTTACAGAACTAATTAAAAAAATTGGTGTAGAAAGAAGAGTTCATACAGCTGGAAAAAATAAAAGCTCATTAGATCCCTTTCAAGAAGAGAAATCAGAAGATATTGAGAGACTTAAGAATATTCAACTAGATCTGCATAAAGATTTTATTAAAGTTGTAGAAGAAAGTAGAGGATCTAAACTTAAAAAGGATGGGATTGAATTGTTCTCAGGAGAGTTTTGGGCGGGAAGTAAATCAAAAGAGCTAGGCCTAATTGATGGACTTGGAAATGCTGATGAAATTTTAAAAGAAAAATTTGGTGAAGATGTGATTATCAAAAAATTTGAAAAATCTAAGGGTTGGTTAAGTAAAAAATTATCTTCATCTAGCAATCAAATAGATCAACTAGCAAATATTTTAGAGGAAAGATCTATCTGGCAAAGATATGGCTTCTAAGGAAAAAATTATAAAACCTAAATTTCAATCGTTTCAAGATACTATTTTGAATCTTCAAAAATATTGGAGCAAACAGGGATGTATTCTTCTACAGCCATATGACATAGAAGTTGGTGCAGGAACCTTTCATCCTGCTACAACCTTAAGATCATTAGGACCTAAGCCATGGAAAGCAGCTTATGTTCAGCCATCAAGAAGACCCACTGATGGAAGATATGGAGAAAACCCAAATAGATTACAGCATTATTATCAATTCCAAGTTTTAATAAAACCTTCACCAGATAATATCAAAAAACTTTATTTAAATAGTTTGGCTGTAATCGGTATTAATCATAAAGAACATGATATTAGATTTGTTGAAGATGATTGGGAAAGTCCAACTTTAGGTGCGGCAGGTTTAGGATGGGAAGTTTGGTGTGATGGAATGGAAATTACTCAATTTACATACTTTCAACAAATGGCTGGATTTGAATGTAAACCTGTTTCAGTTGAAATAACATATGGTCTTGAAAGAATTTGCATGTTTACTCAACAAATGAAAAATGTTTATGATCTACTATGGAATGATGAAGGTGTAAAATATGGGGATGTGTTTCTTCAAGCTGAAAAAGAGTTTTCAGCATATAATTTTGAACATGCCAATACAGAAAATCTATTCAAAATGTTTGATATGTTCGAGCTTGAAGCAAAAGCATTGGTAGATAAAAAAATTTCACTACCTGCATATGATCAATGTCTAAAAGCAAGCCATGCATTTAATATTTTAGATGCAAGAGGAGTTATAAGTGTTGCTCAAAGAGCGGGTTATATAGGGCGTATTAGAGACATTACAAAAGCAGTCGCCGAAAGTTGGTTAAGCAGTCAAACAGATTAATGTCAGATTTTTTTATAGAGTTGTTTAGTGAGGAAATACCAGCTGGTTTACAGAGTAACTCACGTAATGTTTTATTAGAAAATTTTCAAAATTTATTTGAGGAAAAAAAAATTCTGTTCAAAAAAAGTTCTTCATTTTCAACACCAAATCGTCTTATAATTTTATTTGAAGGCCTATCTAAAGAAATAATACAAAAAGCTGAAGAAATAAAAGGACCAAATGTTAAAGCTCCAGAAAAAGCTATTGAGGGGTTTTTAAGGTCAAATCAAATAGAAAAAAAAGATCTTCTTAAAAAAACATTGGAAAAAGGAGAATTTTATTTTTTCAAGAAAGCATCAAGTAAAATTAATACCATAGATTTACTTCAAGAATATACACCTATAATTCTTGATAAATTACAATGGAAAAAATCTATGACTTGGGGAAATTATAACCTTAGTTGGGCGAGACCATTAAAATCTATCCTAGCAGTTTTTGATGATAAAAGTTTAAATTTTAAATTTCATCATTTAATAGCCTCTAATACAACATTTATTGACAAAGAGTTTGAAGATAAAAAAAAAATATTTAAAAATTTTAAAAGTTACAAAGATTTCTTTAGTCAATCTGGCATAATTATAGATCACGTATTGAGAAAAGAATTTATTATTAAAGAAATTGAAAAAATATCTAGAAAAAATAATTTCATTGTCGAGCCTAATAATAAACTTTTAGATGAAGTTACAGATATTGTTGAGCAACCAAATATTTTAGTATGTAAATTTGATCAGAAATTTTTGAATATTCCAAAAGAAATTTTGATTATCACAATGCAATACCATCAAAAATATTTTCCAACATTTGATAAAAAAGGAAAAATTACTAATGAATTTTTAGTTGTGGCAAATAACAAAGATGAAAAAGGTTATATTAAGATGGGTAATGAAAGGGTTGTAGAAGCAAGATTAAGTGATGCTCAATTTTTTTGGGAAAAAAATAAATCTCAAAATTTAGTTAAACAAGTTTCAAAATTAAAAAATATGAATTATTTTAAAGGTCTTGGATCTTATTTTGACAAGATTCAAAGAATGAGAAAACTTGGAGGAATGATTTCTGATGAATTATTAATTAGTAAAGATCAAGTTGAACTATCAGCATCGATTTGCAAAGTTGATTTAGTTTCTGATATTGTTGGTGAATTTCCTGAGCTTCAAGGAATTATGGGCGGACATTTTGCTGAAGTGCAAGGTTTTGATAAAGAGATAGCGCTAGCAATAAGTGAACATTATCAACCAGTAGGTCTTGATAGCAAAACTCCAAAGAAACCGTTTAGTATTGCTTTAGCTTTAACTGACAAAATTGATACCTTAGTAGGTTTTTTTGGAATTAACCAAAAACCAACTAGCTCAAAAGATCCTTACGCGCTTAGAAGGTCTGCACTTGGTGTAATAAAGCTATTAATTGATAATAATAAAGAGTTTAAGATTAAAGATCTTATTAGTTATTCCACTTCACTGCATAAAGACCAAGGGTTTATTTTTTCAAACGACTCATCTCAAAAAGAATTATCCGATTTTTTAATGGACAGATTAAAATACTACATGAAAGAGAAAAAGATTAGATCAGAGATAATAGAAGCCAGTATAAAAGCACATGGATTAGATCATATGAACAAAATATATAAAAAAGCTTCAACACTTAATGGGCTAATTAGCAAAGTCATAGGAGAGGACATTATCACAAGCTATAAGAGAGCTTACAGTATACTTGAAAGTGAGTTAAAAAATACAGATCTTGAACTATCAAATACAACTGACCCTGGTATTTTTAAAAATGACTATGAAAAAAACCTATTTAAAAAAATTAATGAAATAAGAAAATATTTTACAAATATTGGCAAAGATGAAAACTACAGAGAAACACTTGAAATTCTTGCTGGCGCTAAAAAAGCAACTTCAGAGTTTTTTGACAATGTTAAGGTCAATGATGATGATAAAAATATTAAAAAAAACAGATTGGAACTTTTACAAATGTTATGTAGAACATTTGATAATTACATAAATTTTTCAAATATAGAAATCAAACAGTGAATAAGCTAATTTTAAATTTTAAATCAAAAGATTCAAAAAAAATTAAAAATCCTAAAAATTTTTTAGGTGGAAAAGGGGCAAACCTTTCTGAAATGGGCAGAATGGGACTGCCAGTTCCTCCTGGATTTACAATTTCAACAAAAGTTTGTGAATTATTTTATAAAGATAAAAAAAAATTAAATTCAAAAATTGTTAATATTATAAAAAAGGAATTAAAAATTATCGAAAAAGAAGTAGGGAAAAAATTTGGTGATTTAAAAAATCCTTTATTATTATCTGTTAGATCTGGTGCAAGAGTTTCAATGCCTGGCATGATGGACACAATTTTGAATTTAGGATTAAACGATAAGACCGTTATTGCACTATCAAAAAAAACTTCTAATAGCAGATTTGCAAAAGATAGTTACCGAAGATTTATTCAGATGTATGGCAATGTTGTTATGGGTGTTGAGGGCTATCACTTTGAAGAATTAATTGAAAATTACAAATTAACTAAAGGTGTTCTTTTAGATACAGATCTTGATGCAGATGATTGGGAGGGATTAATTAATGATTTTAAAAAAGTTATTAAAAATCAAACCAAAAAAGAATTTCCCCAGAACGTATATGATCAATTATTAGGAGCTATTAGTTCGGTATTTCTATCTTGGGAAAGTAACAGAGCAAAAGTTTATAGAAAACTAAACCAAATTCCTGCTGAATGGGGAACTGCAGTTAATGTTCAATCAATGGTATTTGGCAATATGGGTAATGATTGTGCAACTGGTGTTGTCTTTACAAGAAATCCATCAGATGGGGTTAATGAAGTGTATGGTGAATACTTAATTAATGCTCAAGGAGAAGATGTGGTGGCAGGTACAAGAACCCCTCAGTATATAACCAAAAAAGCAAGAAAAGATGCAAAAGCAAAAGAAGCTTCGATGGAAGAAGCTATGCCAAAAGTATTTAAACAATTAGATAAGATTTTAAAAATTTTAGAAAAACACTACAAAGATATGCAAGACGTAGAATTTACAGTTGAAAATAATAAATTGTGGATGCTACAAACAAGATCAGGAAAAAGAACTTCAAAGTCAGCTGTTAGAATTGCAGTTGATATGGTTAAAGAAAAATTGATTTCTAAAAAAGAAGCAGTAATGAGAATAGATCCAGCTTCTTTAGATACATTGTTACACCCTACATTAGACGAAAAAAGCACACTAAACGTTATAGCAAACGGTTTGCCAGCATCTCCAGGGGCTGCAAGTGGTAAGGTTGTTTTTACATCAGAGGAAGCAGAAAGATTAAATAATGTCATGCAAGATACTATTTTAGTACGTGTAGAAACGTCACCTGAAGATATTCATGGAATGCATGCTGCAAAAGGAATTTTAACAGCAAGGGGTGGGATGACTAGTCATGCTGCAGTGGTTGCAAGAGGAATGGGAAGACCATGTGTTTCTGGCTCTAGTGAGATTGATATTAACTATGAAGCGAAAACCTTTAAAACTTCTTCTGTTGAAATTAAAGAGGGAGATATTATTACAATTGATGGTTCAACAGGAAGAATTATCCTAGGAGAAGTGCCAACGGTTAAACCAGAAATTTCAGGAGACTTTTCTAAATTAATGAGCTGGGCAGATAATTTTAGAAAACTAAAAGTGAGAACGAATTCAGAAACACCATTAGATACAAAAACTGCAAGAGACTTTGGAGCAGAAGGCATAGGACTTTGTAGAACCGAACATATGTTTTTTGATGAAGAGAGAATTTTATCTGTTAGAGAAATGATTTTATCAAAAACAGTAGAAGATAGAAACAGGGCGCTAGCAAAACTTTTACCACATCAAAAAAAAGATTTTGTACAAATATTCAAAATTATGAATGGTCTTCCTGTCACAGTGAGACTGTTAGATCCACCATTACACGAGTTTCTTCCAAAAACAGAAAAAGAAATTAATGATGTAGCAAAAGTTGTGGGGTTACCATTAAAAGAAATTGAGTCTCGAATTAACGAGTTACATGAACAAAACCCGATGCTTGGTCATAGAGGGTGTCGATTGGGAATTTCTTTTCCAGAAATTTATGAAATGCAATGTAGAGCAATCTTTGAGGCTTTATCTGAACTTAAGATAAAAAAAATTAAGTCGGCATTTCCAGAAATTATGATCCCTTTAGTATCAACTGAAGCTGAGATTAGAATAATGAAAGATTTAGTAGTCAGAGTTGCAAAAGAAGTTCAAAAGGATAAAAAAATTAAAATAGATTATTTAGTTGGTACAATGATTGAATTACCAAGAGCAGCAATTAAAGCTGATGATATAGCTAAACACGCTGAGTTCTTTAGTTTTGGAACTAATGACTTAACTCAAACAACATTCGGTTTAAGTAGAGACGATAGTGGTAAATTTTTAAATGATTACCTTGAGAATAAGATTTTTTCTATAGATCCATTTATCTCTATAGATGACGGAGTAGGTGATTTAATAGAAATTGCAGTTGAAAAAGGAAGAAAAACTAATAAAAAAATTAAACTTGGAATTTGTGGAGAACATGGTGGAGACCCTAAAAGTATTCACTTTTGTGCTAATGCAGGTTTGGATTATGTTTCTTGCTCACCATATAGAGTTCCAGTAGCAAGATTAGCTGCTGCACAAGCTGAACTTTCTAAAAAAAATTAGATTTCAAATTTAAAATCTATAGCTGGTACACTATGAGTGATACTTCCAATTGAAACTCTATCGACACCCGTTGCTACAATTTTTTTAATAGATTTCAAATTAACGTTCCCAGAAGCTTCTGTTTCATAATGTTTTTTAACCATTCTAACACCTGCCTTGAGTGTTTTATTGTTCATATTATCAAACAAAACAGTATTAAATTTTAAACCCATTATTTTTTTGAGCTGATTTAAATTATCAACTTCTACTGTAATTTTTCTTCCTTTTTTATTTTTGATTGCAAGAGATACTAAAGTTTTAATATCAGAGCTTGCAATATGATTGTCTTTAATAAGAAATTCATCACTTAAATTAAACCTATGGTTTGTACCACCACCTAACGTAACGGCATATTTTTGTATTACTCTTAAGGTTGGAATTGTTTTTCTAGTACAGCAAATTTTAGTTTTTTTATTAGCTAATTTAACAAATTGATTAGTCTTAGTAGCAATTCCAGAGATATGACTTAAAAAATTTAAAGCAACCCTCTCACCAATTAAAATATTTTCAGCCCTACCTTCAATTGTTGCTACTACGTCGTTCTTTTTGACTATTGAACCTTCTTTTTTTTTAATAATAAATTTAATTTTATTATCAATTAATTTGAAGGTTTGTTTAGCAAACTCTAAGCCAGCAATTACAGCTTGTTGGTTTGAAATTAATTTGATTTTTATAACTTTACTATTCTTAACTAAACTTGAAGTAATATCTCCATTTGGATAAAGATCCTCATTTAATGCAAGCTTAACTTTATTCCTGATATAATAGTTGCTTAATTTAATTTTAGGCACATTTATTATCTGCCAATAGCAGTCATTCTTTCAACAGGTATTCTTGCCTTGTTGATAGTTTCATTATCCATAATTATCTCACCAGTTTCATTTTCTAAACAGGCCAAAATTTTTGGTAGAGTAATTCTTTTCATATGAGGACATAGATTGCATGGTTTAATAAATTCAACATTAGGATTTTCTACCTGAATATTATCACTCATAGAACATTCTGTAACCATCATTACCTTTTTAGGTTGATTGTCCTCTACATATTTGATCATTCCTGAAGTTGAACCAGCAAAGTCACTTGCTTTAATTACATCGGGTGGACATTCAGGATGTGCAATAATCTTTATTCCTGGATTATTTTTTCTTATATCGTGGATTTCTTTTTCGTTAAATTGGTCATGAACAATGCAAATTCCTTTCCAAGCAATAATTTCAACATCTGTCTGAGAAGCTACATATTTAGCTAAATAATCATCAGGTAGAAATATAACTTTTTTAACACCAAGAGAATTAACAATCTTAACGGCATTAGCTGATGTACAGCAAATGTCAGTTTCAGCTTTAACATCTGCCGAAGTATTTACATAGGAAACAACAGGTACCCCTGGATATTTTTCTTTTAATAATCTTACATCCTTACCTGTAATAGAGGATGACAAGGAGCATCCTGCAAGCATATCGGGTAACAAAACTTTTTTTTGTGGACTCATTAATTTTGCTGTCTCTGCCATAAAGTGTACACCAGCCATTACAATAATATCTGCTGAAGTTTTTGAAGCTTCTACTGCTAGAGCCAAAGAGTCAGCTGCAAAATCTGCTACACCGTGATAAATTTCTGGTGTTTGATAATTATGCGCAAGAATAACCGCATTTTTTTCTTTTTTTAATTGATTAATTCTATGAATATAGGGAGCATGAACTGACCATTCAATCTCAGGTAAAACCTTAGAGATTTTTTGATAAATTGGATCGGTTGCTTTTTTTACTTCTTCAGTAAACTCCATATTAAAACCTATCAATTTGATACAATCTTGTCATGCATTTATTCTGACGCACTAATTAATCCAACTAGGAATTTTGATTTTTAACTTGGCGTTTTTGCTTTTAAACTCATTTTCTTGATTAAAATTATCATCCAAATATTTAATTAAAGCAAAAGGATATTCATTACTTATTAAAACTTTTCCTATCTCAAAATCACCATTAT
>Ga0233444_10004973_pt1 | contig 12436 bp, 16 predicted proteins | sample SI_124_October20_6_FD_182792 | JGI IMG/M metagenome (GOLD analysis project Ga0233444, IMG submission 182792) | Seawater microbial communities from Saanich Inlet, British Columbia, Canada - SI_124_October2016_10_MG | ecosystem: Environmental > Aquatic > Marine > Inlet | place: Canada: British...
AGCAAACATCAATTATGATACGGGTCATGCGATTTTTGAAGCGACTCACGGAACCGCGCCAAAATATGCCGGACAAGATAAAGTTAATCCAGGTTCTGTCATTCTTTCCGGAGCGATGATGTTAGAGCATTTGGGCTGGACAGAGGCTGCTGATCTCATTTATAAAGGACTTGGGAAGGCGATTGCAGGAAAGCGAGTCACTTATGATTTTGAAAGACTAATGGAAGGGGCAACTCTTTTAAAATGTTCAGAATTTGGAGATGAGATCATATCCAATATGTAGGAACTATTATTTTTTAATAACAAAAGAAGGGCCATGAATCATTACCCTTCTTTTGTTATTTGGAATTTGAAATTAATTGATTTAGACTTTTTATTTTCTCGAAAGTTGAAGTATCTCCGTCATTTTTGCCTTCATCATCTTTCATTTTTTCATTTTGACAATCAAAAGCTACCATGGCCAACAAATCTTGTTGATCATCAATACCAAATTTTTCTTTGTAGGTTTGCGATTTCTCATTTAAAATGCGTCCTGCACGTCTGATTCGTTCTTCATCCTCAGCCTTTATGCGCATGGGGTATTCCCTATTCCCTATTCTTAATTTTATAGAAAGTTCTGACATCTCATTTTTTTAAGCTTCGCTTAAATTCAGGATACATTTATCTATTTCCATAATATACTTGTTAAGCAATTCTTTGAGCTCATCTGGATCCGCACTTTCTATGGCATTATCTGCAATTTGATTTAGCTTAAATTTATTTTGGAAACTATTTAATTCACGTTCTTTTTGACTGATCTTCTCTCTCAGTTGGAGGTTCTCATTTTGATATATTCCCACCTCATTTTTCAACTTCGCCTGTTCAGAAATGATAAGTTTTATTCTTCTTTCGAGGTTATTGAGTTCGTTATTTAAAGATTCAGAGCTCATTTGCGGATGATAGCATTTAATTCATTTTCAAATCGATACATAAGTTTACTCATTATTTTATCAATTTTCTTATCGTTTAAGGTTTTTTCTTGATCTTGAAGATAAAAAGCGATGGCATAAGCTTTATTTTCACTTCCAATTTTATCACCTTCATAAATACTGAACACATTTATTTTGGATAATAACTTATTTTCAGTTGACTGTGCGATTTGCTTGATTTCATCATAGCTTACTGTCTTTTTTATGACCAAAGATAGGTCTCTACGAACCTCTGGATACTTCGATATTTTTTGAAATGAGACGATATTTTGAGCATTTTTTACTAAATAACTCCAATCAACTTCAGCATAAAAAACTGTGCTTTTAATGTCAAAATATTGTGTGATTTTGGAAGCTAGTTTTCCAATATGACCAATGAGCTTGTCATGAAGATAAAGATCTATGCCATACTCAAAAACGGTAGAGGTGGTTGGGATCAATTTCGGTGACGGATTACCACTTTTTTGAATCAAATTTTCAATGTCTCCAGAAAGGTGATGAAAAGTGACAGGAGTAGTTTTATCCATCCATGATGCCTCTTGCGTATTTCCAACGCGCAACAAGCATAGATTATTTTTTTCGATTGATTGACTATTTTTACGACCGTAAGTTTTACTAAACTCATATAATTTAAGGCTTTCCTGTTTCCTGTTAAGATTAAAACGTACAGATTCCAGTGCCGTATACAAAGGAGTAGGCTTGAGTATACCCAGATCCTCACTGGATCGATTTAAGATTTCGATAACTTCATTTTTAGCTAGTTTTAAATCATCTTCGTATTTCTTATTGGTCAAGGAATTTGTTAAAATTTCTTGATAACCTTTGCCGGACAAGAAATGTGATATTTTCTCTTGCCATTTATAGGGTTCAATCTCATTGAATTCCGCAAGGTATTCGGTAGAGAAGTGATCATCGAAAGTGATATTATTGATTCCGTATATACGCAAGACTTCCTCAACTAAATCTGCCTCTCGGGTTACCTCACTTCGATAAGGAGGAATATGGGCATTAAATGTATTGGCATTAATATCTGTGGTCTTAATGTCCAAGCTATTCAAGATGTCTATAATGCGTTCTTTATCTATTGTTTCACCAATGAGTTTATCAAAGGTTTGAAAGGCGGTAGGGATGGTCTTGGTAGCTATCGGATGTGGGTAGAGATCTATAAAGTCAGAAGCGATGTACCCACCTGCGATTTCAAGAATTAACTGTGTCGCATACTTTAGAGCAAAAATGGTCATCTCTGGGTCTGTACTCCGCTCAAATCTAAAGGAGGCATCTGTATTTAATCCATGGCGCTGCGCGGTACTTCTCACGTATTCAGGAGAAAAGCAGGCACTTTCTAAGAATATATCTGTCGTATCATTGGTGACTCCAGATTTTTGACCACCAAACACTCCGGCAAGGCACATACCCCCCTCGGTATTACAGATCATTAGGTCTTGATCACTGAGCTTTCTTTCCTTACCATCTAAGGTGGTGAAGGATGTATCGGTTGGCAAACGTTTGACGATAATTGAACTTCCTACTTCGTCGGCATCAAAAGCATGCATAGGCTGTCCGAGGCTGTGTAAGACATAGTTAGTTATGTCTACTATATTGTTGATGGGTTCTAAATCAATGGCCTTGAGCTTCCATTTGAGCCAATCTGGTGATACGGAAACCTGAATACCTCTTAGCGTTACCCCAGAATACCTAAGAGCGCCCTCATGATCTTCAACGGTTACTTTTATTGGATTTTTCGGATGACTGAGATCAAAATTTTTAAGAATAGGTAGGGTTAAGCTTCGATTGAAATAAGCTTTGAGATCTCTGGCCGTTCCTAAATGAGAAGTAGCGTCTCCTCTATTGGGGGTAAGACCAATTTCATAAATGATGTCTTCCTTATTTTCGTAGATTTTATTTAGGGGGGTACCATTGGCATAATCGGTTGTCAAGACCATGATGCCCTCATGACTTGAACCTAAGCCAATTTCATCTTCGGCGCAAATCATACCCTGAGATACTTTGCCACGTATCTTTGCTTTTTTTATTTGAAAGGGTTCCCCTTTGATTGGATATATCAAACAGTTGACAGGAGCAATGGCTACTTTTTGTCCCGCGTTTATATTGGTGGCACCACAAACGATACTGAGCAGATGATCTGATCCAACATCCACTTGTGTCAATTTTAATTTGTCCGCATTGGGATGCGGGATGCAGCTCATAACTTCTCCTATAATTAAGCCTTTAAGTCCCCCTTTTATTTTTTCAATTTTTGAGACGGACTCCACTTCTAGGCCCGTTTGCGTTAGGATCTCAGAAATGGTTTCTGGAGTTTCAGGAAGTTCAATAAAATGAGTGAGCCAGTTGTGCGAAATTTTCATATTTATGGCTCCTTTTTGAGCTTGGGTACAAAAATATAAAGTGTTGGCATTAAAATGGGCTAACTATTCAATTTTATATGCTCGTTCACCCGCTTCTATGGCTATAGCAAGAATATTTTCGGTCGGAGGAAGTGGGCAGATGTATTCATCAATGTAGGCGCAATAGGGATTGTAGGCTAAATTGAAGTCAAGGCTAGTTTTATTTGATTTTCCTATGGTGACATCTAAATAGCGCCCACCCCCATAACTACCCTTGCCGCTGGTATCATCTGCGAAGCCGCAGAAGAAGGTTTTATCAGCGCCGAAATCTATAGGTTTAAGTACGAGCAACCTCAATAATTGCCCATCCAGGGAGAATTTCAACCAAGCAAATTTTTGATATCGCTTTGACTTACCATTGCTCACATTTAAAACCACGATTTGGCGTTCTTGGATTCTTTCTACTGAGGCATTGACTTTATATTTTTTATCAATGGGATAGTAGCTGGGCTTTTGGTAAACGACATCAAACTGATTGAAGGGGGAACGCTCATTGAAAGCTAAATATTTATGTCTATTGCTGATTTTTTTCTCAACTGATGAGAAATAATTTTCGTCAGTTTCATCACTCGAAAATGAATAAAAAAGGAGCAATAAGAGTATTGGGATCAAGAGCCAAATTATTTTTTTCATTGAAGCAGTGGTTAGAAAACTAAAGAGTGATTTACAAAGCTATAATATCCAGCGTTGGTATATATGACATGATCAACGATATAAATATCAAGTAAATCTCCGTCCTTTTTAATTTTTTTTGTCAAGTTAATGTCTGCCTGAGAAGCACTCATGTTTCCTAGGGATAGTTATGAATCAATATTATGGATCTTGCATGCCCATCGAATTCATGCTTGAAAACAATTTTAGGATCCACTAGGTTCCTGAGCTCCCACCTTTAAATATCTGCTTACTGGCAATGACTTCATTATCTCTTTTCAATAAAATAATCCAAAACTCTTCATGTTGAATGTCCATCATTTCGGCACGTATGAATTCATATATATCCTTGGAGTAGATGATTATTTTATTTGATTTGAGTTTGAATTCATCTCGTCTCCGGCCTAATTCAAGGGTGCTGATGATATTTATGGCCTTGGCATGTCCTACTCCTTTAAATTTTATCATATAGTTTACTGATAATTGCGCCAATTGATAGAGGTCATTATTTACCGAGATCAAAATGTTTTTGGCAAGGCCTACAGCAGATTGTGCTTGGTATCCGGAGTCCAATAAAATCCCTAATAATTCAGTACTCGTTGATATTGAAGGGCCTTTACTTAATAATTTTTTCCGAGGGCGGTCTTTTTCGGGCCAATTTTTAATATTTAATGGAGATTGATATGAAACGTTACTTGACATAAGTCAAATAAATCTAAAACAAAAAAGCCTCGATATATCGAGGCTTTTTTGTTTTCACTAATTTTTTTAAAGAGTAGCTACTTGCTTGGTCAAGCTTGACTTTAAATTGGCTGCTTTTTTCTTATGTATGATGTTTCTCTTTGACAGCTTGTCCAGCATGCTAGTCACTTCTTTTAATAATTTTTCAGCCTCAGCTTTGTCCGTTGATTCACGAAGCTTTTTTAGATAAGTTCGTGTCGTTTTATGTTGATAGCGATTTCTGAGCCTTTTGACCTCGCTTGACTTTATTCTCTTTTTTGCCGACTTGTGATTTGCCATTTCTATTACCTTGTTCTGTTGAAGGATTGCAAAGTTAGGCTTTTTATTGAAAAAACAAAAGCCAAATAGATTTATCGGTAGTTGTTCTGAACAACTATATTTACTCCCATGCATTTTTTATTATATTCTTTACTTTTAATATTCTTCTCCACACATCTTGAGCCTAATAGAAAGGCCGAATGGGAATTTCACGCACATAAAAAAATAAATGAGATTGCTATTTTTTCGCTACCACCTGAAATGATTGGATTTTATAAACCTCATATGAGTACGATTATTAAAAGATCGGTGAATCCAGATAAGTGGCGATATATAAATGAAATGCCCAGGCATTTTATTGATTTAGATCCGTATGGAAGTGATCCCTGAGCTCAACTACCTAAAAAATGGCAAGAAGCGATTGAGCAGTATGGGAACAGTACTTTAACAGAGCACGCGATCGTACCTTGGCATATAGTGCGGGTAAAATATTATTTAACACAGGCGTTTTTAAATTAGGATGCCGACCAAATTTTAAAAATATCGGCGGATTTAGGTCATTATCTTGGAGATACGCACGTACCCTTGCACACGACCAGCAATTATAACGGTCAAATGACAAATCAGAGGGGTATCAATGGATTCTGGGAATCTCGCCTGCCAGAATTATTTGATCAGCAGTATGATTTGTTTGTAGGAAAGGTAGAATATATCGAGAACGTCAATGATGCCGTTTGGAATGCCGTGGCCAATGTACATTTGGCCCTAGATTCGGTATTAATTTTCGAAGCTCGAATTACTCAAGAATTTTTTCCAACTTAAGAAATACAGCTTTGAGGTAAGAGGGAACGAGACGGTTAAAGCTTATTCATATAAATTTCCTGAGGCCAACCAGCAACGGTTACAAGGAATGGCAGAACGAAAAATGCGGACATCAATTAAATTAATGGCCGACTTATGGTTTATCTGCTAGGTAGATGGTGGTCAGCCTACACTGAATAAATTGATTCTCGAGGACAATAAGATTATAAAAAGACGAATAGATTCTTTTTTGATAAGAGATGGGAGTCATGGAAGAAATTGATGGGATTAATGAGTAGCATAAACGCCATTTGATACAGATATATTTTAAGAGCCATTTTTCAATCATTGCGAGCTGTGTACTCGAAAGGTGAGTTTCCGTATTGAGGCAATTTACTTCGACACCTGCGATATAAAAAAGGTCACCCAATTAATGAATGACCTTTTTTTAATTGTTTTAAAAGATTTATCCTATGGTGATTCTTTTGAATTCAGTTACGGTCATCCCCTTAGAAACATTATCTAAGTATTGAGCGATGGTCATAGAACCATCCTTCACAAATTTTTGTCCCATGAGTGTATTTTCACTAAAGAATTTATTCAGTTTTCCCATTGCAATTTTTTCAATGATGGCTTCTGGCTTTCCTTCCTGTCGTGCTTGATCTTTACCAATTTCAATTTCCTTTTCTATAATTGAAGGATCTACACTGTCTTTATTCACGGCTACAGGATTCATAGCTGCGATTTGCATGGCGACATCTCGACCCGCATCTTCAATAGCAGCTTCATTGGTATGACCCAGGCCTACCAATACTCCCAGCTTTTTGTTTGAATGGATGTAGGAGACCACTCCTTCTGACTTCAATATCTCGTAAGAGCTGATTTCTAGCTTCTCTCCAATTTTACCCGTATTTTCAATTATTTTTTCACCAAGGGTGAGTTCACCCATCTTGTAAGCTTTCAAGGCATCGATGTCTGCCGGTTCGTGGTCAAATGCACAAGCTAAAATCTCTTCTCCTAATGCTATAAATGCATCATTCTTGGCTACAAAATCAGTTTCACATGTAAAGGCAACCAAAACTCCTTTGGAACCATCTTTGCTGATCTTAGTGAAAATAATACCTTCGGAGGTTTCTCGATCTGCTCTTGAGGCAGAGACTTTTTGACCTTTTTTTCTTAAAAATTCAATTGCTTTGTCAAAATCACCATCGGCTTCTACCAATGCTTTTTTACAGTCCATCATACCTGAACCGGTCATTTGCCTGAGCTTATTTACTTCTTGAGCGCTAATTGCCATTTTATTATTATTTCTGATAATTGTAAATTCTTTATAAACAAAAATTGAACATCATTTGTGTTGATGTTCAATTTTAATATTTGATTAAATTCTTGTTAAGCTGTAAGAATATGAGTGTTTAGTCCTTCTTTTCTACAACCTCTTCGGCTTTCTGCCTTTTGGCTTCTTCAGCAATCTTAGAATCTTCTTTTTCTTTCTTTCTTTCACCAAGTCCTTCTTCCATTGCGCTACTAATGTACTCGGTGATTAAGGAGATAGATTTGAAGGCATCATCATTTGCAGGAATGGGATAATCAACTTCATTTGGATTGGAGTTGGTATCCACCATGGCGAACACCGGGATATTTAGTTTCTGTGCTTCTGCAATGGCGATGTGCTCACGTTTGATGTCTACTACAAAAAGGGCAGCAGGCAATCTATTGAGATCAGCGATACCACCAAGTACACGTTCTAATTTGGCTCGCTCCCTAGAAAGCATGAGCTTTTCACGTTTGGCGAGATTGTTATATGCATCTTCTTTTAGCAACTTATCTATTGAGGTCATTTTCTTCAATGACTTTCTGATCGTAGCGAAGTTAGTTAACATACCTCCAAGCCACCTTTCGGTCACGTAGGGCATTTTTAATTTTTTAGCCTGTTCTTCTACGACTTCTTTCCCTTGCTTTTTGGTAGCTACAAACATTACCTTACGTCCAGACCGCACGACGCCTTGTAATGCAGCAGCAGCCTCTTCAAGGTGCTTAAGTGACTTTTTAAGGTCAATGATGTGAATGCCATTCTTCTCCATAAATATGAAGGGAGCCATTTGAGGATCCCATTTACGAGTAAGGTGTCCAAAGTGGACGCCAGCATCCAACAATTCTTTTGTTGTAATTTTTGCCATTTTTTAATTATCAACTTATCGTTTACTAAACTGAAATGCTCTTCTTGCCTTTCTACGTCCGTATTTCTTACGTTCAACCATTCTTGAGTCTCTTGTAAGAAATCCTTCTGCTTTTAAGGCAGGTCTGCTTTCTTGATCTAACTCAACCAAAGCACGAGCGATACTGAGCCTAATGGCTTCAGCCTGACCTGAAAGTCCACCACCAAAAACATTGATGCTGATATTAAAATTATCGTTTTGCTCTGTAGTCACCAAAGGCTGCTTAACAATGATTTGAAGTACTTCTGACGGGAAATATTCTTTGAAGTCACGATTGTTGACTTTGATTTCTCCTTTCCCATTCGATAAATAGGCACGGGCTACGGCAGTTTTTCGTCTACCAATTGTTTTGATTACTTCCATTCAAATTATATTTTGACTTCTTTTGGTTTTTGAGCCTCATGTGGGTGTTCAGTGCCCACATATGCGTAAAGATTTTTAAATAGTTGCCTTCCTAATCGATTTCTTGGAAGCATACCACGTACTGCGCTTTCAATCAAAAGGGTTGACGATTTTTGGTAGAGCTCTTTAGAAGTCTGTTTTCGTTGACCCCCTGGATATCCTGTATGACGGATGTGCAATTTATCCGTCCATTTTTTACCGGTAAGTCGGATCTTATCTGCGTTGATAACAATGACGTTATCTCCACAATCGACATGTGCAGAAAATGAAGGTTTGTGCTTGCCCCTAATAATTTTACTTACTTCGCTAGCCAATCTACCCAATACTTTGTGACTTGCATCGATGATCACCCAATTCTTGTTGACTGTTGATTTGTTTGATGCAATGGTCTTATAACTTAATGTTTCCAATTTATAAGTACTTTTTTATACTGTTACCCCTTTTTCTATCTTGAAAAGGGACACAAAAATAGATTTTATATTTTGGAAAAACAAGATACCTACTTTTATTAACAATTGTTTTTTTCAAGTTGTCGAATTGCAGCTTGTAAATCTTTGGGATAAGGCGCCGTTAGTTTCATTATTTTCCCATCTTTATCCTCAAATTGAATGCCCGCAGCGTGCAAGGCTAGTCTACCCATCAAGGGTTGTTCCTCTTCATTTTTAGAAACTTTATAATTTTTTTTGATTTCTGAGAGGAAAAGATTTTTTCCACCGTAATGCTGATCTCCAATGATAGGGAGGCCGTAATTTGCTAAATGAACCCTTATTTGATGCATACGGCCTGTAAAGGGCATACAAGCCAAAAGGGAGTGTTTTTTATATTGTTCAATGGTTGATACCAAGGTCACGGAGGGTTTTCCTTTTTGAAAATCAACTTTTGAGTGACTGGCAGAGGAATAAATAGGTTTATTAAGTTCTAATTCGTCAATATCTTGGTCGCCTTCGACAAGGGCATGATAAACTTTAGTAACAGATCTTTGTTCAAGCAACATAGAAAAATACTTATAGGTAGCATCATTTTTTGCGATGACCAATATGCCTGAGGTGGTTTTATCCAATCTATGACAGACCTTTGCGTCATTAAAATAACTCCGGGCCCATTTGAGTATATTCATGGGAGAACTTCTATCTTCTAAGGTTGAAATATACTGGGGTTTATTAATAATGATGAAATCACTATTTTCAAAAATAATGATCTCCTTGAATGGGGAATGAGGGCTTAATTTTTTCTTCATTTCGTGGAGATAGTAGTTTTGGTTTCTGATTTGGGTGGAGCACTTGCTTTGAGTAGAAACCAGAATTTTGTCCCTTTTTTACTATTACTTTCAACATTAATTTTTGATTGGTGACTTTCAATTATATGCTTGACTATGGACAAACCCAGCCCCGATCCGCCGGTTTGCTGGGAGCGACTTTTATCTACCCGATAAAAACGCTCAAAAATTCGGGAGAGATCTTTTTCTGGAATTCCGACACCATTATCACGCAATTCAAAAATAATTTTTTTAGCTGAAGTCGTGATCTTGATGATTACTTCAGCCCCAATGCCAGCATAATTGATGGCATTGGCCAGTAAATTAAGTATTACTTGGTAGATTCTGCGATAATCAGCGCTGACATAGATAGGATGATCTAATGAATTGAATAATTGTATTTTCACTTGTTTTTGATGGGCTTTTTTTTCAAGCTGATCCATTACTTCAGCACTGAGTCCAACCAAATTAAAGGATTCAAAATCCATATTGATCTCCCCTTTTTCAATTTGAGTAATGGTCATTAAGTCTTGAACCAAGATATCAAGTCGATCCAGACTCTTCGCTGCTTTTTTTAGAAAATTTTCTCTTACAGCTTCATTGTCAATCGCTCCATCCAAGAGTGTATGGACGAATCCTTGGGCTGAAAATATTGGGGTTTTAAGTTCATGAGAAACATCGGCGATGAATTCTCTTCTGAAAGCTGCCATTTTCTTGAGTTCATCGATTTCATTTTGTTTTCGATTGGCATAGGACGAAATTTCTTGATTTATTTTTTTGAGTGGATTAAAATAGGATTTTTTTGTTTGAGTAATTGAAGCCAATTTTTGATCTTGGACATTTTCTAGGGCTTTATAAATATTATTGATTTCTTTAAAAAACAATAACTCGACCATGACTCGAATAGTACTGAATCCTGATATAAATGATAAAATAAAAGTTAAAAAAATAGCCCGATCAGGAACGTTGGGGGTTAAATAAAGGGCAGTGGTGGTAGTAACGGCTATTATCAATGCAAGGATAAGTGCAAGACCCTTTGAGTTGAGTGTCATATTGTAAGTTAGTTTCCAACAAACTTATAGCCAACACCTTTAATAGTTATGATGAAACCATCACCAATTTTTTCTCTGACCTTTCTAATATGGACGTCAACTGTGCGGGCTAAAACGTAGACATCTGATCCCCAAATATTTTTTAATAAAACATCCCTACCAAAAACTTGATCAGGATTTTGTGCTAAAAAAAACAGTAATTCAAACTCTTTTTTTGGTAAGATAATTTTTTTGTTGTCGAGTTTGACGGTGTAAGAAGCGCGGTCAATCTCTAAATTGTCAATACTAATTTTAGAGCTCCCCGGGTCCTTTTTGATCTCTCTTCTGAACAAGGCATTAATTCTACTGATCAGCGCGCGGGGTTTGATGGGTTTTGTAATGTAATCATCGGCTCCCATTTCGAACGCTACTATCTCTGAGTATTCTTCAGACCTTGCAGTAAGAAAGATAATAAACTTATTTGCCAATTTAGGAATGGATCGGATTTGGCGACAAGTTTCGACACCATCCATCTTGGGCATCATGATGTCTACGATAGTCAGATCAGGGATAAACTCCTTAGCTAAAGACAAGGCTTGAATACCGTTGGATGCACTTTTGACTTTGTAGCCCTCGGAAGATAGATTGTACTTGAGTAATTCGATAATATCAGGATCGTCATCTACAACCAATATTTTATAAGTATTTATGTTCATTTCAATAATTTAAATGAGTCTTTAAATGTGCAATAAATGCAATGATAGGTACAAGTCTAAATCAAAATCACAAGGGTAATCTTTTTTAAAAATTAAATTAACATGAAATGCTTAATAGTTTGTTAACATTCACAGGATTTTCAAAATGGGTTATCAATTTTTTTAAATCTTTCTCATGATAGTTAAAGATAGAATCAAGCTCCTGCTCCTCAGCGTAATAACGGGTATAGGACATGAAATAAGTGTTATTGGGTAATGATTTATCGAAAATGCTACAATAATTAATATTTTTGAACTGAATGGTATCTAGATTATTTACCATATCATGGATAGTTTTGCTTTTTTTAGCGGCTTTAAAATTGAGGTCATACGCAGCACTAAAACTTTGTTATAAAAAATTCTAAAATTTGTTTACCTCTCAATATGTGTTGCCTAAATTTTTCTGAATCTTCAAGGTCAGATAAACAATTAGTCATGTGCTCTGCATGTGGGTCATAAAAGAAATTTAGGTAATCTATGCTTCCTTTTTTGCTAAAAAAGGAAGCCAAATTTTCATTAAATTGAAAACGATTTTTAAGAAACAAAGTATTATGCGTCAATTCGTGAAATAAGGTTTCTGCTATGTGGGCTTCTCTTTGTTCAGCATAGTGGACAAGATAGGGTTACTAAACCAACCCAGCGTTGACCAAGCACTGATACTTCTAATTTTCGCATCGCACCCCCTCTTTTTCAAGGTACTCACGTTCTATTTGGGCTTGGCTGAGGTCGAAAAAGCCCTTGTATCCAAAACTTTCTAGAAAAGGGAAATACCAGGTTCTTTTCAAATTTGAAAGAGTGTCATGCGGATAAATTCCATTAAAATGCTTTGTTTTTTGGTCATACAGGGGCGTATAATTATTTGTTGGCTTCAATCCAATTTTCTTGCTGTAGACCTTAATTTGTTGTATGCGTAGTTTTAGCGAATCAGGATAATCGGCATCGTCTAAATC
>Ga0233444_10004978_pt1 | contig 12422 bp, 10 predicted proteins | sample SI_124_October20_6_FD_182792 | JGI IMG/M metagenome (GOLD analysis project Ga0233444, IMG submission 182792) | Seawater microbial communities from Saanich Inlet, British Columbia, Canada - SI_124_October2016_10_MG | ecosystem: Environmental > Aquatic > Marine > Inlet | place: Canada: British...
CCAAAAACCGCCTCAAAGATCGATGAGGTAACATACTAGTAAAAATGAGACTCCTAAAAAGAATTCGTTCCTTCAACATCCTAGCAACACTGTATTTCAATTTTAAAATGCTGAAATTCAAGCAGGCTTTGAAGTTGCCCTTTATTTTCAATCACAAAATACGATTTGAAAACATCTCAGGTAAAATAATTCTAAAGAACAAAAAGATTTCAAGAGGAATTGTTAGAATAGGTGCCAGAGGCTCCGATATGTTTCCGCACTCAGCTACTGTGATTGATTTGAAAGGAATTGTTGTCATTGATGGCAATTTAGACATTGGCCATGCTTGTTTGATAAGGGTGGATAAAAAGGGTGTCTTAAGTTTTGGAAACAATGTTACAATAGGGGCGCAATCAAAAATATTTTGTGTGAATAAAATTGTTTTTAAAAATCAAATAGACATTAGCTGGGAATGTCAAGTTTTTGACACGAATTTTCATTACCTAAGAAATCGAACTGACAACTCTATTGATGAAATGATTGGAGAAATTGAAATAGGCTCTTACAATTGGTTGGGGAACAGAATAACCGTCATGAAAAACACCAAAACTCCCAAAAATTTAACAGTTGCGTCGAACAGTCTGTGCAACAAAAGTTATTTAGACCTTCCTTCCTTTTCAATAATAGGCGGCTACCCAGCTAAATTAATAGGGAGTAACAAAGAACGGATTTTTGAAAAATTAGAAGGATTCTCAATTGATAAATAGGAAACCAGGTGCATTTCCTTAAAATTGGTAAAAATTGCCACCTCTGGCCATCTAAAAAAAATTAAATGAACAAAGTAGCAGTGCTATTGACCTGTTTCAACAGGAAAAAAGATACCCTAAGGTGTCTCGATCAATTGTTTTGTTTGAAAAAAGAAATAGATGTCTTTGTCGTAGATGACAATTCATCTGACGGAACTTCCGCAGCGATTTTGGAACAATTTCCGGAGGTAAAATTAATTAAAGGCAACGGAAATTTGTTTTGGAACAGAGGCATGCACTTGGCATGGAAACACGCGAGCAAGCACAAATACGATTTCTATTTATGGTTGAATGATGATGTAGTCCTCTACGAAAATTGTTTTGATGAAATGTTTGCATGCGCAACTGTTTTAAACAACAAAGGCATTGTCTCTGGAATTATAGAAACCGCTGACAACTCAAAAATTATATATGGCGGTACAGACAAGCAGCGAAACATCATCAAACCCAATGGAAATCTACAGCAGATTACAAACATGAATGGAAATGTTGTTTTGATTCCAAGCGATGTTTTCGAAAAACTTGGCAATTTGGATCCTGAGTTTCACCATGATCTAGGCGATGTCGATTATGGATACCGCGCACAAAAAGAGGGAGTTTCGGTCTGCTCAACAAGAGAAGTCGTTGGAAGTGGTCAAGTAAATGACCTCAGCAGAATGCGCATGAAAAACTGTACCCTGAAAGAAAGATTTCAAAAGTTGTATTCTCCTTTGGGTTCCCCTCCAAAACTAAACTTTTATTTCCGAAAACGTCATTTCGGAATTCTGAATGCCTTTTCGTTTTACACGTTTCAGATAGTCTTGAATGCCCTTCCTGATTCGTTGATAGAATTCATTTTTGGAAATAAATATTCTTCATGAAAGTACTTCACATCACAGCATCCATAGACAAAAGTGCTGGCGGACCGTCCCGTTCGGTTCCAAAAACTTGTATTGAATTGGCAAAATTAGGTGTTGAGATTGAAATCATGACCAAAACAAGTGAACATCCAGTTGAAATACCAACCCATACAGGCTTAATACTGACCTTTAAATCGTTGTGGAATCTATTCGTTTTTGGAATGAAACTTTCAAAAGAGGGAACTGACCTCGTACACATTCAGCAAATTTGGAATCCCTATGTGAATGTCATGGCCTATTGGGCTCGAAAAAAGGACATTCCTTATATCATCACCCCAAGAGGGATGTTGGAGCCTTGGATCTTGGCACGCAATCCTTGGAAGAAAAAGTTGGCCATGTGGTTGTTCCAAAACAAAGCCATCCGCAAAGCAGACCAACTACATGCCACCGCCCAAATGGAAGCGGATAACATTAGAAAAGCAGGTTTTACCAATCCCATCAGCATCATTCCAAACGGCATTGATTTGAATGAAATCAAAGCTGTAAAAACAAATTACGGCACCAAAAAAATGGTTTTTTTGTCACGAATCCACCCAAAAAAAGGCATCGAATTGCTTTTGGAAGCTTGGCGAACTATGGACTCCAAAGAATGGACTTTGGAAATTGCAGGTGCTGGGGACCCTTCCTATGTCGAGACTCTGAAAAAGAGCGCATCCGACTTAAAAGAAGTCCGTTTCATAGGCCCCCAATACGGAGAAGCCAAATGGGATTGCATTCGCTCGGCAGATGTGATGGTCTTGCCCACCTTCAGCGAAAACTTTGGCATTGTGGTCGCAGAAGCCTTGGCAGTTGGTGTACCAGTCTTAACGACCAAGGGCACACCGTGGGAAAATCTAGAAACCCACAAATGCGGTTGGTGGATTGAATTGTCAGTTGGCAATTTAAAAAACTCCCTTGAAAACATTGTCAACAGCCCCATAAAGGAATTTAAAGCCATGGGCAAACGCGGAACAGCATTGGTCAGAGAAAAATACGACACCAAGGCAGTAGCTGAAGACTTAATAGCACTGTACAAAACAATAACCCTAAAGATATCATAAAAGTAAATTATTAAGTGGCTCAACCGCCTCCATAAAATCTTATAAAAATACAGAATGATTTTAGAAAATAAAATCACGGTGAAATTCAAAAAAAACATATTTTGTTCTTTGGTTGGTATAGAGCCGAAAAAAAAGTAGGTAAACTCATTTAAAGTAACAAGAAAAAAAGTTGGGTTATAATTGCCTTAGTTTATTAATCGAAAGACAAGAAAAAATATTCAGGCTATGGAAGGATATTATTAGATTTAATGAATTGCGAAACATATTTTTATTTGCAAGGATGTTAAAAGAGACAGCCAAAAAAGGAAACATTTTCCAGAATGGAAGCTTTTATTCTAACAATTTTATAAAAAAAAGTTTGTGAATTTCATTAACTGAAGCCTTAGCTTGAAAAAAATATTGTTAATTTATAAACAGTGGAGTATTTGAGAAAAAATAATGAAAGTTAAGTCTTTTTAGGGATAGAGAAAAATACAACACCAAAAAACTTTTCGGATTGGTCCAAATTGTAAAACCTCAAAATGAAAACAAAAGATTTGATTGTTTTTATAGAAAGCTCATATTTTAAAAATAACTCAAATTATGAACAACCAATAATATACGTTTTATAAACTCAATATGGGGAAAATAGGAATCATTACAATTTTGAATGTGAATAACTATGGTGCAGAGCTGCAGGCGTACGCTCTGAATAAAAAACTTTCATTGTTAGGTTATGATAATGAAATTATTAATTATCTCTTCTATAAAAATCCGGATTTTATTTTTGAAAATAAATCAAAATCTATATTTGGAATAAAAAAAATAGATTTTCTAAAAGAATTTGTTTTAAAAAACATTGATAAGTATAGTAGAATTATAAATCCCAAACTTGCAAAAACAAGACTGACTAAATTTGAGCAATTCCACAAAGATTATAGTATCGTTTCTGACCCTATAAAATCGATGACGCAACTGTATCAAAAGAAAATGGATTATGACGTTTTGATATGTGGTAGTGATCAGATTTGGAACCCTTATAATAAAGTAAACATAGAGCCTTATTTCTTAACTTTTGGATCTACCGGTGTAAAAAAAATATCTTACGCGTCAAGTTTTGGTGTTTCATCGATAGAAAACAATAAACATAACAAATACAAAGATTTATTAAATAATATCGACATTCTTTCTTGTAGAGAAGCTTCAGGAGTAAAAATTATTAAAGAAATAACTGACAGAGTTGCAACTCACGTTTTAGATCCTACCCTATTATTGTCAAGAGAAGAATGGTCAAGCATTGCAGTTCCATTCATAGAAGAAGAACCTTTTATTTTATTATTCATTTTTAAAGAATCCAAATATGTGACTAGCTTCGCATACGATTTACAGAGAAAAACAGGCTATAAAATCATTAGAATATGCAAAAATGAAATGAGAGTTGAGGCTGATAGTAAAATATTAAATATTAGAGATGCAGGACCAAGAGAATTTTTAGGAGTATTTAAAAAAGCAACAATTGTTTTAACAACCTCTTTCCATGGTTGTGTTTTTTCTTTGATTTTTCAAAAACCTTTTTATACAATAACTCCTAATCGAAAAAACAATAATGCGCGCCAACAAAGTTTACTTTCAATGGTTGGGTTAGAAAATAGATTGATACAAGAAGGTGGTGATTTCCCTAAAATAGAGTGTTTAGAAATAGATTTCAATCCCGTTCAAAAAATTATAGAAAAAGAAAAAAATAATTCTGTTAATTTTCTTAAAAATGCTTTAAAATAAGTTGCTGTGAAAGAAAAGATAAAAAAAATATTTCCTTTAAGTATACTACTTGTACTTCTACTTGAATACATAAAGGATTATTATGCATTTATTAAGTATACTGGTGTATTTGAGTTTATCAGTAGTGGTCAAAAAAAAATATTGGGAAATATAATTGCTGATTACCATGTAATTGAAAAAGGTTTAACGATGCCACAAACTAGATTAGGTTTTGGAAAGACTAAAACGATTAAACTTATCGACCATTGCATGTATTATACCAAAAGATTTGATGTTACTGACAATCAATTCCTGCAAGCAATAGCTGTCATTAACGAATATAAAGACTTTCATGAAATTAACAATTATGACTTAGATAAAGAGCTACTAGATAAAATCAGATTGTTACAATCTAACTTAAAAGGTGATATTATTTCTAGTGAACAAATTAAAACTTCTTCTGAAGAATATTTTAGTGATATCAATGCCGGTTTTGATAAGTTTTCTAAAAGTAGAAGAAGTGTGAGAAATTATTCGAATGTAGAGGTTTCTAGAAAACAAATAAACAATGCCATAGAGATTGCGATAACTTCTCCATCATCTTGTAATAGACAAGCATCAAGAGTCTATGTTTTTGAAGACAGAGACTTGGTCAACGAAATACTTAAAATCCAAGGGGGTAATAGAGGTTTCGGTCACCTTGCAACTAAGCTTATTATTGTTACTTTCGAAATGGGATTCTCTCATGGTGTTTATGAAAGAAATATGGCATATGTTGATGGAGGTATTTTTGCAATGAATTTATTAAATGGTTTGCACTTTAACAGGGTAGCTGCTTGTCCTCTTAACTGTTACTTCTCAAGTTCAAAAGCAAAGAAAATCAAAAAAATAACAGGCATTAAAAAATCAGAAAAGCTTGTGGTTATGATAAGTTGTGGAAATGTTCCAGAAAAATTTGATATCGCAAAATCATATAGGTATCCAGTCGAAGAGTTCATAACGTATAGGTAGATAAATAACTATGAAAGTAATTAAGTATATTGATGGTGTAAGTGTTAAGGTTAAAATAATGCAGAAAATTTGGTGTTTCGTGTCTTTTTTTCTTTTCAAGCCTTTTGTATTTAATGTTTTTAATCCTTGGAGAATTTTCATTTTAAGGATTTTTGGAGCTAAAATAGATAAAGGCTCAATAGTTTATTCGTCTGTTTTTATTCCGGCACCTTGGAATCTGGTGATGGGAAAACTTTCATGTCTTGGCCCTAATGTTAGCTTACATATAGACAAAACGATTATCGGGAATAAAGTTACAGTATCTCAAGGAACTTATTTGTGCAATGGTTCCCATGATATTACAAAACTAAATAAACCATTTATTAGTGCACCAATCGTATTAAATGATTTTTCATGGATAGCAGCAGAGTGCTTTGTAGCTCCAGGAATTGTAATTGGAGAAGGTGCTGTTGTCGGCGCAAGGGCAGCAGTTTTTAAAAATGTAGACAGTTGGACAATTGTAGGAGGAAATCCCGCCAAGTTTATTAAAAAAAGAACAATCAAAGATTCATGAAAATTACAGCTATAATTTTAACATACAATGAAGAATTACATATAGCCAGATGCATCAGTTCTCTAGTTGAACAGGTAGATGAAATTATTGTAATCGACTCTTATAGTAATGATAAAACCATTGAAATCGTTGAAAAACTAGGTATAAAAACATACCAAAATCCATTTGTCAATCAAGCTGTGCAATTTAATTGGGCTTTGGCTAATTGTAAAATCAAATCAGATTGGATAATTAGAATAGACGCAGATGAATATTTCGCAAACAAAAAAAACATCCATTTGAAAAACCACCTGTCTGCTTTGCCTAGCGATGTCAATGGATTGATGATTGCTAGAAAAATTGTGTTTTTAGGTCGTCCATTAGAACATGGCGGTTGGTATCCAAAATACAATTTGAGGATGTTTAAAAATGGATATGGTGCATGTGAAAATAAATGGATGGATGAACATATTGTTATTCGTGAGGGAAAAACAGCAAAACTTGAAGTTGATTTTGTTGATGAAAACCTTAACAATATCAAATGGTGGACGGACAAACACAATTATTATTCAGACAGAGAATCCATTGATTATTTTTTAAATAAAAACAACGGTGTCAATCCTGTTTTTTTTGGAAATGAAGCTGAGAGAAAAAGATGGTTAAAAGTAAGGTACAACTCTATGCCGTTGTTCGTCAGACCCTTTTTGAATTTTATTTATCGATATGTATTTAAATTCGGATTTCTAGATGGAAAACAAGGCTTTGTATGGCACCTTCTACAGGGCTTCTGGTACCGTTTTTTGGTGGATGTAAAAATTTACGAACTCAAAAAAAAATTCAAAGGAGATGACCTTGAGATAATCAAACACATCCAAAAAAACCATAAAATTTAAGTCCTAGAAAACATCCCTCGTCAAAGTATTTTGAATCTGTCAATTCCCTATTGTAAACTCTTTTGTAAAAAAAATCTTGAAAATCTCGATCATCACCATTGTCTTTAATAACAAATCCTGTATTGCAGCATGCATGGAGTCCGTTCGTGCACAAACCCATCACAATATAGAACATGTGGTCATCGACGGAGGTTCCACCGATGGAACCCAAGAAGTGATTGCTCCCTACGTTGAAAATTTGGGCTATTATGTCTCCGAAAAAGACAGCGGTTTGTACAATGCTTTGAACAAGGGAATTCAAAAATGTACTGGAGATGTCATTGGGGTTTTGCATTCCGACGACCTCTTTTACGAAACTACCACACTTGCAAAAATAGCAACCAAATTTCAAAACAGCCAAGCCGATTTGGTCTATGCCAACGGACTGTATGTACAGCGCGAAAACACCGATTGCATTCGTCGTATTTACAAAGCAAAGCCCTTTCAAAAGCACTCCTTACGGATGGGATGGATTCCGCTGCACACTACCATCTATGTAAAAAAAGAAGTGTTTCAAGACTTTGGATTGTACAACGAAGACTATGAAATAGCCAGCGATTACGACATTTCCTTGCGGTGGTTTCAAGAACCAAAAATCAAGAAACTATTTCTAAACAATTGGGTGGTCAAAATGCGCTTGGGAGGCAAAAGTACCACAGCCAAATTGCAGAAAAAAAAATCTATGGAGGATTTGAAAATCATCAAAAAACACAACCTGTTTGGAGAATTGACACTTATTTTTAAGATTCTAAACAAAATCCCTCAGTACTTAATTCCTAGATTCTCTCCATCAAAAAGCTTCAAATAATTCAATTTGATTTGTGAAATATCCATATATTTACAACGTTTAAAAAAAACAAAGTGTCAACAAACTGCTTCTAATAGCGAGTTCATCCCCCCCCCCAAATGAACACAAGAAAAATAGATCTGATTCTTTATTACCTCGTTTTAGAACTCTTTGTTTTAAACCTCTCCTATTACCTAGTCATCAGTTATGAGCTAATCAATGAATCTACAGCGGATTTTCAATATCGAAATTTCATCCAAGAAAATTTTGCGTATCTCATTACCTACATTCTGATTTCCAAAAAAAACCTCTACCTCAGAGATGGTTTTTACAACCGTGCGTGGCGCATCACATACCGAACAGCAGCCTATGCCTTGGTCTCTATCGTGGTCAATGTTTTAATCGTGGAAAAACCTTTTCTCTTAAGGAACGATTACACTGTCTTTTTGCTGCTTTTTTACGGCTTGTGCCTCATCGCTTATTACATGGTTTACAAATATGTCCGCAGTTCGCGTTCCAAGGGCCGCTATGTCAAAAGCACGCTGATCGTGGGCTCTGATGACACGGCCAAATCCTTGGCAGCCATCTTGTCCAATAACAAAATTTTGGGGTATCATTTTTTGGGACATGTTTCGAAGGAAGCGGAAAGCGGCACTTTGGGAAAAATTGAAGAGTTGGAAGAACTCATCGAAAAACTAAAAATACAGGTCTTTTTTGTGACTTTTTCTGTTTTTAAAGAACAGCCCCATCTAAAAAAAATGTTGCAGTTGTCCATCAAAAAAGGAATTCGCATCAAATTGGTGCCCCAAAAAGAGGCGCTGTTCAATTTTAAAACTGAAAATTCTGTGGGGGGAATTACCGTCATCGATCCTTTTGATTTTCCTATGGACAAAATTAGAAACCGAATTCAAAAAAGAATCGCAGATGTCCTTTTTTCATCAGCAGTAATTCTTTTGATTTTGTCTTGGTTGCTGCCCATCTTGGCCCTGCTAATTATAATAGATTCTAGAGGTCCTGTGTTTTTTGTCCAAAAAAGAACCGGCATGAGCAACAAAACTTTCAACTGCTTCAAACTGCGTACCATGAAACAAGACAAAGCTTCCGAAGCAAAACAGGTAGTAAATGAGGACCTGCGTATTACGAAAATTGGCAAATTTCTTCGCAAGTACAACTTAGACGAATTGCCGCAGTTTATCTGTGTCTTGTTAGGACAAATGTCTGTGGTGGGTCCGCGACCACACATGCTGTTTCATACAGATCTCTACTCCAAAGAAATCCTCCACTACAAGTCCCGACATTTTATCAAACCTGGCATCACGGGTTGGGCGCAGGTCAATGGATTTCGCGGGGAAACCGAACAATTGTGGAAGATGGAAAAACGCGTAGAGTACGATATGGACTACATCGAAAACTGGTCCTTGATCAAAGACATCAAAATTGTCTTTGCCACTCTTTTTAGCGAAAAAAGTTTTCAAAATGCTCGGTAATTTTAATTGCTGAACCAAAAAACTCAGATTTCTACCTGCCAAGTTGGCTCTTACCCGTAAACATGCCATTTTTATTCATAAACCCAATACCTATATCTATGAAAACCCTTAGTAAGACAAAACTTCTCCTTATGTTGTCTACTGTCCTATGTTTTTGTTCTTGTGTTAGTAAAAAAGAAATTTTTTATTTCCAGAACGAACAAAACTATGTTCAAAAACAAGTCCAAATGGTTGAAAACACGTTGCAACCCAATGACATACTAAAGATAGAGGTTGTGACTTCAGTGCCGGAAGCAGCCATTCCCTATAGCAAAGATATGGTTGGAGGGAGATTTGCAGACAATATTGATCTTATGAAACTAGAAGGGTATGTGGTCACTCCCAACTACACCATTGAATTTCCAACCTTGGGAAATATTTTGGTCAAAAACTTGAGCCCAAAAAAATTAGAAAGACTTTTAAAAAAGCGTTTGGTAGCTGAAGGACACTTGGTCAATCCTCGTATCAATGTCCGTCTGTTAAACTCCAAAGTGACCGTCTTGGGAGAAGTGAAAATACCAGGCACATTTGGACTCGTAGAACCCCAAATAAACATCTTGCAAGTGCTCGGTTATGCGGGAGATTTGACCATCAATGGAAAACGAGAAGAAGTCCTGATGATTCGCGAAGAGGATGGACAGCGCAAAACAGCAATATTGGATTTGACCTCCATTGAACTGTTTGACAGTCCTTACTACTTTGTCAAACCGAACGATGTCATTGTAGTCAAACCCAATTATGCGAAATTACAAAGCGCGGGGTATTTTGGCAAACCTACTACACTAATTACCATTGCCTCTTTACTCATCAGTACCTTGACACTCATAACCAATTAAGCTATGAATACCTCCAACAAGAACGACGATTTATTTCTAGAAAATAATATTATCGACCTCAAAGAAATACTGAGAAAATACCTCGAATATAAGTTATGGTTTGTAGGATCGGTCTTAATTGCCTTGGCAATTGCTTTCTTTTCCCTGCGACATACCCCCAATACTTATTCCAGTTCTGCAAGAATCAAATTGTTGACGGATGCCGAGGCAGCCACCATTCCGAGTATCGCCAACTTTACTTCCATGGCTGCCTTTGATATCAACCATGAAAATGAAATCGAAATACTATCTTCCTACCGATTGAAGGAAGCGATGGTGCGTCAATTAGACTTGACAATTAGTTTTGCACGGATAGAACGTTTTAAATCGGTAGCGATCGAAGAGCTTCCTTTTGAATTTGAACAAACCATTATCCATGACAGCATCAAAAGTTATCGCCCCTTTGAGTTGTATTTAAGCGCTGAAGAAATGCGCATCAATGAGACAAACAATAAAGAAAACAGCTATGTCTTTAAAGATTTCAACACCCGAAACCAAAAGCATTCGCTTCCTTTTGAGATTGACATTCCAAAATCGAAGGTGGCTCAGTTGGTTGAAAAGAAATCTCCCCAACACCACTTCCAAATTGACTTTGTACCCATCCACAATGCTAGCTTGTCTTTGCAACAAAGTGTTCAAGTCACTCGAGCTGGTGAATTTAGCGATGTGATGGTCCTTTCTACTAGTGGTCAATTGAAAGGCAAAAACGAACGCATTCTAAACAAATTGATTGAAGTTTATAACTCGGACGGGGTCATAGACAAACAGTTGGTGGACCGAAACACCATCGAATTCATCGACCAGCGATTTGAGTCTTTGGAAGAAGAGTTGAACGCCATTGAAGAAATCAAAAAGATATTCAAAGAAGAAAACAACTTTGTCGACCTAAAGGTAAGTGCTCCTTTGAGTTTGGATAAACAAAACCGCGCAGATATTGCATTGTTTGAGATTGAAAACCAGCAGGTATTGACCCAGATGCTTCTTGAAAGTTTGCAAAAACAAAACAACGAGCTACTCCCTGAGAACATTGGGGTAAACAATACGTCCGTTAACTCCATTGTAAACAGCTACAATGCGATGGTTTTAGAACGCACCAAGCTCTTAAACAGTGGGGGTACCAACAACCCAAATGTCCTATTACTCAACAAATCCATTGCAAAATTTAGAGCCAATTTGAACCGCTCGTTAAACGATTACAGCAAACAGATCGAAGAGTCCATAAAACAATGGAAACTCCGCAACCAACTATATGATAACAATGTGGCTTCCTTGCCACTCAAAGAAAAACAGCTGCGTGAAATTGAACGCAAACAAAAAATCAAAGAAAGTTTGTATCTCTTGCTCCTCGAAAAAAGAGAAATCGCAGCCATCAAATTAGCCGTGACAGAACCTATCGTCAAGGTCGTGGATTATGCCTTGTCATCACCTGGTGTTGTAGCTGCCAAAGGCAAAATTATCTATTTGGGCGCCATCGCCTTGGGCTTGTTGATTCCATTTTCAATCCTTTTTGTCTTATTTGCATTGGACACTAAAATTCACAACAGAAAAGACATCGAAAAAGAAGTGTCGAATGCAAACATCATTGGAGAGATTCCTGAAGTGCCAAGAGCACAAGCTTTGCTCTATACCAACCCCAACGAACGCACAATTCTTGCAGAAGCCTCAAGGATCTTGAGTGCCAATTTGGAATTTATCCTGTCCAAAAAAGAAAAAGAAAAAGAAAAAGGGCATGTTGTTCTCTGCACATCAAGTATCCAAGGGGAAGGAAAGAGTTTTGCAGCGATGAACATCTCCTTAGCAATGGCGAGTTTGAACAAAAAAGTACTGTTGATCGGCGGAGATTTGAGAAATCCACAACTTCACAAATACCTCAAAATCGACAAGAAAAAAGGCGGCTTGGTCAACTACCTCATGGACAACAACTATGACTGGAAAAGTTCCGTTATCAAAGGCTTTGAAGACCATCCAACTCACGAAGTTTTAATTGCGGGGATTTTACCACCAAGACCCACCCAACTTTTGACCAATGGCTACTTTGATGAATTGATTGAGGAAGCAAAAAGCACATACGATTACATCGTCATTGACAGTGCACCCACCTTATTGGTTACCGATACCTTGCTGATGGCTCATTTGGCAGATATTACGGTTTATTTGACACGTGCCAACCATACCGACAAAAAGATAATTGCCTTTTACAAAGACTTGAAACAAAAAGGGAAACTAAAAAATCTGGCAATTGTCATCAACGGTTTGGGCCCCAAAAACGCATATGGATATGGCTATGGATACAAATAC
>Ga0233444_10004979_pt1 | contig 12421 bp, 7 predicted proteins | sample SI_124_October20_6_FD_182792 | JGI IMG/M metagenome (GOLD analysis project Ga0233444, IMG submission 182792) | Seawater microbial communities from Saanich Inlet, British Columbia, Canada - SI_124_October2016_10_MG | ecosystem: Environmental > Aquatic > Marine > Inlet | place: Canada: British...
AATTGAAAAATTAACTAATCTACAACTAATTAGCTATTATATACTAAATTATTTATTCTTTTTTTTATAAAAAGAATTTAGTTTCTCTTTTTCAATACTAGCGTCTAAAAAACGACTGGCGATTATGGAAACTAGTAATGTAAAAAGGATTGCTAAACATTTAATTATGAACATGTACATCACATAGGACTTGAACCTATGACAAATAGCTTATAAAAAGCTATGGCTCTAACGCGTTGAGCTATGATGTTAATTAAAAATAAATAGAGTATTTAGATAATATACTTTAAATACTCTATATTCTTTATACAGGAAATATAAATACACTATTAAGAATTTTTCAAGATTTTTTACTTAATATACGTAACAAATCTTCGACTAAAAAATTTAATGTTAAATCGCAAAAGTGTATAGTAACAGCTGTGACCAATAATGTACCTACAGTACATTTAAAAATAAATTTTAAACTAAACATAATATAATTGCATTATAGACATAGGATTTGAACCTATAACCAATTGCTTAAAAAAGCTATGGACATAACCTATTTTTATATCTACAAAACCTACTACATTTATAATTAAATAAAATAGGCAGAATAACTACGTATAATAAAATTAAAGACCAAAAAGAAGTATAAAAAAAATGCCAGTATATGTAAAAACATACATTGAAGTAGTAGTAATTAAAAAAGAATAAACTGCTACATTGGTAACTATATTTAAATATTTTAATATTAAGGCTAAACTGAACATGTTATAATAGTATTGTATATATGCATAGGACTCGAACCTATAACAGATAGCTTGAAAAGCTATCTACCTAACCAATTAAAGCCTATATATAATGTAAATTAAAAAAAATAAAATAATAAACCTATTTTGTAAGAAATTAAATATAAATAAGTAGGATCAATGAAAAAAAACATGAAACAAAAAAAAGTCGATGTTACTATGAAAGGCTCTATATAATTTAAAGAGTAATACAAATTACCTACAATAACTTCTTCAAAATATAAAATTTTTATAACTCTTATATAATAAAATGTAGATACCACACTGGCTAATATAGCAACTATGGCAGCAAAATACATAAAAGACTCTATAGAAGTTAAAAAAATATTCATTTTTGTAAAAAAACCTACTAAAGGAGGAAAACCTGCTATAGAAAATAGAACTATGGAAAAACAAAGAGCTAACCCTGAGTTCATTTTTATTAATAAAGACATATCGGTTAGATCTTTATTTTTTTTCTTTATATAAAAAGTTTTTAACCTAAGAACTAAAAATATCGACCAAATACATAAACCTGCTAACATATAAATAAAAATATAAGCTAATAAATTCTGAATACCTTCAAACGTACCTGAACTGAAAGATATTAAAAGATAACCTATATGACTAACGGAACTATACGTTAAAAGACTTTTTAATTTTTTTTGTGAAATTGCTGTAAAAGATCCTATTATAACAGATAAAACTGCTAATAACAATAATAAATATCTCCAATTATAGATCAACCCATGGAAACTAAATTGAAAAATCCTGGCTGTGAAAACTAATAAAGATAATTTGGAAATAACTGCGAAAAATATAGTAGAACTGGTTGGTGAATTCTCATACACATCAGGGGACCATACGTGTAAAGGAGCAACTGATAATTTAAAAAGCAAACTTGTCAGCAAAAAAAATAAAGCTACTTGCAATAACTCTGTATTAACGGAAGTTTCAACTGTAACATTAGCATTCGGGTACAAAAAAAAAAATAAATCTTTCAAATCTGTAAGATTTAAAGTACCAGTTAACCCATATATTAAGGAAAAACCGAATAATAACAATGCTGAGGAAAAGGAACCTAATATAAAATATTTTAAACCAGCTTCTACAGAAAAGAAAGAATCTTTTTTAAAAGCAGCCATAATGTAAAAAGCTAAACTTTGTAATTCAATTGCTAAATACGCTGTTATAAAATCATTGGAAGAACATAGTAAAAAAAAACCTAAAATAGAAATCATAATAATAATAGAATATTCGAATTGATTTAATTTTTGATCTTTTATATAATTTTTAATTACTAGCAAACAAATTAAACAAAAACTTGTTATGAATATTTTAGAGAAAAAACTTAAATAATCATCTATGATAGTAAAGTTAAATAATAAATTACCTGTAACGCTTAAATTGTTATTTAGATTTAGTAATATATATAAAAACAGTATAAGTATCGATAAATTCAAAATAATTTTTTGAAGAATAGGATATTTTTTATGCGTACTTAATACAGAACCAAATAATATTAAATATATTAAAGACATACAGAAAAACATTTCAGAAATTAAACCTATATTTTTTAATAATATTAAAGAATTGTTCATACTGGTTGAGATATTTTAAATTTAATTTAAAAAATGTTTATAGCATTTTTTAAATTTCTTGAAATTTGTTTAAAAGGTATTTGATTCTTAGATCCTATGTAAATACCTGTAGTAGTCAAAGAGGTAGAACCTATAACAGCTAATAATAATATAAAGCCTGATATTAAAAATTGTAGAACGTAAAATGTATATATTACCTGACCTAACGATTTAACTTCACTTAAATAATCTATTTTATAATACCAATTTGAATGATGATTTAGATGAACGTTTATATAGTGTTTAATATCAAAATAAGGGTTTATATTAAACGTATCAGAGGAGACGGAACTTATTAAATAAACAAAGAAAAACATGAATATAAAACCGAATACAAAAAATTTTATGTAGTCATTAGGAGTTTCACTAACTTTTACGTCTAACATCATAACAACAAATAAAAAAAAAATTGCAATTGCTCCTACATAAATAATTAAGAATAAAAAAGAAACAAATTCACATTCTATCAAAAAAAGTATAATAGAAGAACAAATAAATGATAAAACTAAAAACAAAACTGAATGTACAGAACTTTTGGAAGTTATTGTAAGTAACGCGCTCAGAAGCAGTAACCCTGCAAAAATAAAAGAAATGAAATTTTCAAAGTAAAACGAATACATTTAAAATTTAAGAAAGAATGGGATTCGAACCCATGGTATAATTTTTTAATAATTATACAAAGGTTTAGCAAACCTCCACTATAAGCCTCTCAGTCACCTTTCCTTTTTTAATAAAAAATATAATGAAAGAGGGATTTGAACCCCCGGCATTTGGATTATGATCCCAATGTTCTAACCAACTGAACTATTTCACTATTTAATTCCAGCTACACGTTCCCGTACAGCTACCTTGTTACGACTTCATCCAAGTTATCGATATTATAATAACTATTAAAACCTTAAAAACTAACGATATTAATTAAAAAAATTTTAATATCTTCAAATAAAACCAACTTCCCGCATGTGACGGGCGGTGTGTACAAGACCAAGACATATATTCACCGCAACGTTCTGATTTGCGATTACTAGTGATTCCAACTTCATGTAAACGAGTTTCAGTTTACAATCCGAACTAAGGGAAATTTTAAAGAATAACTCCAATTATATATTATCGTAACTTTTTGTACTTCCCATTGTAGCACGTGTGTAGCCCAGCTCATAAAGGCCACAGTGACTTGACTTAATTCTCGCTTTCAAACATCTTATCGATGTTAATCTCTGAAAAATATAACATTATATAGATTAGACAAGAGTTACGCCCATTTAAAGGAATGAACCAAAAATCTCACGACATGAACTGACGACAGTCGTGCAACACCTGTAAGAAGATAAAAACAATAAAACAAACTTTTATTTTATTATAAAATCTATATATTCAAGAACTGGTAAGGTTTTGCGCGGATTATCGCATTAAACCACATGCTCCACCACTTATAGTAGGCCCCCGTCAATTCCTTTGAGTTTTAATCTTGCGATCGTACTTCTCAGGCGGAGTGCTTAACGTGTTAACTTTAAAATCTAATATATTATTAAATTTTAGCACTCATAGTTTACAACATAGACTACCAGGGTATCTAATCCTGTTTGCTACCTATGCTTTCGTTCCTCAACGTCAGTTTTTAATAAAGAATCGTTTTCACTTATGATATTCCTTCATATATCTACGAATTTTACCTCTTCATATGAAATTCTATTCTTCTAATTAAAACTCTAGTATAACAGTATTATTAGCTTGTTTAAAGTATTTTTTTAAGATTTAACTAATAACTTACTATACAGTCTACGAACCCTTTACGCCCAGTAATTCCGAATAACGCTTGCCCCTCCCGTATTACCGCGGCTGCTGGCACGAGATTAGCCGGGACTTCTTTTTTAAAAGGTCATTATCCTATTTAATGAAAAAATTTTACAACCAAATAGCCGTCATCATTTACTTAGTATTGCTGGATCAAACTTTCGTTCATTGTCCAATATTCCCCACTGCTGGCCGAAAGTATCAGCCTGGACCTTGTCTCAGTTCCAGTGTGGTTGATCATCCTCTAAGATCAACTAAAGATCATAGGCTTGGTAAGCTGTTACTTTACCAACAACCTAATCTTACGCAGCATTATCTTTTAACATTTATTAAAAAATAAACTTTAAAAAGTAATTAATATATAACAAAAAAGTGTTTTAACAATTATAAAAATTGAATATTTTATACTATTTTTAAAAGGCAAATTTACTACGCAATTACTCACCCGTACGCTACGTTATCAAAAAATAACGTTAAACTCGCATGTGTAAAGCATACTAATAGCGTTCATTCTGAGCCAGGATCAAACTCAAATTATATTTGTTACTTATAATCTAAATAATTTTCAGATTTAAAATAACTATTTTAAATAAAATCTAATTATATTACAAAAAATATCAAATGTTAAAATTATATAATATATTACTAAAAGTTCTTATTAAAAATTAATTAGTATTTGTTAGCTAAAAATCTTACAATTCTTACACACCAAACCTATTTCGTAATAATCTTTTACGTTTTTTAAAAAATTTATCTTAAGGCTAGTTTCTTACTTAAATGCTTTCAGTAATTATCTATTACAAACTTAGCTACTCGGCTATGCTATTACTATAACAACCGATACACCAGAGGTTTACTGTTCCCGGTCCTCTCGTACTAAGGTCCAACCCTTTCAATTTTTTAACGCCTACGGTAGATAGGGACCAAACTGTCTCACGACGTTCTAAACTCAGATCATGTACCACATTACTTGACGAACAGTCAAACCCTTGAAACCTTTTTCAGTTTCAGGATGTGATAATCCAACATCGAGGTGCCAAACCACCCCGTCGATAGGGTCTCTAGAGGGTGATTAGCCTGTTATCCCCGGCGTACCTTTTATCCGTTGAGCGGCGACCGTTACCACCAAGAATCGCCGGATCACTATAACCGACTTTCGTCCCTGCTCGATTTGTCAATCTTACAGTCAAGCAAGCAATATACTATTACGCTCTACAACCGATGTTTTTTTTTCGATTTGAACTTACCTTAGTACACCTCCGTTACTCTTTAGGAGGTGACCGCCCCAGTCAAACTACCCATTAAACACTGTATAAATAAAATATATTTATTAGTAATTCCTGAATTTTTAAAGTGGTATTTCAAAGGTGCTTGTAAAATTTACTAGCGTAAAAATACGGCTTCCCACATATTCTACATAAAAAATTCTTAATTACAATATCTAACTATAGTAAAGGTGCACGGGGTCTTTCCGTCTAGCCGCAGGAACTCCGCATCTTCACGGAGATTTCAATTTCACTGAGATTATATTGGAGACAGTAGGACAGTCGTTACGCCATTCATGCAGGACACCAATTAAATGCCAAGGAATTTCGCTACCTTTGGACCGTCAGAGTTACAGCCGCCGTTTGCTGGGGTTTTTAGTTGAAGCGTATACTTCTTCTATTAATCTTGCAGCACTGGGCAGGCGTCAGCCTCTATACATCTTTTTACAAATTTGCAGAGACCTGTATTTTTAATAAATAGTCGCTGTCCTCGATTTTGTGACAGCTTAAAAAGGTTTCCCTTAATAAGCTACTCCTTATCCATATGTTACGGAGCCATTTTGCCGAGTTCCTTCAATATAATTAACTCAATCATCTTAATTTACTAAATCTGTTAACCTGTGTCGGTTTACGGTACGGTTTATAACTTTCTCAGCTATTTCTTGAAATCACTAAAATACTTAAAATTATAATGGTAAATTTAAATAAAATTCATGATTTGTCACTGAAAAAAAATATTCCCATCAAAAATAACTTTCGTCATTGTTCTTAGGGACCGACTGATAAATAAGGAAGATTAGCTTTACCTTACAAACCTTTAACTTAAGATGACAACGTTTTTCACGTTGTTTGTCGCTACTCATATCAACATTTTCACTTTTGATTTCTCCAACTTATATCACTATAAATCTTCTTTAAAATACAAAACGTTCTGCTACCATTAATAAAACTTAATCTTTTATTAAGTTTTATAAATCTATAGTTTCGGTAAACAATTTTAGTCCCATACATTTTCGACGCAAAAAAACTAGACTAATGAGCTGTTACGCTTTCTTTAAAGGATGGCTGCTTCCAAGCCCACCTGTTAGTTGTTATAATCTTTTAACCATCTTTACCACTTAATTGTTTTTCAGGACCTTAACCTATAGTCTGGGTTGTTACCCTCTTGACCACGGATATTAGCACCCATAGTCTGTCTATTTAAAATCTTTTAAACTATATTCGGAGTTTCATTAAATTCAGTAAAGCTTTACGCCCCCCTTACCTATTGAGTGCTCTACCTTAATTTAAAGTTTTTAAATGCTCTACTAAAATAGATTTCGCAGAAAACCAGCTATCTCTAAGTTTGATTGGCCTTTCACCCCTAATCACAAATCATCCCAGTATTTTTCAACATACACGGGTTCGGTCCTCCAAAAAGCGTTACCGCTATTTATTCAACCTGTTCATGATTAGATCACTTAGTTTCGGGTCTTATTTTAGAGACTATAAAGCATTATTAATACTCAATTTCTTTTCGCCTACATTTTATTTAACTTAAGCTCGCCACTAAAATAAACTCGTTGATCCATTATGCAAAAGGTACGTTGTTACTCTTAAATAATAAAGCTTCAACTGCTTGTTAGCATTAAGTTTCAGTTTCTATTTCAATTTCGAAAATTCTATTTCACCTTTCCCTCACGGTACTTTTCTCTATCAATCATTAAAAATTTTTTAGACTTTGAGGGTGGATCCCCAATGTTCAAACAGTTTATAACATAAACCATTTTACTTGTAACACATTAATATAACACACCTATCTTCTTTCTTTTACAGGACTTTTATCACACCTTCTATGGTTTAATATTCTATATATAGAATTTTTAATTCAAATATAAAGATAAATATGTCAAAATTAAAATAAAGTCTTTACCATGTTCGCTCGCCACTACTTACGGCATCTCGGTTGATTTTTTTTACTTTTAGCTAATTAGATGTTTCAGTTCACTAAATTTAATTATTATATCTATACCAGATCAGTTTTCTGTTTGGGTATTTAAGGCTCACAGCGTTAATCTAAACACTCGTCTTAAAATTTCGTATTAAACGCCCTTTTTTTAATGTATAGGCATCCCCTTAATGCTTTAAAATAAACTTTTAGTAATAAAAATATTATATAAAAATTAAAATAAATTATTAAAAATCAATTCTATTTAAAACAAACGAATTAAATTTTAAAGAGCTTACACCTAATACACTTATAGGCATGAACCCATGGTTAACACCACATATTTCACTACATTGACCAAAGAATAGACCAGCTCTTTTAATATACAAATTTAATTGATTTAATCTACCAGGACAAGCATCAACTTTTACACCAAAAGAAGGAACTGTCCAACTATGCAATACATCAGCAGCGCTTACCAATAATCTAAGATGCGTATCCGTAGGTAATAAAACTCTTCTATTAGTCTCCAATAGTCTAAAATAACCTTTAGAATCATTAGGTAACCCATCTAACATCATCATATAACAATTATATTGAATATTAACATCACCAAAACAAGTGTTATATTCAGACATTTCATAACCCCAATACCATTGATGACCTATAATTTTTAAAGTTAATTCAGGATCAATTAACTCATCCATAGAATATAATAAAGTAAATGAAGGTGTTGCTAAAAATAATAATATTAAAGCAGGGACAGTTGTCCATACTATTTCTAATTCTTTTGAATGAGTAAATTGTGTATGCTTGCTTATTTCATATTCTGAATAATATTTTACTGAATTTATCATTAACCAACCTACAAATACTGCTATAAAACAAAGAACTACCATGAGATGATTATGAAAGTTCACGATACCTTCCATTGAAGGTGAAGCTGACTCACTAAAATATGTTTGATATTCAACGGGACAGTCCGCTAAAATTGAAAATAAATAATTATTCAACATAAAAATTACTTTTATTATATCTTTTGTAAAAAATATCTATATAAATATACGTTATTTTATTTTCCTGCTAGTTTTTGCGTTAGTATGAGTACGTTGACCTCTAACAGGTAAACCTTTTAGACGTCTTAAACCTTTATATAATTTTTTTTTTACATTATTTTTTAATGTATCATGCCTTAATTTTTTTAGCCGATTAGTTATTAAAATATTAGAATTTTCTATCTCTTTTTTCAAAGATAATAACTGATCATGTGATAATTCATGAACCTTTAAATTATCAGAATAACCTAATTTTTTACATAAAAATGCTGATATATTTTTATTTATACCATATATTTTTGTCAAAGCAATACAGATAGTTTTGTTAGACGGTAAATTAGTATCAAAAAGTAATATCATAAAAAGATGAAATCAAAAATATAAAACAGTAAATAATTTAACAGATTCCCTTTTAAAGTATTTTAATAAAATTATTACTAGTACACTTGAGTTCGATATGATTTCAGGTACATAATAAAAAATAAGCTTAAGTAGATTTGAACTACTGACTTTACGCTTATCAGGCGTATACTCTAACCAACTGAGTTACAAGCTTAAAATAATTAGGAAGTACCACCCCACCAATAAACTGCAACGAACAAAAACAACCATACAACATCTACAAAATGCCAATACCAAGCTGCAGCCTCAAAACCAAAATGGTGAGTACTAGTAAAATGATTAAAAACTACTCTAACAAAAGAAATAAACAAAAATACAGTACCTATAAAAACATGAAAACCATGAAAACCAGTGGTTAAAAAAAAACAAGAACCATATACACTATCTGATATAGAAAAGGGTGCATCATAATACTCAACAACCTGTAACCCAGTGAAAATACAAGCTAGAATTATAGTAAGTATTAAAGCTATGATCGCTTGCTTTTTAGCTCGAACTAAAATAGCATGATGAGCCCAAGTTACAGAAGCACCAGAACTTAATAATAAAAAAGTATTTGTTAAAGGTATTCCCATAGTAGGAATCACGGTAATAGCTACAGGAGGCCACACACCTCCTATATTAAAAGTAGGTGATAAACTAGAATGGAAAAAGGCCCAAAAAAACGCAAAAAAAAACATTATTTCGGAAACAATAAATAGAATCATACCTAACCTTAAACCACGTTGAACAGGAAAAGTATGTTGATCTTCAAAGGTAGCTTCTCTTATAATATCACGCCACCAAGTGAACATAACATATATCAATACAATTATGCCTGTTATCAAAAGTAAACCTCCACCCTTGTAACTATGCATATAAGAAACACCACCAGAAGTAGCCATAAACGCACCTAACGCTGCAGTTAAAGGCCATGGGCTCGGATCTACTAAATGCCATGGATGTTTGGTTTTAATGTATTTGAAATTATTTCCATCTAGAACATAATTTTTTGAATCAAACATTTTATTAAAATCTCTTTTGAAAAAATATACTTTTAAATTTTTTAACATAACAATAAAAAAATTTCCTATAAAACGTCTACTTTTTATAGTAACGAAAAAGACGGGAATTGAACCCGCGATCTTCGACGTGACAGGTCGATACTTTAACCAAACTAAGCTACTTTTTCCTATAAAATAGAAAAGTAATTTTATTCATCAAAATTATAAAAAGCACAGCTTAATATTACGAGATACAAAAATTTAGGATCAATAAAAATGTGCAAAGATATCCAAAATTGTCTAGAAAAAACGAGTGCTGTTAAAAGCAATAATACGAAAAAAGTATAATGATACACAAAACCAGATTGTAAATTAAAAAACTTTCTTGAATTTTTTAATATTAAATTAGAAAACCCTAAAGGACCAAAGACCTCTATAATACCTCTATCAATAAGTTTATAAGAAGTATTATAACTAAAATTAAATAATTTTTGGGTGATAAATTCATTATAAACTTTATCGAAAAACCATTTTTTACTTAAAAAGTTATAAAATTTATTACCGAGCCTAGATTTTTTAATATTAAATAATAAATCATTATAAAACGTATATAAAATAAAAGAACTAATCAAACCTAATAAACTGAAAAATAACGGTAACAATTTATACTGAATTTTTATGAACTCAGCATCTATCATATTCATATTTATAGGTAAAACAAACAATGAATTACCCCAAAAATCAGTACCTAAACCTATAATCATATCCTTAGTTAAAAACCCTATAAAAATACTTGGTATAGATAGAATAGATAATGAAATCAATATACGGTAGGATGAATCATAAGCGTAACACAAAACAGACTTGTAACCATTCGGTGTTGTTAAAAAAGTTAAACATAAAAGACGTGTAGAATAGAAAGCTGTTAAAAAAGCTCCTATAGTACCTAACAAATAACTAAAATGCCCTTCAATAGTATATTTACCATAAGCAACTTCTAAAATAACATCTTTTGAATAAAAACCTGTTAAAAAGGGGAAACCTGCTAAAGCCAATGATCCTATAACCATCATTGAATAAGTAAAGGGAACTAGTCTTTTTAGACCCCCCATTTTACGCATATCTTGTTCATCTGATACAGCATGTATTACAGACCCTGCACCTAAAAATAATAAGGCCTTAAAAAAGGCATGATTCATTAAATGAAAAACTCCTACTGAATAATTAGATAAACCGCATGCAAAAATCATATAACCTAATTGGCTACATGTAGAATAGGCTATAACACGTTTTAAATCATTTTGAACTAGACCTATTGTAGCAGCGTAAATTGCTGTGGAAGCACCTATAACAGTGATAATTTTTAGTACAACAGGACTGTATTCATAAATAGAAGAACATCTAGCTATTAAAAAAACTCCAGCAGTTACCATAGTAGCTGCGTGAATTAACGCTGATACAGGAGTGGGTCCTTCCATAGCATCAGGCAACCAAGTATGTAAACCCAATTGAGCAGACTTACCAATAGCACCTACAAATAATAACACACATATCAAAGATATTGTATTAAATTGGAAGTTTAAAAAACTAAAATAAGAATCAGTAAAAAAAGGAGTTAAAGCGAAAACAGTACAATAATCAACTGATTTGAAGGTAACAAAAATAGTAAAAATACCTAAAGCTAGTCCAAAATCTCCTATCCTATTAACTATCATAGCCTTTATAGCAGCTTTATTAGCCTGTATTCTAGTGAACCAAAAATTTATAAGTAAATAAGAGCATAAACCTACTCCTTCCCAACCTACAAACATCTGCACAAAATTATCTGCGGTAACTAATATTAACATGAAAAAAGTAAATAAAGATAAATATGACATAAACCTAGGTAAATGTGGATCATGTGACATATACTCTGTCGAATATATATGCACTAAACAAGAAACAAATGTAACTACACAACACATAACAGCTGTAAGACTGTCAAACATAAAACCCCAATCCACGTTAAAAATGTCTACATCTATCCATTTGGTTAACTTTATGTAAGTAGGACATTCACAGACAGCTACTTCAAAAAAAACAATGGTAGACAAAATAAAAGACACTAATAAACAAGAAACAGTTAAAAACGCGGAACCATGCGGCCCTACTTTTCTTCCGAACACTCCGGCAGTTATAAAACTTATAAACGGTAAAAATATTAAAGTCAAATACATAATATAAGTAATAAAGGATTTGAACCTCTAACCTTCTCGTTGTAAGCGAGATATTCTACCAATTGAATTAATTACTTTTTAAATGTAGTATTAAAATTCAAAATTATGTTATGAAAGACTAATTTATTAATATATATATTGGAATAAAAGGATTTGAACCTATATATCCTCGCACCAAAAGCGAGAGCCTTACCAATTTGGCTATATTCCATAATCTAAATAAAATAAAGAAAAGAAATATAATCTAAATAAAATAAAGAAAAGAAATATAATCTAAATAAAATAAAGAAAAGAAATATAATCTAAATAAAATAAAGAAAAGAAATATAATCTAAATAAAATAAAGAAAAGAAATATAATCTAAAT
>Ga0233444_10004980_pt1 | contig 12419 bp, 10 predicted proteins | sample SI_124_October20_6_FD_182792 | JGI IMG/M metagenome (GOLD analysis project Ga0233444, IMG submission 182792) | Seawater microbial communities from Saanich Inlet, British Columbia, Canada - SI_124_October2016_10_MG | ecosystem: Environmental > Aquatic > Marine > Inlet | place: Canada: British...
AATACAAAGTGGATATCTACAAATAGAAAAGATCATCCAATATCCGGTTTACGTGGATTGGAAGATATGATGAAAGAGAATTTAATTGGTAGTAAAATTTTTAAACCAGATCTAAGTTGGTTATCAGGAGATATCGAAAAACTATTAAAAAAAAATGAAATCCAATCAAAATATGTTGTATTGCTCCCTGGCTCATCAAAAAGCAATCCTTTAAAAAGATGGCCTTATTTTAGTAAATTAGCGAAATTGCTTGTCTTAAAAGGTCACGAAGTAGTCACTATTTTGGGACCAGAAGAATTAGAGATTGAAAATTTAATGGTGGGGCATATTCTAAAAAATTTAGATTGGCATGAATTGTCAGGTGTTATTGAAAATTCGTGTTTTATTGTTGGAAATGATTCAGGACCATCACATATTGCTTCATGTTTGAATAAAAAAGGCTTTGCACTATTTGGACCTTCAACTTCTGCAAAAAGATCTGAATTAAAAAGAGGTAATTTTGAAATTTTAGAAGTTAAAGACTTAAAGCTATTGTCTGCTGATGAAGTTTTAAAAAAAATAATGAAAGTTTTAAATTAAAAAAAATTATTTTTTTGATTCAAAGTGTTTATTCACTGCTAACATAACTCCAATTAATAGCCAGATAATTGCCCCATATTTATTTGAAAAGAAACTGGTGCTGGAGGCAATCGGAAGAAAACAAGTAAAAATGATATTAAAGATAAGCGCAAAAGGGAGCCATAAGCTGTTTTTAAAATATTTTTTAAGTGATGATGTTGCTAAGTAAAATACCATTAAATAAAATATTATAAAACCGAATATACCTGTTTCAGAAAGTAATTGTAATGATATGTTATGGGGGTGAAAGCAAACTCCTGATCCTATGGCTGTTAAATAAGATGTTCCATATATGCCAAGATTTTCACAAGCCTCTCTGTACTTATGAAGTCCAACACCAAATACAGGAGACTGCATCCAAACGTCATAAGCACTTTGCCATACAAGACCATAGTCGGATGATTTCCAATTTATAATTTTATCAATCGTTGAAAAAAATGCTCTTTGTGTTGTTTCTGGAAAGATGAGGGCAAAAATCGAAATTGCTGTAATTGAAAGCAGCATTAAAAAAAAGAGTTTCCTTAGTGAGAATATTTTTTCTGAGATTAGTCCAATGAAAAAAATTAAAATACTTGCAACTATCAATAAAAGGGCCATTCTTTCACCAGTAATAAAAACTGTGAGAAATACTATGGTAGAAATTATAAAAAAAGAATAGATTAAATAATTTTGATGAATTTGTAATTTATATTTGTCATATAAAATTAATAATAATGGAGGTAATAATGCGAGTTTAGCTAACCAAGCACCAACATGAGGATTATCTTTAAAAGGACCTGTGAGTCTATTTTCTGAATATTTTTCAAAGCCAAAAAGGTCCTGTTCAAAAAAGAATTGCCACCAAGTATCAAAAATTATAAACAATAATAATAAAGTAAGTGAGGTAAGAAATTTTTTTAGTGATTTAAAATCACTTAAAATCCAATAAGCTAGTGCCATTGAAAAAATAGGCCATCGCATAAAGAATAATGAATATGCAAACGTTTCTTTTGCATCAATGCTCATTGCTGAATTAAGTGTAATTCCATATGCTGAAAAAAATAATGCAAAGAGAAACCATTTTTCTTTCAACCATCCCCATCCTATTTTTTTAAAAGAATAGTAAAGAAATAAAATGCTTATTAAAACAATAGTGATATCTGCAATAGACCTTGAAAATATTAAAAGCAAGGGGAGGAGATATGGAAAATAATTTTTCAGTTTAGCTAACATGATTCAAGTTCTTTTATAATTTTTTTAATTGGTTTTTGCCAATCACCTAAAGTTTTTTGTCTGAAGATTTTTATGGTTGGATACCACGCTGAATCCTCTCTCCCCCCCATCCATAAAAAACTTGATTTATCTGGAAGCAATAAGAAAGTTTTCTTCCCTAAAGCGCCTGCTAGATGTGAAATTACTGTATCAACAGATATTATGATGTCAAATTTATTAATTAGCTTTGCTGTATAGAAAAAATCTTCAAGTGAGTGATGATGATCAATGACGTTAAATTTTTTTAATATTGCTAAATTCTCTTGAGAAACTTCTTTTTGCAGTGAGTGAAATTGAAAAGGAAGAGAAAAAAGTTCGGACATATCAGTAATCGACATACTTCTATTGTGATCATTTTTATGTAAGGGATTTCCAGCCCAACATATTCCAATATTTAGTTTACTATTTTTAGACTTATCTTCCTGCTTATCTTTTTTTATATCATTTAAAAAAAGATAAGGGCATTTATTTGGAATATTTGAAATTTCTGTTTTGAAGGCATGCGGTAGGCTCATAATTGGACAATAGAAATCAAATTTAGGTATTTGATTATTTGAATTTAATACTTCAAGTTCTTCATCTTGTGCGCTAATTAACTTATAGAAAGGTTTGGTTACTTCTATTATTATCTTCTTGGGGCGCATTTTTTTTAATAAAGCTATATATCTATAACATTGAATAAAATCTCCATGGCCTTGTTCAGGGTATATAAAGATAGTCTTATTTTTTAAACTTTCATTACCAAGCCATAATTTTTTATCGTATGTACGACCCCATTTTTTTGCAAAACTTTGCCATCTATATTCATATAACTTCCATCCATCTGCATAATTACCCATGAATAAATTGATTAATGATTTGTTCAAGTAAGCATCTGGGTAATCAGGCGTAATAGATATACATTTGTCGAAATCTTTTATAGCAAAATCAAACTTTTTTAAAGCTTGATAAGAAAGTCCTCGATTGCTAAAAAAGTATCCTATAGTTGGAGATAGTTTGATAGCTTTATTAAAACTTTCTATTGATTCTTTAAAAGCATTAATTTTATACTCAGCTAAACCAGCATTGTTATAAAAAATGGCAATAGTTTTATCAATACTTATACATTTTTTAAAATATATTAAAGCATTATTTGCATCCTCAAGTTCTAAGAGATTTACCCCTATTCCATTAAGAATCACTTTATCTTCTGGAGCAAGCTTGATTGCTTTTTTAAAACAATCAAGGGCTGCTTTATGATTATTTAAATTTGTTAATAGCTCCCCCTTTTTTTTATAAGCATCTAAATAATTTGGAGCTTTTGTTATAGTGATTTCTAAAAAATTAATAGCTTTCGAATAATTTTTTTGGTGCATATATGAATTGCCCAGATTAAAACTGATCATGGGCTGATTTGAATTAATCTTAAGTGATTTTTCAAGATATTCACAACCATTTTTATCTTTACCAAGCTGAAGATTTAAGGTACCAAGACTATTTAATAAATCAGGACTATTTGGATACTTTTTTATTAAATGTTCAAATCCTTTCTGAGCGTCATTGAGTTTTCCAGATTGATGAAATCGTACACTCTCTTGAAATACTTCATCATCATTTTTTACTTTATTTATTGCCATTTACCTACTAATCACTTTGACCAATTCCCAGATTTACCGCCCGATTTTTTTAGCAATATTATTTTAGAAATTATTAAGTTTTTACTAAAAGATTTACACATATCATAGATAGTTAGAAGAGCAACAGAAACGGCTGTCAGCGCTTCCATCTCAACTCCTGTTTTGCCTCGACATTTAACTAAAGTTTTGCAGTTGATAGCATTATTTTTTTTATCAATAAAAAAATCAATTTCAATTTTTGTGAGGTTTAAATTATGAGCTAATGGAATCAATTCTGATGTTTTTTTAGCTGCTTGAATACCAGCGATTTTGGATGTAGATAGAACATCACCTTTCTTATTTTTATTTTCAAGAATAGCACTGATTATCTCTTTATTGAGCGTTATAGTGCCTTCTGCAAGTGCCTCACGTAAAGTATCATTTTTTTTTGAAACATCTACCATGCTGGCATTACCATTTGCATCTATATGAGTGAACATCTTATTTTCTTTTTCTATATAAAAAATATTTACAATGATAATATCAATGTATGAAAAAAATTCTACTAATTTTTATTTTCTTTTGTTGTTTTGCACTAGCTAACAATCTGCCTGAATTGGGTGATTATAGCTCTTCAAAAATAAGTGAAAATGATGAAATGTTTATTGGAAGGCAAATTTTATTTCAAGTAAATCAGAGTGATAGCATTGTTCGGGATATTGAAATAAATGATTATTTGGATTTATTGGGAAGAAGGTTAATAAGCGCAAGCACAGACCCAACAAAGAGAATTGAATTTTTTATTGTAAATGATTCATCAATTAACGCTTTTGCAATGCTTGGAGGAGTAATTGGTGTTCACACAGGCCTTTTTCTTGCTGCAAATTCGGAATCAGAATTAGCTAGTGTCCTGAGTCATGAGATAGCTCATATTAATCAAAAGCATATATCTAGATTTTTAGCACAACAAGAAAGAGCATCTTATCAATCAACTTTTGTTATGGCTATAGCTCTTTTGTTAGCGAGATCCAACCCACAGTTAGCAAGTACTACAATGGCAGGAGCATCTGCGGGATCGGTTCAAGGAGCACTTGATTTTACAAGAGAAAATGAGAAAGAAGCAGATCGAGTTGGAATTCAAACTTTAAATAAAGCTGGTTTTGATGTGAGAGGCGCTCGAGATTTTTTTGAAACTCTTAACAAAGCTAATCAGTTTTCAGGGGGAGCTGCTCCAGCTTTTTTGCAAACCCATCCAATAACCAGTAGCAGGATAAATGATATAGAAAGTCGTTTAAAAGACTTTCCTTATAAACAAAGGGTAGATAGTCAAACTTTTTATTATGTCAAGGGCAAGCTAAAGGCACTGTTAGGTGATAAAAGCGACACAAAAAATATTTTAGAAGAAAATATTAAAAATAAGATATACATTAATGAGGGAGGAGAAAGATTTGCTTTAGCATATGTCTATTTAATGGATAACGAATTTAAAAAATCCCAAGAACAAATACAATGGTTATTTGATAATGAACAATCAAATCCGATGCTAATTCAGCTTTACATTAATTATTTGATAAAAATAAATAAATTATCTGAAGCAAAAAAACTTTATGAAGAGAATTTAAATTATTTTCCATCAAATCGATCTTTTATTTATGGCCTCGCTGATATGTATATAAAAACTGAAGAATCTGAAAAAGCAATTAAGCTTTTGAAGAAAAATTCACGTAGATTTTCTAATGATCCTAATCTTTATAAGTTATTTGCAAAAAGTTATGCAAATCAAGGAAAGAAATTACTAGAATATGAGAATCTAGCAGAGGCAGCTTATTATAATTTTAATCTACAAGAAGCAATTATTAGAATGGATTTAGCAATCAAGGCAAATGATGGAGATTTTTATCAAAAATCAAGAGTTGAGGCAAGATTAAAACAATTTCAAAGAGAACGTCAAATTTACTCAGCTAAAGATTAATAAGTTTTACTTATCATGTTCATTTTAAATTAAAATTATACTTAGTTAAACAGTTTAACTATAATTTTCATCTTTAACTTTAATAGGAAACTTACTATGACTTCATTAATTAATACAGAAATAAAACCATTCAAAGCCACAGCTTTTCATAGTGAAAAAGGTGGTATTGAATTAACTGAGGCAGATCTTAAGGGAAAATGGTCCGCAGTTGTTTTTTATCCGGCTGACTTTACATTTGTTTGCCCTACAGAACTAGGAGATCTTGCAGACCATTATGATGAATTACAGAAAATGGGCGTTGAAGTATATGCTGTATCTACTGATACACATTTTACCCATAAGGCCTGGCATGATACATCTGAAACTATAAAGAAAATAAAATTTCCCATGATTGGAGATCCAACAGGAGCTATTTCAAGAAATTTTGATGTGATGATTGAAGAGGAAGGTCTTGCTCTGAGAGGAACATTTATAATAAACCCTGAGGGAATTATTAAAACAGCTGAAGTGAATGATTTAGGCATTGGTCGTTCAGCTGCAGATCTTGTAAGAAAAGTTCAAGCAGCACAGCATATAGCCGCAAATCCAAATCAAGCATGCCCTGCTTCATGGAAGCCAGGAGAGGAAGCATTAACACCATCATTAGATTTAGTAGGCAAAATTTAAGATTTTTATTCATTGATTTTTAGTTGGGCTTTTTTTAATGGCCCAACTAAAAAATTTTCAAGGATTTTTATGGCTCTAACACCTGAAATCAAGGCGCAGTTAAATCAATATTTAGTAAATCTAAAATCTAACGTTGTAATTGAAGCATTTGTAGATGAAAGTGAATCATCAACAAATATGAGTGAGCTCTTGATTGAATTAACAGAAATGTCTGAAAAAATAGTATTAAATGTTCACAAAGATAAGAACGAAAGAACACCATCATTTAAGATAAATAGACCTAATGAATCAACTGGCATCCAGTTTGCTGGTATTCCACTGGGTCATGAATTTTCTTCATTGGTTTTGGCCTTATTACAAGTTGGCGATCACCCTTTAAAAATTTCAGATAATCTAATTGAACAAATAAAAAAAATTAAAGGTAATTTTGTTTTTGAAACCTTCATTTCATTAAGTTGCCATAACTGTCCAGATGTTGTTCAGGCACTAAACATTTTGTCATTGTTAAATCCAAGAATAAGTCATTGCATGATTGATGGCGCATTATTTCAAGATGAGGTAAAAAGAAAACAAATAATGTCAGTCCCAACAGTATTTTTAAATGGAGAAGAATTTTCTCAGGGAAGAGTAGAATTAGAGGAAATTATAAATAAAATTGATTCAAAATCTGTTGATATACAGGCAGACCAAATATCACAAAAAGAATTATTCGATATTCTCATAATTGGTGGTGGCCCTGCAGGTGCATCTGCAGCAGTATATTCAGCTCGTAAAGGTATCAGAACAGGAATTATTGCCGAGCGTTTTGGTGGGCAGGTAATGGATACACTCGGAATTGAAAATTTTATCTCCGTACAAAAAACAGAAGGGCCAAAATTAGTTAGAGCTCTTGAAGAGCACGTGAAAGAATATGATGTTGATGTGATTAATCTTCAGAAAGCAAAAAAAATTAAAAAAATCAATAATTTATTATTTGAAATTCATCTTGAGAGCGGTGGCATTCTGAAATCAAAATCAGTGATTATCGCAACTGGTGCAAGTTGGAAAGAATTAGGCGTTCCGGGTGAGAAAGAATTTAAAGGTAGAGGGGTAGCATACTGTCCTCACTGTGATGGCCCATTATTTAAAGGAAAAGATGTAGCCGTGGTTGGAGGCGGTAACTCAGGTATTGAAGCAGCAATAGATTTAGCAGGCATTGTAAAACATGTAACCATCTTAGAGTATTCTTCTGAGCTAAATGGAGATCAAATATTAATAGATAGATTAAACAGCTTAGATAATATAAAGATTGTATTAAATGCTGAAACCCAAAAAATTGATGGTGAAGGTAAAGTGAATTACTTAACCTATAGGGATAGAAAATCAGATAAAGAAGAAAGATTAGATATCGAGGCTGTCTTTATTCAAATTGGTTTAATTTCAAATAGTGAATGGCTAAAAGACGATATAAAATTAAGTCAATACGGTGAAATAGAAATTAATGACCACGGAGAAACTTCAATGCCGGGTGTTTTTGCTGCAGGTGACGTCACAACTATCCCCTATAAGCAGATTATAATAGCGATGGGTGAGGGATCAAAAGCAGCCCTGGGTGCATTTGATTACCTTATTAGACATTAATTAAAAAAATCTTATTTATTAAGAAGTTTTTTTAGCAGCTGAATGGTAATGGGTTTTTTTGTTTTTAAGGACCAATGATCCAGAGCATCAAGCGTTGAAATTAAATAATGTAAATCCCTTTTTAAATTTCTCATACAATATTCAATGACTTTAGTATCAAACAACATTCCTTTGCGCTTTGCATGACTTAATAAAGCTAATTTTTTTTCATCATCTGTTAATGCTTTGATTTGATAAACCAAACCCCAGCTGAGCCTGCTTGCTAAATCTTCTCGTAATCCCATATTTTTTGGTGAATTGCCACCAGTTACAAAAAGTTTATTATTAGTTTCTTTGCATTCATTAAATAAATTAAATGCATTAATTTGTTCAAAATCTTTATAAGTGTCAATGTCTTCAATAACTAGAATATTATTTCTTTTGACCACTTCGGATAAGTGTGACTTTCCTGAGCCCTTAAGACCCCATAGATATAAAAATTGTATATTTTTATTACTAACGAAGTCTTTAAAAGTACTTATTGCCTCAAAATTATCTCCAATTATAAAATTGTCTAAGGTCTTTTCAGAGGAAGGATGTATATTAAGTAAAAGTTGATCCATTGTTATCTAAATCGTCGTATGCCTATTGAGTAAAATTAAGTTAAAATCTTACTATACTTAATCACGCTAATCTAATAAGGATTTAATCAAATTGCCCCAAAATAAATCAAAAAGCTCTATTACTTATAAAGACTCAGGTGTTGATATAGATGCTGGTAATAAACTCGTTGAAAAAATCAAACCTCATGCGAAATCAACTTTTAGAAAAGAGGTTTTAAGCGGTTTAGGGGGGTTTGGATCCATGTTTGAAATGCCTAAACATATTAACAATCCTGTTCTAGTTTCAGGTACCGATGGTGTTGGAACAAAACTTAAGCTAGCCTTTGAGCTCAATAAACATGACACCATAGGTCAGGATTTAGTTGCAATGTGTGTCAACGATATAATAGTTCAGGGTGCTGAGCCTTTATTCTTTTTGGATTATTTTGCTTGTGGGAAATTAAATACTGAAATTACAGAAAAAGTTATTAAAGGGATTAGTGATGGTTGTAAATTAGCAAATTGTTCTTTAGTTGGTGGTGAAACTGCAGAAATGCCTGGCATGTATAAGGGAAATGAGTATGACTTGGCAGGTTTTTGTGTTGGTGCTGTTGATAAGAAAAAAATAATAGACGGTACAAATGTGAATGAAGGAGATATTTTATTGGGGATTAGCTCATCCGGCGCACATTCAAACGGTTATTCATTAATTAGAAAAATAATTATAGAAAATAAAGCTAACCTTAATTCAAATTTTGAAAACAAAACATTAGGTGAAGTATTAATGATGCCAACAAAAATTTATACAAAATCAATACTTGAATTACTAAAGACAGAAAAAATTAATGCCATGGCACATATAACCGGTGGTGGATTGGAAGAAAATATTCCGAGAGTAATTCCGAATAATTTTAAAGCAGTTGTTAACATAGACTCTTGGGAGATGCCCTATTTATTCAAATGGATAAAATCTGAGGCTAACTTAAACAATCAAGAGTTGTTTAAAACATTTAATTGTGGAATTGGAATGGTCCTAATTGTTAAGGAAGAGATCAAAGATAAAGTCATTACTTCGCTTAGAAAATCAAAAGAAGTTGTTTTTGAGATTGGTAAAATAACCAAAAAAGACTTGAATGATAAGCAAATACAAATTAGCTAGATTTTTATTAGTTCTGTGTGTTATCTCTAATGGCCTACTAGCTTCTAATAAACTACCAGAAGATTTTTTTATCAACTATGAACTCTTCCAATTCATTAAATTAAGAAATGTTGACATAGAAAAAACTCAAATACTGTCAGGCGAAATAAATTTAAAGTTTAAAAGTAAAAGTAAAAGTAAAAGTAAAAGTAAAATTTACAATATAAATATTCAACTACTTACTAAAAAATTTCTTAAGCTCTACGGTGATAAGACGTTAAAAAGTGAAGGGCTAATTACAAAAAAAGGTCTATTATTTGAAACATTTCAGGTTAAAGATCTTAAAAAACCAAAGAAAAATATTCTTGTAGTATTCGATAGAAAAAAAGATAACCTTAAAGTTGACTATAAAAAACAAACGACAGAAAAAAAATTTGTTGGTAATTTATTAGATATTCCAACGTTATTTTTACAATTTCACTTTGAAGAATCTAAACCTAAGTACACCTTTGATTTTATAGAAGGAAAAAAAATTAGAAGGGTTGAATATAAAAAAATAAAAGATGAAAAAATTACAATAAATGGAAATGTTTATTTGACTGAACTATACGAAGGGATAGTTCCTTTAGTAAAAAATTCAGAACATTTTATTTGGCTTTCAAAAGAAAATTACAGAATTCCAATTAAGATAAGGTTCAAACTGAAGGGGGGGCTCATGATAGATCAAAAAATAAAAAAAACAAATTTGGTATTGAAAAATTAAATGAATAAATTTTCTCTAAATTTATGTGCTGAAGTTTTGACAAATAGTTTTGAAAATAATTTTTCAGCTGACTCACAGTTAAGTTATTTTTTTAAAAAAAATAAAAATATTGGAAAGTACGAACGGTCATTAATCGCGGAGACATACTACAATGTCATTAGAAATAAAAGTTATTTAGAAACTTTAGGGGCAACAAGTAATCCCTTTAAATTAATTTTAGTTTATCTGGTTAAACTTCAAGGAAGAAGTGTAAGGGATTTGTCACCCCATATAAGTGAAGAAGATAGCCTGTGGCTATCAGAAATTAAGTCAGTAAAGTTAAAAGATATAAATCTGTCAAAAAAATTAAGTCTACCTGAATGGTTTTGGTTGAAGTTAATTAGACAATATAAAGAAAAACTTGCTACTCAAATAGCAAACTCTCTTTTGTTGCCTGCTCAGCTATGCATCAGAGTAAATACTTTAAAAGAAAAAAATAGAAATAAAGTAATTTCCGAACTCAAAGATACTTTTAACGAAGAAAAAGAACAAATTTCCAAAACAAATTTATCACCTTTAGGTATTAAATTGCCGAGAGGGAGTTATATACAAAGGCTTCCCCTCTTTTTAGAGGGCGATATTGAGGTTCAGGATGAAGGGAGTCAATTATTATCGTATTTGGTAGACCCAAAAAGAGGACACATGGTTGCAGATTTCTGTGCCGGAGCAGGAGGAAAAACACTCGCGATAGCATCTTTAATGAAAAATACAGGAAGAATTTATAGCTTTGATATTTCAGGGAAAAGACTAGACAATCTAAAAATTCGATTAAAAAGATCTGGTGCTTCAAATATTTCTATACAAAGAATTTCAAGTGAAAATGATAATAAAATAAAAAGATTAAAAGAAAAGTTTGATCGAGTCCTTATTGATGCCCCTTGCACTGGATTTGGTACCTTAAGGAGGAACCCAGATTTAAAATGGAAACATTCTGAGAAGTCTCTAATGGAATTAGTTGACAAGCAAAGAAATATTCTCAAATCAGCATCAAGATTATGCAAAAAAAAAGGTTTATTAATATACGCAACATGTAGCTTATTAGATGAAGAAAATGAATTACAAGTAGAAAAGTTTTTATTAGAAAATTCAAATTTTAAACTCTTACCAAAATCTGTAATACTTAAAAAATATGGAATAGTTATCGATGAAGAAAAGTATTTAAAACTTAATCCCTTTAAAAATGATACAGACGGTTTTTTTGGGGCAGTCATGGAGAGAGAGAATTAATGAAAAATGCAAATAAATATATTTTACTCGCGGCATTTTTAGGTATTTTGGTTGGAATAATTATAAAAAATTTTCCTGATTCCATCGTTCTTCAATATATTTCAGATATATCAATTTTGGCGGGGCAAATTTTTATTACAGCCTTGAAAATGATTTTAGTTCCTCTAGTATTTTTTTCAATCGTTAATGGTATTTCTAATCTAGCTTCTTCAAATCAGGCAGGTAAAATTTGGAAATCTACATTACTATATTTTGCTGGAACCATGTTCTTTGCCGTATTTATTGCGATGTTAGCAATGAATTTTTTTAAACCCGGTGTAGGTATTTCAATTGATGCTTGGCAATTAAATGAAGTGACAACCTCTGAGGTGCTCTCATTTAAAGATTTTATTTATCAATTTATTTTAGGATTATTTGAAAATCCTTTTGCTTCGTTAGCTGAAGGGAAAATATTACCGCTCATTGTATTTTCTATTATGATCGGCATAACCCTTAATGAAAAAAATAAAGCATTAAGTTCAGCGAGAGATTTTTTTAAAAGCTTTTATGAAATAATTTTCAAGATTGTAAACTGGATAATGTTTATTGCTCCATTTGGAATATTTGGTTTACTTGTAAATATGGTTATAAGCCAAAACTTATCTATATTTTCTCAACTTGGAATTTTTATGTTGGTCGTCATCGGCATCATTTTGTTTCATGGCGTTGTCTTTTTACCAACGCTTTTATTTTTGTTTAGCAGAATTAATATTCTTTCATTATGGAGAGGAGGCAGAATTTCATTTATTTCTGCATTTGCCACCAGCTCAAGTAGCGCAACACTTCCGATTACACTAAAAGCATCTCAAGATAATTTTGGTGCCTCAAAAGATGTTTCTAATTTTGTTCTACCAATCGGTGCAACTATGAATATGGATGGCACTGCAATGTATGAAGCAGCGGCAGCATT
>Ga0233444_10004981_pt1 | contig 12417 bp, 8 predicted proteins | sample SI_124_October20_6_FD_182792 | JGI IMG/M metagenome (GOLD analysis project Ga0233444, IMG submission 182792) | Seawater microbial communities from Saanich Inlet, British Columbia, Canada - SI_124_October2016_10_MG | ecosystem: Environmental > Aquatic > Marine > Inlet | place: Canada: British...
AGAAGGCCGCGGAGAGGGCCACAAACGAGCGGAGGAGGCGGGCGCATGAGGAGGCGACAAAGCAGCGTGAGGAGGAGAAGAAGGACGCGGGCCAGCACCCCAATCGCCAGAAGGCGCTGGAGGACCCCTACAACTGGGGCACGCACCTAAAGTCGCCTGCGGACCGGAAGTGGTGGAACGCGGAGGGCTACTTACTGGCCGAGCGGCTCGAGCGCGCGTCGCACCGCGAGCGTGCGTTGGTGGCCGCGTGGGAGCTCCAGCGGGAGAAGGACGAGGAGGCGCTCGCGAACGACGCCGAGCTGCGCCGGTCGAGGCAGCGCTACGAGGAAATACTGACGATCGTGACCAACCTCGACGACGAAAACGAGCAGGTTCGGGACGAGGCCTGGTGGGCCTACGTTCAGATCGCGCCCGAGGAGGTGGAGGCGTTCCGCGCGCGCAACCTGCAGCTCATCACCGAGCAGCAGAAGGTCGAGAAGTGGGCCGAGAAAAGGGCCAAGAGCAGCCAAAGCGCAGAGAAGGCGGCCACTCTCGAAAGAATCGCGTTGCAAAAGAAGGAGGCGGAGGCGGCCAATGAAGCCGAGTTTGAGGACCAAAACAACATGGTCAATGTTGTGAGGCGCGAGCGGGAGCGGAAGGCAAGGGAGGCGGCAAAAAGGGAGGCGAAGGAGGCAGAAAGGGAGGCGGCGAGGGCGGCGGCGGCGGCGGAGACGGCTCAGCGCCGGGCGGCGAGGGCGGCGGCGAAGGCGGAGGATGCGGCGCGCCCGGCCGGGAAGCGGCGCGCGCCGCAGTGAAGGAGGAGGAGGAGGAGGACACGCCTGGGTCGTGCGTGTGCGCGTGTGCGCGTGTGCGCGTGTGCGCTGCGTCGTTCTGTTTAAAAGCGCATCGCTAGTGATAACACCCGTTTATCGCCCGTGTGGGTAAAGGGGACGGTCGCGCGCGCCCGGGCGCATGTCGTCCGAGGCGGAGGAGAGCCTGTACGCGGTGCTCATCTCGCTGGTCGTGGCCGCCTTCGGCGCGCTGCTCACGCACTCGACCGTCTGCGCCGAGCAGGCCGAGTGCGTGCGCCACGGCACGTGCTACGCGCTCGCGGACGACGCGTACTTTTGCTCGTTCAAGACGTCCGTCTCGCCCGCCGGGATGCGCATGCTCAACCACAGCGCGCACAGCGGTGGGATGGTCGAGCTCGACCGGGGCGTGTGCGCGCCGGGCATGCGGCAGAACGTGGACGCGGAGGGCACGCTGCGCTGCCTGCGCGCGCTCTCCTTCCCCTCGGCGCTGAGCGAGGAGATCGCGCACGGCGCCGGCGAGCGGCCGGGCGCGCCCGACCACGAGCGCTGGTGCGGCCGCTGGATCGAGGCGGGGTCGATCGCCTACGGCGTGGAGCGCTGGGCCTTCTTCGACGAGCAGGCCACGGAGGCGGCCGTCGACGACCTGATCGTGGCCAAGGGCAGCGGCCGGCTCGCCGTCTCGGACGTGTCCAAGTTCCGCACCGCCTGCCGCACGATGGTGGTCTCCAACAGCGCGGGCGCGGCGGCCACGCTGGCGTACCGCGAGCTCGCGCCCTTCCTTCTCGCCACGACGCTCGACCAGGCCCTCGAGTCGGTCGGCTTCCTGGCGGGCCACTACTGCGACGCGCCGGCGCTGCTGGGCATCGGGACGCACGCCGGCGCCTTCACGGCGCGCGTGATGCCCGGCCGCCCGCCCGCGGGCAGCGCGCTCTCCAACGCGCTGTACGCGGTGGGCGCGTCGCGCGCGACGCGCGAGCTCGCGGAGCGGTTCGCGCAGACGATGGGCGGCTTCGAGCTGACGACGCTCGGCGCCGTGACGGAGGCGCAGTCGCGCGCGCTCGTGACGGGGTCGCACGCGGGCACGTACGTCGACGCGCTCGTGGGGTCCAGCTTCAAGACGGGGTACGAGGAGCTCAACGCGCCGCTCGCGCGCTTCGTCGATGCCTACTCCGCCGCGGAGGGCGGCGGGCCCGAGGGCGCCGCCGCCTACCTGCACGGCCTCGCGGCCAACTGCGCGCTGGCGGCGCGCGCGGTCGTGACCGAGGAGGAGGGCGGCCTCTTCTTCGGGGAGGGCCACGAGGCGGGCGCGGCGCCGCACGCGGGCGCGCCGCCGCACGCCGCCGCGCTCGGGCGGCTGCACACGGACCAGGCGGACCGCTTCGCGCCCGCGGGGGCGCGCACGGTCGCCAGAGCCTCGACGCTCGCGCTCTCGTCGCTCAAGGCGTCGTCGTCGGTGGCGACGGCCGCGCGGAGCGGCGCGCGCGCCGTGTGCCTCGCCGCGGCCAAGCGCGTCTTTCCCGACGCCTTCGACCGCCTCACCTTCAACGCGCTCGTGACGCCGCGGCTGTACGAGCGGCTGCAGACGGAATCGGAGGCGATCCGCGAGGCGGTGGCCGTAACGCTCGGCGAGGACCTCATCGGCAGCGTCTTCGCCGAGTACGGCGACCGCACGGCCGCGATCGCCAAGGTGCGCGCCTCGCGAGTGCGCGTCGCGGGCGCGCCGCGCGGCTCGTGGGGCGGCGTGGCGCGCGCCTTCGAGCGGCCCACGCTGCGCGCGGACGACGGCGCGCTCACGATCCTGCTCAAGCAGGCACGCGCCGTCTTCCTCGACCGGCTCGTGCCCATCGTGACGCAGGCCGACCTGTGCGAGCACCCGGCGCTGTACTCGGGCGCGCGGCGCAACGCCTACCTGCTGCTGACGGCCAACGCGGCCTGCGTCATGCTGCTGCCGGGCCTGCTGGTGCCGCCCTTTGCCGACGAGCGGTACGACCAGCCCTCGCTGTACGCGCGCGTCGGCTTCGTGATCGCGCACGAGTTTGCGCACGTGACCGCGTACACGCAGCAGTGGAACGGCGCGTACGCCGAGCGGCTGCTGGCCGGCTACCCGGCGTCGACGCGCGTGGAGGCGATCGCCGACGTGGCCGCGGTCACGGCGCTCGCGCGCTTCGGCTTCTTGAGCAACGAGAGCCTCTGCGCCGCGACGTCGCAGCTCTTCTGCGCGCGCGTGGGCTGGGTCGACGGCGGCGGGTATCCCACGGAGCCGTCGCACCCCATATCCAACGAGCGCGGCGACGCGGCCTGCCAGTTTGCGCGCGCGTACCTGAGCGCACCGTAGCGGCATTCCGTTCTTTTGTGGGCGGGTTGCGCTAGCAGCCAGCGCCCCCCCCCCCGTGTGGCATAAGCGTTCCCCGTCGCGGACAAACGGCGCACGGGCCCAAAGCGCGGACGCGGCCGCCGCGCGCATGGACGGCGCGCCGTCAAACCCGCACCGGCTCGGCCGCGCGGGCGCGGCCGCGGCCGCCGCCGCGTCCGAGATGCTGCCCATCAACGGCAAGCGGCCGCTCAAGCGCGTCCGCCAGCCGACGGACAGGCGCGGGCCGCAGCACGCGCCGGCCGCGTCGCGGCCGGCGCGGCCCAGCGAGGCGGGGCCCTCCTCGCTGGCCGCGCTGCCGCCGCCGAAGCCGGCGGCCACCGGCGGCCTGGGCGACGCGGGCGGCCTGGGCGACGCGGGCGACGCGGGCGACGCGGGCGACGCGGGCGGCCTGGGCGACGCGGGCGGCCTGGGCGACGCGGGCGGCGCGGGCGGCGTGGAGGGCGTCGCCGCCCCGCACGCCAACGGTGGGGCGGCGCGCGCCAGCAAGCCGCCCGCCATGCCGCCGCCGCCGCTGCCGCGCAACGCGCAGGGCAAGCTGCCGCTGCTGCAGGAGCGCGCGGGCATCGACGCCGACGAGGCGTACGGCTCGCAGGAGCTGGCCCTCTCGTCGTACCTCAAGCTGCACCCGGTGCTCAGCCTCGAGGCGACGTCGCACCAGACGCTGCAGCTCGTGGCCGACCTGGTCGACCAGACGGCCATCCCGACCAAGGAGCTCGAGGTCGTGCCCAAGAGCTGGGACGACTCCTACCTGCGGCCGCCCAACCTGGCGGCCAACGAGCGCGCCTGCAACTTTGGCAACCGCTGCATCTGCGTGTGGTTGGCGCGCTGGCGCTACGGCGACGACACGGACCTGGCCTTTGTGGGCGCCGAGTTCCTGCGGCCCTCGCAGCGCGAGGCCTTCGACCGCACGGGGAAGCTGCCCTCGCCGCCCGGCAAGTGCCTCGTGTGCACGCGCTACGTGCACACCTACATCTACCGCTGCGCGCGCGGCGACCCGACCTTCTGCCCGAGCGTCAAGGTGCCGCTGCAGGCCTTCGGGAACGCGCTCGGCGCCGCGTCGGGCGAGGACGTGCCCGGGAACGCGAGCGTGGCCAACGACTCGGACGGCTACCGCCAGGAGGCGCTGCTCTTCGTGGACGAGGAGTGGGCCGAGACGGCGGCGGCGCGCGGCGCCATGGCCTCGCTCCTGTGGCGCCCCGTGGTCAAGTTTTTCGCGCCGCACTACGCCTACGTGCGCGACGACAACCAGATGCCGCGCCTGATCCAGCGCGACGTGGGCGCCGCGCAAGAGTCGACCACCCAGCATTTTGGGCCGCCGGCGGAGGGGGCGACCACGCCTTCGTCGGCGAGCTCAGTGGTCGACGGCGAGGCGTCCCCTCGCTCGTCAGCATGATGCGCCGCTCGCGGCGCGTCTTCGAGCCGGAGGCGGCGCCGCTCTGCGCCACCTTCGAGGACGCCGGGGTGGTCGGCGCGCTCGCGCGGCTGCGCGACGCGCTCGCGCTCGGCAGCACGCGCGCGCTGCTCGCGCGCGTGCCGCCGTGGGTGTGGTCGCTCAGCTTCGTCGACGCCGTGCAGGGCTGCGCGCGCTGCGACGCGGTGGGCGCGCTCGTGGACGCCATGCGCGCCGAGACGCGCGCGCTGACGAGCGGGGTGCCAGCGAATGTCGGACCCGGGTCCGACCCTCGGGGCGGGTTGCCGACGGAGGGTCGGGGCAGGGCCGACCCCCAGGGGGGGTCCAGCCAATCGCCCTCGCACGCGGCCGCGCTGGTGCGCCTGTGCTTTGGCGAGCTGCTCGAGGCCGTGGCTGCGCAGCGGGCGCTGCTGGCGAGCCAGCCGCACGAGGCGCCCGGGGCGCACGCCGACCGGCAGCAGCTCGCGCGGCTCTACGCCGACTCGTGCCGCGCGGCCACGTGGACCTCGGCGCACGCCGAGTACCTGGCCACCCTCGGCCAGCTGACGCACGACCGGCCGCTGACCGAGGCGCTCGTGGACGAGGTGGGCGTGCCCGCGCCCGAGCTCTACTCGGTGCCCAACGCGAGCAACCTGCTCAACCTCGCGCCGCTGTACGAGCGCGTGCTCGCGCCGCGCAGCTGCGCCAAGGCGGCGCAGCCGCTGCTGGCCATCCTGACGCGCGCGACCAACGCCGGCAGCCGCGGCTGGGAGTCGACGCTGCAGGCGGCCGCGAAGGAGTCGGACGGCTCGGTGCGCGTGTGCATGCAGGCCGTCGCGGTGTGCCTCGCGGGGCTGCACCCGTGCGTGCACCCGGCGGCGCGGCGCGACTGGCGCGTGCGGCTGCGCGCGCTGCACGCCGCGCGCGCGCGCAACGCGACGAGCGAGTTCAAGGACTTCGTGGCCGCCGCGCCCGGCGCCATCAAGGAGGCCGTGCGCCTCCACCTGGCGGCCGTCCTCGGCGAGGACAGCGCGCTCCTCGCGGCGCTGCAGCAGACGCACCAGTCGGCCGGGCACCTGGACATCCCGCCGCGCGCGCTGCCGCCCACGGCGATGACGGCCGCGATGCACGCCTTCGCGGCCGCGGGCGCGGAGCTCGCCGCGGCGCGCGAAGGCGCCGTCACGCTCGCGGCGCTCGTGACCCGGCACCTGTCGTCCGAGCCGCGCTCGCGCAAGAAGGCCAAGGCGCGCGCGCGCAGCGGCGAGCCGCTCGAGCCGCTCGCCTACTACGCCTCGTGGCTCGGCGGCCGCTCGGGCGCGCTGTCGGCGGCGGTGCAGCCGGCGATCGCCGTCGTCTCGGGCCTCGTGGGCGCGGCCTTCCGCCCGAGCTACACCAGCTTCTGGGTGCACGCGCAGGCGCACGGGCACCGCGCCTCGCGCCTCGACAGCGCGCAGCACGACGCCATCCACGGCGAGTGCGCGCCGCTCAAGCTGTGCGCGCTGCTGCCGCTCGCGGCCTACGAGCGCGTGCAGCGCCTCGTGATGGCCACGAGCGGCGCGTCGCTGCTCGGCGTCAAGCAGGCGTGCGCGCTGCTGGGGTTGCCCAGCGGCGGCGGCGCCGCGTCGCCGCCCGCCTCGGCGGCCGGCGCGTCCGCGGAGGAGGGCCTGCCGAGCGGCGGCGCGAGCCGCGCCACGCAGGAGGCCGAGCTCGCCGTCTTGGGGCTGGGCGCCGTCGACGCCGCGACGCTCCTCGTCTTCGCGCGCTTCGCCAACCTGCAGGCGCAGGTGCTGACCTACGACCTCGGCGCGACCACGCGCCGGCGCCAGTGCGACGCGCTGTGCGCGCGCCTGCTCGCCGCGCCCGACGCGGCGCTGGGCGAGAGCACGAGCGAGGACGCCGTGCGCCGGCTGCCCGAGCACTGCAGCCACCTCTTCGTCTGCAGCGAGTGCCGGCGCATCGTCAACGCGTGCGTCGACGGCGCGGGAAAGGACGTGCCCTTCAACGAGCTCGGCCTCTCGGCGAGCATGCTGGCCATCGACGGCGACGTGTGCGCCGGGCACATGCGCTGCGCGAAGCGCTCCTCGGCCGCGCTGCGCACCGCCGTCTCGCTCGAGGCCGCGGCGGAGCAGATCGAGGTCGAGGAGCTCGCGGTGCTGCCGGACCTCGCGCCGCTCCCCGCCGACCTGCGCCCGGCGACGGTCGTCGCCGCCTCCAGGAGCGCGCACGCCGCGAGCGCGCGCGACGCGAGCTCCGAGGTGGCCAAGCTGCGGCGCGACATCAAGAACTCCTTTGAGCAGGGCGCCACGGCCATCTCGTGCGGCGACGTGCCGCTCGTCAAGATCCCCGTGCTTGGGAGGGCCATTCGCGTCTTCGGCGACTTCTACGGCATCTGCGCCTTCTGCGGCTGCCTCGCCAAGCTTGGGCCGACGCTGCGCTTTCGCGGCGAGCCGTGCTGCCTGCGCTGCGACTTTGCGATGCTCGCCGGCCGCGCCGCCGCCGACGAGATGGAGGCGGCGCTGCCCAAGCCGCCGCCGCCCGCGTGCCGCTACTGCGGCAAGGTGCAACCCTTGAACTCCACGGGGGCCAAGTGGCGCCGCGTCGACGCGCCCGCGGACACGGGCGGCCGCAACGCCACCGTGCCGCCGCCGCTGCGCGTCGTGTGGTACTGCCCCTCGCACCACCGCAGCTGGCTCGTCGGCGCGCACAAGACGATGACCACCACGGACATCTTTGCGCACCTGATGAACAAGGCGCGGCCCATGTTTGGGGCCAACGGCGCGGGGGCCTCGTCGAGCAGCAGCGCGGGGCTTGGCGCCGGCGCGGAAGAGCTGGCGCTCCCCCCGGCGCCGAAGCCGAGCGCCTCCTCCAAGCGCAAGAGCGCGCTCGCGCGACAGATCTCTCGGAACAAGCGCCGGCGCGGAGCGTGATTGGGGGGGGGGGGGGTGGGTGGAGTTTGTGTTGTTACATTGTTACGGCTAAACGCGCGCGGTACGCGCCACGGTACACGCCACGGTACGCGCCACGGTACACGCCACGGTACACGCCACACGCCGCGCGCCGCGGCGCGGCGTCAGGAGTCGCGCGCATCGTCAAACCCGTCCAGGCGCGCGAGCGCCGCGTCGCGGGCCTCCTTCAGGTAGCCCGACTCGACCGCGATGCCGATCACCCAATCCACGCGCCCTTGCTGGCCCTCGCACGCGCCGGTGACGGTGAGGGTGAAGGGCGTTTGGCCCGTCTTTGCCCACACGACGCCTTCGACGAGCTCTTTGAGCTCTGCGGGCAGCGCCTCCCGCACCTCCTCCTGCTGCGGGCGGTACTCGTAGTAGTTGTGCCCGAAGCAAAACTCCACGGTTTCCTCGCCCTGGTGCATGCGCTTCATGAGGGTTTCCTGGTTGCTGTCCAGGCAGCTCTGGAGGTCCTGCTTCAGGCGGGCCTTCTCGTACGCGTGCACGCGCTTCCGCCCGATGAAGCCCTCAAGGTGCGCCCTCACGAGGCTCTTGCCCATCTTGCAGGCCTTTTCCGCGGTCCGCGCCCTCTGGTTGGCGCGGCCGCCCGTCGACGCGCAGTGGCGCTTGGTCCGCGCCATCGGTGGCGATGTGTGGCGTTGGTTGGCAGCGGTGGCGACCGCGCGCGGTCGGGGGCGGCGACGACGAGGGCGGCCGCGGTGGGTCGCGCCTCCGGATGCGGACGCCCTCGTGGGAGCGCGGGGGCGCGTGTGTGTTTAGGGGGGGGGTAAGCGCGGGCGTTTGCTCGAAGCGCTCAAAAAAACTGCACACGCCGCACCCGCGCGCCTGGCCTTTGGTGGGTCGCGCGCGGGTGGGTCGCGCGCGGGTGGGTCACGCGGGTTGGTCCAGCGCGTCCAGCGCGTCCAGCGCGTCGAAGGCGCGCAAGCACTGGCGCCTGCTGCACGCCCGCTTCCTGCACCCTGGCCCCCCAAACCGCTTCTTGTCCCGGCAGTTGCCGCACTCGCCGCACTCGTGCCGCATGCAGCCGGCGCACGCGCCGCACCGGTACTTGACCCCCTTGGGCTGCGACGGGGACCTCCCCCCCCTGGCCAGCAGCAGCAGCAGGCGGGCCTCGGCGAGCAGCTGCTTGTCGACCGTGCGATGCGGCGCCTCGACGCGCGGCTCCGCGCTGCGCGGGGCGGCGGCCGCGAGCTTGAGCTCGGCGGCGCGCGCCGACTCGCGCGTGCGCATGCCCGCCTCCCACTGCCTCTGCAAGTGCACCAGCGTCCGCGGGCCCAGGATCAGCGGGACGGGCAGGTGGCTCAGTGGCAACTCCGTCATGGGAGGGGGGGGGCGGCGCGAACGGCCCACTCACAAGTCAAGCGTTTAGAGGTCCACGCGACACGCAACACGCGACACGCAAACCACGCCACGCGCAACCCACGCCACGCGCAACCCACGCCACGCGCCCTCACCGCGTGCGCTTGCGCGACGCCCTCTCCGGCTTGAGCGGCGCGATGCTCAGATCCTTGTCGTTGCGGTAGCCCTCGGCCGCGCGGCGCATCGAGTCGCAGGTGGGCGCGTTGGCCGGCGTGGGGTTGAGCGCGTGCAGCACCGCCTTGGACCGGTTCTTGCCCATCATGCACGCGACGACGACGATCTTGCCCGCCGCGAGCTGGTCGCGCGCGTCGTCGACGAGCGAGTAGAACACCTTGAGCGCCTCCTTGTCCCACGGCTTGTCGGGGGTGGGGTCGTGGAGCGGCACCGGCGTGATGTTGTAGCTCCCAAAGTGGCCCACCGACGGGAAGGTCTGCAGGCCGAAGGCCGCGGCCTCCCAATGGCCGGCGCGGTTGCAGAAGAGGTAGGCGGCAAACTTGTCCGAGGAGCAGTCGTACCGGTGCGCGTCGAGCTTGGCCGTGAGCCGCCGCGCGTGGCCGCCGCTGAAGAGCACGCCGCCTTGGATGACCCTGCACGCGGCGTCGCCGGCGTCGGCCGCGTCGAAGCACGCGCGCACGGCGTTGCCGTCCTCGGCGCCCACAAAGAACTCCGTGACCACCCGCTTGGCCTGGTCGCGGGCGTCCTCGCCGTACCACTCGAGCTCGAACTGGGTGGGGCCGTGCGCGTCGGTGAGCGCAAAGAGAAGCCCGTCAACCTCGTCGAGCGGCATCGCCTCGAGGCACGCCCAGCGCTCCTCGTCCTCGAGCTTCAGCTTTGCAACCTCGAACGCAAAGAACCCCTTGTGCGGCGCGTCCTGCAACAGCTGCCTCCAGGCCTGCACCGGGCACTCGTGCTCCCGGCGCACCTTGGGCACCGGGTCGGCCGAGCCATCCGCCCTGCCCCCAAGCACGGCGAGCACGCGACCGTACTGCTCCATGAACGGCCCGGTGTCGACGAGGCGACGCTTGTCCGAGTAGAAGCTTTCTTGCTCCAGGTCCGCGCAGCACGTGTTGACGGACCGGCCACGCGCCGCCTCGGTCGGGAAGTTGGGGCCAAGCTCGTCCTTCCACGTCTCGCGCGCGGCGTCCTCGTACCACTCCTCGATCTCGGCCTCCTCCGCGCGCATGGACCAGCTCTTGGGGATCGGCGGCGGCTTGCCCGTCAGGTGCGCGTCGAGCGTGTCGCGCAGCTCCTGCCGCGCGCCGTCGGAGGACGCCGCCTCCTGGAAGAGCGTGAGCCACGCGCCCTGGCAGCGACGCGCGAGCTCGGGGTCGTCGGGGGCCGCGCGCCGCGTCTCGGGGCGCAGCGCGTGCGCGGCGCGGGCCGCAAAGGCGAGGTTTGGCTTGCGCAGCGTGACGAGCGCGAGCAGGCGCGCCTCGTCCTCCTCCGCGAGGTCCACGAACGCGCGCGCCTTCTGCCGCACGGGCGGCGGCGGGAGGGCGGCGTTGGCGGCGTTGGCGGCGTCGGCGGCGTCGGCGGCGTCGGTGGCGTCGGTGGCAGCGCTGGCGCTAACGGGGGCGGCGGGGGCCATGGTGGAGTGCGCGCGCGCGCCGCTCGAACCTGCCGCTTGTGTGCCCGCCCCCGAGGTGTGACGCCGCCAGGCGTGCCAATGGCGACCCTCCTCGTCGCGACGCTCGGCCTCGACCTCGGCTCGATCTTCCCGAGCAACCTCGACGCGCCAAAGTCGCGGCTGGTGCGCGCCTCGCGCACGGGCGACTTTGCGGCCGTGCGCCGCTGCTTCCTGGACCACGATGCGGACGAGCTCGACCTCGACTCGGCCCTCGACGCCGCGTCGGCGCACGCGCACATGGGCATCGTCGACTTCCTGGTTAGGTTTGGCGCCACCGACCTCGACAGCGCGCTGCTCAGCGCCGCCTCGCGCGACCACGCCAGGGTCGTCGCCTACCTCATCTCCGACGACCGGCGCAACCCGGCCACCAACACGCGCGAGGCGCAGGCGCTCGCCTCCAACGTGGGCGCCTACAATTGCGACTGGCTGCTGACGGCGCACCGCTGGGAGCAGCGCCGCGGGCAGTAGGCCACTCGGTCCACCGGCTAACTAATTTTAGGGGGTTGGCGTTTAAAAAAAAGCGGGCACCGCTCACGCGTACCGGTGGACCTCCTCGGCACTCGCGGAAATCACGACCGGCACGCCCGAAAAGGTGGCCAGCAGCCCGCCGGCCACCGAGGCCGCCGGGCCGTCGGAGACGATGACCCCCATCTTGGTGGTGAGGTGCTCGAGCTCCGTCTTCTTGGACAGGCCCCACGCCGCGAGGCGCATCGTCTCGCGCAGGTTGGGGGTCGGGCTGTCGCGGAGGTCCCACACGACGCTGTACGCCTTGCCCCTGCGCAGGAGCGCCTCGGCGCTCTGCATGATTCCGCTGATGGCGCAGCTCGCGTCGACGCCGTCGCCACCGTGCGCGGTGATGGTCACCTTGGAGGCCTTCTCGTCCATGAGCACGTCCACGCACTTGGACCTGTACAGCCGCGACGGCTGCAGCCCCAACGGAAGCAGCAGGGTTGGGGCGCCGCTCATGCGCTCCGACGGGCCACGCGGGTCCCCACTGGTGGGCACGCGGCGACTCGTTATTTGCGTGCCGCGACCGGGTAAAACACACGCCGACACGCCGACACGCCGACACGCCGACACGCCGACACGCCTCACAACCGAAAGTGCACGAGCGAGGCGGACTCCTCCGCGGCCTTCTTGCCGCTCTGCGGCACGAGGCCGAACACCTGGCCGCGTCGCCGCTCCTCGCACTCGCGCACCCAACGCGCGTAGGCGGCCGGGTCCCGTTTCGGGTCGGGCTGCTCCCCGCAGTCGGTCGCCGCGCCGGCCGCGCCCAGGGGCCGGTAGCAGCAGCCGACCGTCATGATGAGCAGGAAGGCGCCCACGAGCATGCCGGACACGACCAGAACCGTGACGCCCCCAGTGCCTATGCCGGTGGCCGCGTCGTTGGGCGCGCGCGGCGGCGAGGGCGGCGCGCCGGGCGGCGCCGGCGGCGACGTGGGCGGCGCCGGCGGCGACGTGGGCGGCGCCGGCGGCGGGTTCGGTGACGGGCTCGGTGGCGGCGAGGGCGGCGAGGGCGGCGGCGGAGGCGGCGGCGGCGGAGGCAGCGACGGCGGCGATGGCGCGCAGCATCTTGTGGACGAGTTGCCCGTCTCGATCTCGAAGAACATCGGCCCGTCCTCGTCGCAGCCGGCCTCGTGCAACGGTCTGGCGCAGTCGGGGCACGGGCACGTCTCGCCCTGCGGAATGCACGCGCCGCCCGCGGACGCGCAGCAGTACGTGCCGGCCGTGCACAGGCCGACGCAGGAGTTGGCCAGCCCGGCGGTGGTGCACGCGTGCGCGCAACGTGGGTACACCAGCGATGCGCCCGTCTCGTCGTTGGTGTCGCAGTAGTAGATGGGAACGTCGTCGGCGATGTCCTTGTTGTATGCGGCGCAGTTGCCGAAGCACGTGGCCACGCAGCCATTGAA
>Ga0233444_10004986_pt1 | contig 12413 bp, 11 predicted proteins | sample SI_124_October20_6_FD_182792 | JGI IMG/M metagenome (GOLD analysis project Ga0233444, IMG submission 182792) | Seawater microbial communities from Saanich Inlet, British Columbia, Canada - SI_124_October2016_10_MG | ecosystem: Environmental > Aquatic > Marine > Inlet | place: Canada: British...
AAATTTGTTTTTTAAAATATTTAAATTGATTTAGAGAAATCCAAGCACCCATGCTTGAACCAACGAGTATAAATTTATTTTTTTTAACAATTCTTTTAATTGAATTTTTAGCATCATTAGACCATTTAGTTATATTTCCTTTTGTAAATTTACCTGATGATTTACCGTGCCCAGAATATTCGATAGCTAAAAAACCTAACTTATTTTTAATAGCATATTTTTTAAAAGCTTGAGGTTTTTTACCATCAATATCAGACATAAAACCTGGAAGAAAAATTATATATAGTTTTTTTTTAAAATAATTGTCGATATATCTAAGTTTTTTTGTATTTGAAATTTTTAAATATTTAAATTTTTTCATATAAGTATTTTAATTTGTTATTATATATCAATTAATCATGAGTACTAAAATAAATGTTCTTCAGGTAATACCAAAGCTTGGTTATGGCGGCGCCGAAACCGGCTGCTATGACATTGCACATTATTTAGCAGAAAAAGAATGTGGATCGTTTATTGCAACATCAGGTGGAGCATTATTAAAATTTATTCAAAAAGAAAAAGTTAAAATAATTAGACTTCCTGTTCATTCTAAAAATCTAATTTTAATAATATTTAACACATTAATATTATCTTTATTTATAATTTTTTTTAAAATCAATATTGTACACGCAAGAAGTCGAGCACCAGCTTGGTCATGTTATTTAGCTTGCCTCCTAACCAATAGAGTTTTTGTTACAACCTTTCATGGAACTTATAACTTTAAAAGCAAAATAAAAAAATTTTATAACAGTGTTATGTTAAGGGCCAAACTAACAATTGCTGGTTCTAATTTTATTTTTAGTCATATAAACGAAAATTATAGTGAATACCTAAATAAGAAAAAAAAATTAAGAGTAATTTTTAGAGGTATTAATGTAGATTATTATAATCAAAAAAATATTTCGATTCTTAAACAAGAAAAATTAAAACAAGAGTGGGGATTACAATCTAATAAATTTATAATTTTAATGCCAGGAAGGCTTACCTATTGGAAAGGTCAGGAAAAATTTATTGAGGCTTTAAATATATTGATTGAAGATTATAATTTCACAAATTTTCAAGGTATAATGCTGGGATCTGATCAAGGAAGAAACGTATATAAAAAAAAACTTATAAATTTAGTTGAGAGATATAATTTAAATAAAAAAATTCAATTTATAAGTCACTGCAAAGAAATGCCTTTAGCTTATTCTTTAGCAGATGCAGTAGTTTCAGCATCTATAGAACCAGAAGCCTTTGGAAGGGTGGCTGTTGAAGCGCAATCAATGAGTAAACCAATAATTGCAAGTAATATAGGAGGTTCAAAAGAAACTATTCTCAATAAAAAATCTGGATTTTTATATAAGTTTGATGATCCCAGAGAACTTGCGAAAAGTTTAAATACTGTTATTCAATTAACTCAAGAAGAATTAAAATCAATGGGAAATGAAGGTAGAAAAAATATTACTCAAAAATTCGATGTTGAAACAATGTGCGATTCAAATCTTAATGAATATAAAAAATTATTAAAAAACTAATGCCCCAAATTCAACTATTAGATGGAAAAAAAATAGAATTTAATAAATCTATTAACGGATTCGAGTTAACAAAAAAAATTAGTAAATCGTTGGAAAAAGCTGCTCTTATAATGGAAGTGGATGGTGAATTAAAAGATTTAAGCTATCAAATAATAAAAGACTCTAAGGTAAAAATTATTACCCCAAAGGATAAGGAAGGATTGGAGGTTATAAGACATGACGCGGCACATATTTTGGCAATGGCAGTTCAAGAACTTTATCCAGGGACTCAAGTAACTATCGGACCAGTAATTGATAATGGTTTTTATTATGATTTCTCTCGAAAAAAACCTTTCACGGAGGACGATTTAAAAAAGATTGAAAAAAAAATGGCAGAAATTGTTGATCGTGATGAAAAAACACATAAAGAAGTTTTAAAAAGAGATGATGCAATTAAACACTTTCTTAAAATTGGAGAAAAATATAAAGCAGAAATTATTGAAAGCATTCCATCCAGTGAAGAAGTGTCAATATACCACCATGGTAATTGGCACGATTTATGCAGGGGGCCTCACTTATCATCAACAGGTAAAATTGGAAAAGCTTTTAAATTAACAAAGGTATCAGGAGCGTATTGGAGAGGAGATTCCAACAATGAAATGTTGCAAAGAATTTATGGAACATGTTGGGCATCAAAAAAAGAATTAGATGATTATTTAAATCAGCTTGAGGAAGCAGAAAAAAGAGATCATCGAAAACTGGGAAAAGAAATGGATTTGTTCCATTTTAGGGAAGAAAGTCCCGGAGCAGTATTCTGGCATGAAAAAGGATGGCTGTTGTTTCAAAGGTTAGTAGAATATATGCGTGCTAAACAAAGGTTAGCTGGTTACAAGGAAATAAATACCCCTGAATTACTAGACAAAACATTATGGGAAAAATCAGGACACTGGGATAAATTTGGCGAACATATGTATACTTCCGAAACGCCAGATGAAAAAACTTTTGCTGTAAAGCCAATGAATTGCCCTGGTTGTGTTCAGGTTTTTAATCAAGGTTTGAAAAGTTATAGAGATCTACCACTAAAGCTTTCTGAATTTGGTAAAGTTCACAGGTATGAGCCATCAGGTTCATTACATGGATTATTAAGAGTTAGAGCTTTTACTCAAGATGACGCACATATATTTTGTACAGAAGACCAAATCACTCAAGAGTCTTTATTGGTTACTAATTTAATTTTAGAAATTTATAAAGATTTAGGTTTTGAAAAAGTTATTTTAAAATACTCAGATAGACCTGAGAAAAGAGTTGGAGATGATAGTGTGTGGGATAAATCCGAAGCAGCTCTTTTATCAGCAATCAAACAATCAAAACTTGAATATACCACAAACAAAGGAGAAGGCGCTTTTTACGGTCCAAAAATTGAATTCGTTTTGCGAGATGCTATAGGTCGAGATTGGCAATGTGGGACTTTGCAAGTTGATTTAAATTTACCAAATAGACTTGGCGCATCTTATGTTGCAAAAGACGGAAGCAAAAAAATTCCAGTCATGTTGCACAGAGCATTATTTGGTTCATTAGAGAGATTTATAGGAATTTTAATTGAAAATTATGCTGGTAAATTACCTTTTTGGCTTTCACCATCACAAGCGGTAGTGTGCTCTATAGCAGAAGAAAATAACAATTATGTAAAAAAGTTATTTAAAGATTTATTTAAAGAGGGTATAAAATGTGAAGTGGATTTAAGAAATGAAAAAATAAATTATAAAGTAAGAGAGCATTCTTTAGCAAAAGTTCCTTTTATTATTGTTTGTGGTAAAAAAGAAGTTACGGACAACACAGTAACTGTTAGAAAATTAGGCTCAGATAAACAAGAAACTATGAAAAGAGAAGATTTAATTAAAAATATGCTTTCCTCTAATAAGTTACCATTAAATTAAGTGTCAAACTTTAAACCTAATTATTTTCAGAGAAGAAGTAAACCCCAGGGCCCAAAGGCTAATGAGAGAATAAGGGCAATAGATGTTCAGGTTATTGGTAGCGATGGAGGAAACCTTGGCGCAATGCCTCTTAACAAAGCTATAGAGCTAGCGAAGCAAGAAGGATTAGATTTGATTGAAATCTCTCCGAATGCAAACCCTCCTGTTTGTAAAATTATGGATATGGGTAAATATAAATATGATTTACAGAAGAAAGCGAATTTGGCTAAGAAGAAACAAAAAACTGTTTCCCTCAAAGAAATTAAATTAAGACCAGGTACAGAGGCTCATGATTATAATTTTAAAATCAAAAATGCAAAAAAATTTATTACAAAAGGGGATAAAGTAAAGTTTACAGTAAAATTTAAGGGAAGAGAAATGCAACATACAGAACTAGGTAAAGATTTAATGAATAAAATCATTGATGAGACAAAAGAAATTGCCAAAGTTGAAAGCAGGCCAAAATTTGAAGGCAGACAAATGGTAATGATTATTCAACCTCTGTAAATCACCAATAAAATCATCTTGTAAAGATTTATTAATGCATATATAAATCCGAAATATTTATGCCTAAACTAAAAACAAAAAGCTCTGCAAAAAAAAGATTTAGATTCACCGCTTCAGGAAAAATAAAAATGCCTCAAGCTGGAAAGAGACATGGTATGATTAAGCGAACAAATTCACAAATTAGAAAACAAAGAGGCACTACAATAATGACAAAACAAGATTCAAAAATTGTCAAATCGTATATGCCATACAATTTAAGAGGATAATATGGCTAGAACAAAACGTGGCGTAGTTAGTAGGGCAAAACATAATAAAGTTTTAAAGAAAGTCAAAGGTCAAAGAGGTAGAAGAAAAAACACTATCCGTATTGCTCGTCAAGCTATGGAAAAGGCTATGCAGTATGCATATAGAGATAGAAAAGCAAAAAAAAGAGAATTTAGATCTTTATGGATACAAAGAATCAACGCAGGCGTGAGATCTGAAGGATTAACCTATGCAAAGTTTATTAGCGGATTAGCAAAATCAAAAATTAAATTAGATAGAAAAGTATTGGCTGAATTAGCATACAATAATCCAGAAGTGTTTAAATCTGTTGTAAAAAAGGTTCAGTCATCCCTAGCTTAAAAGGGTATTTGATTTAATCTCAACTTAATATAAAAAATCAATTACCTAATGAGTGATTTAGATAAAATAAGTTCAGTATTTAATGCTAAGATTGATTCTGTAAAAACAAAAGACGATCTTCAAAATATTAAGACAGAGTTTTTTGGAAAAAACGGTGAGATTACCCAACAATTCAAATCTCTAGGATCTTTAGATCCAGAAAAAAGAAAAGAGTTTGCTTCAAACCTAAATAAAATTAAAGACGATCTAACAAATCAGTTAGAGCAAAAAAATATTGAGATTGAAACACTGGAAATTAATGAAAAATTAAAAAATGAAAAAGTTGATATTACTTTACCTATAAGACCTGAGCGTCAAGGCAAGATTCACCCAGTTTCTCAAGTGATCGATGAAATATCTTCTATCTTTTCAGAAATAGGTTTTTCAGTTGCTGAAGGACCTGACGTTGAGTCAGAGTATAATAATTTTACAGCTTTGAACACACCAGAGGAACATCCTGCAAGAGACATGCACGATACTTTTTATCTAGAAGAAAATAAAAAATTATTGTTAAGAACACACACATCACCAGTTCAAATTAGAACGATGTTATCAAGCAAGCCACCCTTCAAAATAATTGTACCAGGAAGAACATATAGATGTGATAGTGATCAAACACATGCCCCAATGTTTCATCAACTTGAAGGTCTTCACATAGACAAAGGTATAACGATGGGACATCTTAAAGGTTGTCTTGATTATTTTATTAAGGAATTTTTTGAAGTTAAAAATGTAAAAATGAGATTTAGGCCAAGTCATTTTCCTTTTACAGAACCATCAGCAGAAGTAGACATCGGATATAAAATTGAAAAAGGAAAAATTGTTATTGGTGAGGGAGATAAATGGCTGGAAGTTTTAGGTTGCGGCATGGTTCATCCTAATGTTTTACAAAATGTAAAAATAGACACAAAAAAATATCAAGGATTCGCATTCGGGATAGGTATTGATCGTTTAGCAATGTTAAAATATGGTATAAATGATCTAAGAGCTTTCTTCGAAGCAGACTATAGATGGTTAAACCACTTTGGATTTGACTCACTAGATGTTCCAACAAATTATAGAGGACTTAGTAAATGATTATTACAATCCCTTGGCTTAAGGAGCATCTCAAAACATCAGCTAAAGAAAGAGAAATTATCGATCAGCTTACAAATATTGGACTTGAGGTTGAAGGCATAAAAGAAAACTCTGGGGAGATGGATAAGTTTAAAATTGCAAAAATTCTGAAAGCAGAAAAACATCCCAATGCTGATAAATTAAAAGTCTGCAATGTAACTATTGGTGGTAAAGAGATTTTAAAAGTTGTCTGCGGGGCACCTAATGCCAGAGAAGGTTTAATCACAATCTATGCAGCTCCAGGTGCTGTGATACCTAAAACTAATTTTGAATTGAAGGTGGCTAAAATTAGAGGTGTAGAGTCGAAAGGGATGCTCTGCTCTGAAAGTGAACTAAATTTATCAGAGGAAAGTGAAGGGATAATTGAACTTAAAAACAAAGAGAAAGAAATAGGAAAAAGTTATTTTAAAAGTAGCTCACAAAAGGCTATCGATATTTCCATAACCCCTAACCGTGCTGATTGTTTAGGCATTAGAGGTATTGCAAGAGATCTTTCATCAGCAGGAGTTGGAAAATTAATACAATCAAAAAGAAAAAAAATTAAACAAAATACAAAACACAAAATTAAAATATCAATTACAAAAGAAAAGAACCAAGGCTGCGATACCTTTGGAAGCTGTTACATTAAAAATATTACCAATAAGGAAAGTCCTGAATGGCTTAAAAATAAATTAATCGCATTAGGTTTAAAACCCATCTCTGCTGTAGTGGATATTACCAACTATGTAATGTTTGATTTAAATAGACCATTGCACGCTTATGATGCAGACAAAATAAATAAAGAAATTATAGTTAGAAATGCTAAGGATGGGGAGATGTTAGAAGCGCTGGATAATAAAAAATATAAATTAAAAAAAGACATGTGTGTCATCTCTGATAAATCTAATGTTCTTGGTTTAGGCGGGATTATCGGAGGAACAACCACCTCTACCGAATTAGATACAAAAAATATACTTTTAGAAGCAGCTTATTTTAGCCCATTATCAATAAGAAAAACAGCAAGGACACTTAATATAAATACTGATGCTAAATATAGATTTGAGAGAGGAGTCGACCCAAATTCAATCAAAGAAGGTCTTGAGAAAGCAACTGAACTAATTTTAAAAATTTGTGGTGGTGAGGCGAGTAAGTTTCAAATTATCGGAAAGGTGAACCAAAAAAAAAGAATAATTAATTTTCAAATAGACAAATTTGAAAAACTAATTGGAATTTCAATAACAGCTAACGAAGTTGATAAAATTTTATCTTCATTAGGATTTAAATGCAAAAAAAGTCAAAAAACTATAAAAGTAGAAGTTCCAAGCTGGAGGCCGGATGTGAGTTTGAGTGAGGATTTAATTGAGGAGCTAATTAGGATCAAAGGATTCAATAATATAAAATTAATTGAGCCAAGTAAAAAAAGAACTGAAGATACTTTAAACTTTAAGCAAAAACTGTTCCATTTATCACAGAGATCCTTAGCTTCGAAAGGTTATATGGAAATAATTACCTGGTCTTTTACAGACTCAAGAATTGATAAACAATTTTCTAAAAGTGAAAAAGAAATTCAGATATTTAATCCTATTTCCTCTGATCTAAATGTTTTAAGACGATCAATTTTCTCTAATTTAGCAATTTATTTAAAAAAAAATCAAGATAGAGGATACGAAGATTTATCATTATTTGAAATTGGCCCAACATTTTTTGGTAAAAATCCAGGTGAGCAGCAAGTTGTGGTTGGAGGTTTAAAATCTGGAAAAATAAATAGAAAAAGCTGGCTAGACAAAGAAAGAGATGTAGATGTTTTTGATATTAAAAGTGATGTTATAAAAACTTTGATTGAACTTGGCATTGAAGAAAAAAATCTTATTGTAAGTGACAATACGAAAACCAGTTACCACCCTGGAAGATCAGGATCCGTAACACTAAAATCTGAAAAAGGACCTCATCTAGCTTATTTTGGAGAAATACACCCTGCTATTATTAAAAACCTAGACTGTAAAGATAAAAATATTTTTGGATTTGAAATATTTTTGAAAAATATCTCTGAACCAAATACGAAATTAAGGCAAAGCAAAAAAAGTTTTCAAGCCTCAGATTATCAGAAATCAGAGAGAGATTTTGCTTTTGTGATAGATAAAATCTTTAAAATAGGCGCTCTTGAGAAAATTATAAGAGAAGTAGATGATGATCTTATTCAAAGAGTATCAACCTTTGATGTTTATGAAGGAGAAAATATTCCAAAAAATAAAAAGTCAGTTGCAATCAATGTTACTTTACAAGCTATCGATAAAACTCTTACGGAGAATGATTTAGACGAAATTAGCAAAAGAATTATTGATACGGTTAGTAAAAAAACTGGCGCTACAATTAGGTCTTAATGTCAGATATTAAAAGAATACGTAATTTTTCTATAATTGCGCATATAGACCATGGCAAATCTACAATTGCAGATCGAATTATTCATAAATGCGGAGGGCTCACTGATAGAGAGATGAAACAACAAGTCCTAGACTCAATGGATATTGAGAGAGAAAGAGGAATTACAATTAAAGCACAAACGGTTAAACTGAATTATAAAGCAAAGGATGGTGAAGATTATATATTAAATATTATAGACACTCCTGGTCATGTTGATTTTGGATATGAAGTAAGCCGGTCTCTATCTGCATGCGAAGGGTCGCTACTGATTGTTGATAGTACTCAAGGGGTAGAAGCTCAAACTTTAGCAAATGTTTACCAAGCTTTAGAGATTAATCATGAGGTTATACCAATATTAAATAAAATAGATTTACCTGCATCAGATATAGAAAAAACAAAAAAAGAAATTGAAGATGTAGTTGGAATAGACACAACTAATGCAATTTCTTGCTCTGGTAAAACCGGAGAAGGAATAGATAATATTCTTGAGTCAATTATTAACAGTCTTCCTGCTCCAAATGGGGCTATTGATGAAAAATTGAAATGTTTATTAGTCGATAGCTGGTATGACAGTTATTTAGGTGTTGTCATCTTAGTTCGAATTATTAACGGAAAATTAAAGAAAAACATGAAGGTTAAATTAATGTCTAATAACCAAGAACACATCATTGAAAAAGTCGGAGTATTTACACCGAAACCTATTGACATTAACGAGTTAAATTCAGGTGAAATAGGATTTATAATTACAGGAATTAAATCTTTATTAGAGACAAAAGTAGGAGATACTATTTGCGACGCATCAAATCCTATTGATGACCCCTTACCAGGATTCAAACCTAGTAAGCCAGTTGTTTTTTGTGGTTTATTTCCTGTTGATAGTTCCGAGTATCAAAAATTAAAAGACGGTTTAGGAAAACTAAAATTAAACGATGCTAGTTTTTCTTATGAAGCTGAGTCTTCAAGTGCTCTTGGTTTGGGATTTAGATGTGGTTTTTTAGGTTTATTGCACTTGGAAATTATTACAGAAAGACTAGAAAGGGAGTTTGATGTAAATTTAATTACAACTACGCCAGGAGTAATTTACAAAATTCATAAAGTAAATGGAGATATTTTAGACCTTCAAAACCCTTCTGGTATGCCAGACCCTACGCAGATTTTAAAGATAGAAGAGCCTTGGATAAAAGCCACCATAATTACACCTGATGAATATCTGGGATCTATTATAAAGATTTGTCAGGATAAAAGAGGTTTGCAAACAAATCTTAGTTATTCTGGAAATAGAGCAGTTCTATCATACGACATGCCCTTGAATGAAGTTGTTTTTGATTTTAATGATAAATTAAAATCAATTTCAAGCGGGTATGCTAGTTTTGATTATGAAATTACAGAACATAAAGAAGGAGATCTAGTTAAGCTTGGCATACTAGTTAACGCAGAGCCAGTTGACGCTTTAGCCATGATAATTCACAAAAATTTTGCACAAACTACTGGGCGTCAGGTTTGTGAAAAATTAAAGGATTTAATTCCAAGGCATAATTTCATGATACCAATCCAAGCAGCAATTGGAGGTAAAATTGTTGCAAGAGAGTCAATCAAAGGTTTTTCTAAAGATGTATTGACCAAAATTCATGGAGGTGGTGCGGGAGATAGAAAGAAAAAATTATTAAAGAAACAAAAAAAAGGAAAAGCAAGATCTAAACAATTTGGAAAAGTAGAAATTCCTCAAGAGGCTTTTATAGGCGTACTTAAAATAAATAAAGACTCATAATGAAAAAAAAATTATTTATTTTTTCAAACGAATCAGTATCTACACATGATGGTAAATTCTATTGTGACAATATAGATATTAAATCTTCTCCAGAAGGTCTAAGTAAAAAATTTGAAGTAAATTTATTTGTAAGAAAATCTTACAAAAAAAGATCGCATGAAATAAAAATTAAAAAAATTAAGATATTTAATAATTTATTTACTTATATTTCATCAGCAGTAATCGCCTCAAAAACAAAAAACTCTAAATACTTAATAATTTCAATTTCACCTTACACTTTCATAATTTCTTTATTCCTAAAATTTATGGGTAAAAAACCTATAATATATTTAAGAAGTGATGGTTATGGAGAATATAAAGCAATACTAGGTAGCATTGGCCCAACAATTTATCATGTTATGTTTACAATTACCGCCGCTATTTCTGATTTGATTAGCTGTAGGGATTATATTCTTAAAGAAAAAAAAGGAAAAATTGTTAGCCCATCACAATTAGACTCTACCTGGTTACGACAACCTAAAAATTCTGAGATAAAGAATTTTAAATTATTATATGTGGGAAGAATAAGAGTAGAAAAGGGTATTTATTCATTAGCAAATTTAATTAAAAACAAAAGAGATATATCTCTTACTATTGTGGGAGCAGAGAAAGAAACCTCTTATAATATAAATCAAAGCAATGTAAAAATTTTTCCAACTCAAAATAATAAATTAAAATTAATAAAATATTATGATGATCATAATATTTTTATCTTACCTTCATTTACTGAAGGACATCCAATGGTACTGCTTGAGGCGTTAGCACGAAGAAGACCAGTAATAATTTTTGATGAAATTGATCATGTTGTCGGGGACAAAAAAGGAATTTTTGTAGCAAAAAGAAATTTTATTAATTTTTTTGGTACACTTAATCATATTAAAAAAAATTACAAAAAAATTCAAAAAGATATGAAAAAAAATAAACTTCCAACAAATAAAGAGTTTATAGAAAAATTTTCAAAATCAATAGATGATTTAAAATAGGAGAGGTGGCCGAGTGGTTGAAGGCGCACGCTTGGAAAGCGTGTAAACGGGCAACCGTTTCAAGGGTTCGAATCCCTTTCTCTCCGCCAATTATTAAGTTATAAAAATAAAATTCTATTTTCTTTCTTTAAAATAATATATTAATTTAAAAAATTTACAAAAATGAAACATTTAATAAAGTACTTTATTTCTAACGCCACAGTTATAAGAAATTTAATAGCAATCACATTATATAGGATTGGTTTAATTCCAAAAGAATATAGTGGAAAAGCCAAATCTTTATATTTAAAAAAAAAATATCATCAAATATTTTTTAAATCAAAGTTAAAATATAATGAAAATGGTTTTTATTATTTAAATCCAATGCCAAGTTTAAATTTTTTAAATGAATATTATGAAAAAACTTATTGGCAAACAAGAACCGATATAAATTTTCCTGTAAGACTTAGAGATATTGAACATTATAATAAAATCGTAGATTGCTATAAATCATTTAACTTATCATCAAAAAAAATATTAAATTTTGGTTCTGGACATGGAGGTGTTTCATACCTTTTTCATGTAGCAAACCATCAAATTTACAATTATGATTTTGGATCTACTAAAAAAAAATTATTTAAAGATAGATGGAATAACATTCAAACACTTGAAAATATAGATTTTAAATTTGATCTCATTTATGGAAGCCATAGTTTAGAACATGTTCAGGACATAGATCAAACAATGAAAAGTTTTAAAAAAATTTCTAAAACAGGTACAATTTATTTTTTTGAAGTGCCAAATGGATATAATCAAAAAATTATTCAACCTCCTCACACTTATTATTTCGCTAGAAAATTTTTTTTAAATAATTTCGTCAAAGTAGATTATTGTAAAACTTTTAAAGGTTCTGATGAAATGAATGGTGAAGAAGGAAATATAATACGATTTCACACATCTTTAGTTTAATTTTAGAAATAAAATTTAAAAATAATTCCAATTAGCTCAATATTGATCAGTTAAAAAAGACTCATAATGCACATATAGAAACACTAAATATAGACAAAAAACACCATTTTGAGTCAAAATATGCCTTTTTTAATGTTTGATAGTAATTGTAATGATAAAAGTACTTAATTCAAAATGAATTTGATTCGTTTTGATTTTTTATTAATAAAAAAAGGGGGAAACATGAAAGCAATCTCAGGATTAACTTCAATGTTCGATAGCTTAACAAAAGTAGTAGTTTCATTACTTGCGTTAGGTATTGCTGTAAGTCTACTAGGTGGAAATGTTCCGTTTGTAGGTGAAATAGCAGGTAACATTATTGGTTTAGTACAATCTTTAGGTGATGCAGGAATAGTTGGCTTAATTGCAGCTATTATCATTCTAAACTTGTTTAAGTAACAATAAGACAAAGCTACTTCCCTCGAAATAGCTTTTAAAA
>Ga0233444_10004987_pt1 | contig 12410 bp, 9 predicted proteins | sample SI_124_October20_6_FD_182792 | JGI IMG/M metagenome (GOLD analysis project Ga0233444, IMG submission 182792) | Seawater microbial communities from Saanich Inlet, British Columbia, Canada - SI_124_October2016_10_MG | ecosystem: Environmental > Aquatic > Marine > Inlet | place: Canada: British...
AAAATCGAGTTCATTACAAGCAAGAGGTATTTCTACTTCTGTTTCATTGTCGGCCCCAATACATCCCGCTAAAGGAAATAATAGCAATAAGAGTGTTAAAGCATAGGCATTTTTCTGCATATCTACCCCTGTAAGCGATAGGAAATAATATGCATAGGTGGTTTAGGTTGTTTGAAAAAATAAATATCTATCACTAAAAAGGTGATTATGATTCACCTCACGCGTCGGTACCCAAGCGACATACACTTAACGCGTGGGTCTACAGAGGGCTCTACTCGTTATACTCTAAACTCACTAAACTTGCCCTTAATTATTTTTGAATAATGATTCTTCATATGCCAATTGTGGATGTATCTCATTCATTGGAGGTTGTTTTCGTCTCACAAATAATATCACTAATGCAAGGAATACGATTGATCCTGCAATGAGGTATGAAGAACTATTACTAATTCCTCCTTCAATGCTATCATCATCAGGATTGTTAGGCTCAATCTCTTGAGTATTGTCAGAACTATCAATTTCTGAATCTGTAGTTTCATTGACATCTATTTGATTCGCCCCATCATCATCATTACTTTCATTTTCATCTTGGAATGATGTATCTGAATTATTTCCTGAATCATTGCCATCAGTATCTGTAAGTGAACCTTCCGGGCATCCGGTAGCATCTACTGTTTGGCCTACTGCGGTGTTTGGACATTCATCTACATCGTCCATAATGCCATCACTATCACTATCCAGCTGATTCAATGCACAACCATTTGAATCCACCGTCGCTCCAACATCCGTATTGGGGCAAAGGTCGGCGTCATCAATAACTCCATCATTATCGGAATCAATCAATGGAAGATGATATACTTCAATGGAAATTGTAGAATTAACTCTGTTGCACCCATAATAATTACATCCGAATTCTGATTCAGCATAAACGACGAAATCTTGTGTAAATACCTTAGAACCATTCTCAAGGAGTGTCCAATTCGAGGAATTCGTCTCATTTGTTATCGAAAGTAAAACTTCAAAACCCGATAATGAGAAGGGAGCAACGTTCACTTTGACTGACAGCAAAGATATCGAAAAATTGTGACCTTGCCATTGTCCACTGCTGTCTTCCTCAACGCCAACTTTGGCAAAATCAAACTGATTGCCGTTGTTGAATAGAGGTACTGTGATGGTCAAATTGTCGTTACCGAACGGAGGTTCTAATCCTGTGAATGTAAGTGCATATCTTGCCTCATTTTGAGGTATTGTAATATTGTCATATTGTAAAATTTGTACAATAAGATTGTTCGATGAACTTGCAGAATTCGCAGGGGGTAGCCCGTTGCTACTCGTAACATTGCCAGTGACTGAAAGAGAGTGAGCTGCCACCAACATTCCGTTTACTCCAGAAACATTAACATAGAAATCAAACTCTGAGTTGCCCCCAATTGTAAAACTATCAATCATGTGAATTGATAGATTGTTATCAGAAATAGAAGTACTTAATTCTACAACCTCTTCGTAAGTTGTTGGATTACTTGCAGTACAAATTGTGAAGCCGCTCGAATTTGCTCCCGGATATACTGGAATGTATATTTGATGAGCACAAGATATGGAAATTGCAGCAGTAGGTGCCTGAGCAGATACTGGTGCAGTTGACAAAATGGGCAAGAGGAGTAAAAGTAGTACCAACTTGGCTTTCATTACCTTTACTCAAACCAGATTGTATTTGGTTTTATCCCATTTAGTGAGACTTATACATACAACCGACATATCATTGCCACGAAATCGTAAGGGTTCTATCAAACCCCTCAAGACATTATGGAAGAGTACAATGGGTGTTCAGTCCTCCAGTACAGACGCTACCCAATGCTCAGGCGCTCAGTCAACCGGTTTGAGCCACTTGGTGAGAATCTCCAAGTGGTCACCTGCGAGTTCCAATTCTCCTGAAAATACGGTTTCAATCGGCCAAAACTTTGCATCTGCAGCGTCGTCGCCACCCATTGGCTCCTGGTCTTCACTCGCTGTAATTTCGTAAACGACGCTCACGATGTGCTTGCGTGGGTCCCGACTTGGGTCGCCCATCACCATGAGAAGGCGTGGAGAATGGCCGTCAATTCCAGTTTCTTCTTTCAGCTCGCGAACAGCCGCATGAAGCGGGTCTTCATCACGGTCAACAAATCCTCCAGGGAGGGCCCAAGCACCAGCCATAGGTGGATGCTTACGTTGAATCAAAAGAACACTGTCTCCTCGGCGTACGGCGGCGTCAGCAGCAAGAGCAGGATTGAGCCAGCCGTTGCACTCATCGCATGTGGTCATGTCACTCACCGTACCGTCGTCCGCGCTCTTGATAGGTACGGATGGCTTTGAGCAAGTCCTTTTTCTGGAATGAAGGCCAGAACACATCGGTGAAATACAACTCTGAATAGGCCATTTGCCACAGCAAGAAGTTCGAGATTCGTTCCTCGCCGCTGGTTCTGATGACCAAGTCCGGGTCCGGCATATCGGCAGTGTAAAGTCGGTCGGAGACGGCCTTTTGGTCAATATCGTCCAGTTCAATATCGCCTGCAGCGTAATCCTTGGCGATGGTTTGGATGGCGGTGATCATCTCTTCACGGCTTCCATATGCCAAGCAGACCGTGAAGACGTAATCGTCGTAACCCTCGGTCTTTGATTCGGCGTAATCAATGGCCTCAATGACATTTTCTGGGAGAAGTTCCCTTCGTCCGATGATATGAACTCGGACGTTGTTCTCGTGAATTCGGGGGTCGTCTGCAATATCACGGAGCCCTTCTGCATAGAGTTTGAACAGAATTTCCAATTCTTCAGGTGGCCGGTTGAGGTTTTCAGTTGAGAGGGCGTAAACGGTGAACCATGGAATCTTGAGTTCCAAGACCCAGTCCAATACGCGTTCTAATTTTTCTTTGCCGATTCGATGGCCAATTCCCGTAGCAAGTTTGCTCTTCCACGCAAAGCGACGATTACCGTCCATGATGATGGCGAGGTGGTTGACCTGGAGGGGGTGCTCTAGAACCTCTCTGAGCAACTTTGCTTGAACCGCGTGGCCCAGCACATCGCCCATACGTTCCGAGATACCCATGCTTCGCCCCCTCTCTCTGCTGAGGGCATACAGTGTTTGATTGCTCCCCTCCGGACTTGAAGGCGTTGACATCATCTTTGAAGGGGAGAATGCGGTGCGAGTAGCATGGCAGATGAGCCGTTTTGGGAGATTCCTGTGGAACCCCCCAAATCGCATACGTCCAAGAAACCGGTTCCATCCTCAGAAGTCGATGGTTCGCCACCGTGGTATCCATCAGGTTTGACGGCTGAGGCTCTTGACGCCTCAACCCTTGAACTTGGAATAAGGACGCCCTGGGGTCGGATTTGGGGTTGGAATTACAATGAGGCTTTGGAGGCTTCATGGTGGCAGAAACCCTCGGGAACTCATTGGGGCGTTTGGCCAAGTAACGTGGATTCTGTTCGCGTTGTAGCACATACTCAAAACAAGATCATCGTTGCCCTTGATGAGGAATTTATCGTCCACATCTATCCGCTGCAAACCGGTTCTGATGTTTCCACGCTTGTTCGGTACAAGCCATGGGGCGAGATTCTCAAAGATGAACACGTTATTCTTCCAATCGGCGGGTTGCAAAACGAGAACGGTGACCAACTTTGCTTGTTTCCTTATCACGAGATTCACACGCCGCAAGAAGTGGCTCAACACCTTCAGAACCGCAACGAGTTACATGCTCTTGGAGGTGCTATTGGCCGCGTTCATTCAGCCTTTGAGCAGGAAGCAACTCCGAATACTGAATGGCGTTGGAACGCACGCCTCAAAGCCATTGAAGGCACGTTGAAGACAACCACATTATGGCGGGCACCGCATACGAAACACGTTCAAGGTCTTCCGGCGTTTAACATCAGTCTTGATGGAATTCTTTGGGGTGATGATGTAACGCTTATTCCTCAGCCACGGCCCTTGGTCGACGTTCTTTTGTGCGAAAGCGAACGCATGCCAGCCCTTGCAACATTAGCGAATTTAGAACAAACCATTGCTCTTCGTGGAGGGTTTGGCGAGTCCGCCCCCCGCGTATCGTTCTATGCGGGCTGGGAGGCAAAAACTCCGCCAACATGGGGGGGGCGTTCTCTTCGTAATCTCAAGGGTGGTGTTTGGATTTGGAGGTACGAGGCAATTCTACTTGAGTTGGCCAGAGCCAGAGCCTTCCAGCAACCTGAAGCGGAATCCATGTGCATGGGTTGGCTCAACGATGTCTCCCGAATCCAAGCAAAATTAGGGGTGCTACGAATGACAAATTTAGGGGCCAAATCTTCATTGATGTTGCTCTTGATTTCACTTGGTACAATCCTCTTTGCGGGTGGACCATTTACCGCTTCTTCGATAGGAATTGGCCGGATTGTATTGACCAGTGCGTTCCTGTTTTTAGCGGTAGGATTGCACACCTACACCGACCGCAACATTCCCGAACCGTATTGATTCAGCGCTGTTGACGGACACGACCGTCGTAAAAGTCAATGCCCAAGTCATCTGCAATGTTCTTGAGTCGGATGATGAATTTCGCACGTTCTTCGCGCTCTTCTACGCCGCCGGCTACATCCCAGTAGAGGTTGAGGTCAACGTCCAATGATGTGGCTGAGAGCATGCTGACTTGACAGAAAGAAGAATCTTCTTTGAGTGTTTTTGGATTCTCTTTGATGTCGTCCATGACGCGGTCACAAAAGCTTGCTACGGCGTCACCGTCCGCATTGATGTCAAGGTGGAGTTTCGTCTGCCATCGGCGCCATCGGCGCTTGCCCCAGTTCTCAACGGGTGTATTGACCAGGTTTGCGTTGGGCATCGTGATGACGGTATCTGCTGAGGTACGAATCATGGTCGTTCGGAGATTGATTTCAATGACTTCTCCTTCTGCACTTCCAACAACAATCCAGTCCCCAACCTTGAACGGGCGGTCGAGCAGCACGGTAATCGCTCCAAAGAAATTGGAGATAGAATCCTTTGCAGCAAGGGCTAATGCAAGACCGGAGATCCCCAATCCTGCGATGAGTGAGGTGAGGTCGAAGCCCATTGAGTCGGCTACGAATACCGAACCAACGAAGATGATGATGAAACGAAGCGTGCTTTGTACGGCAGAAATGAGCGTCTTCTCAGTGCCGTCAAGAACATCATCGTTATCGAAGAGTGCAACAACATCTTGAACGATGTTAACCAGTCTAAAGGCCCATACGACCAAGGCTATTGCAACAACGAATTGAAGAATTCCTGGGAGGAAACTAACGGCTACAGAGGGCATCAAAATAGGAGAGCCGACTCGTTCCATGTCCTTGATCATGATATTGAAGACAACCATGGCCAATCCAACGCCTACAGCAGTCCCAAGGGCCTTGTCTGAATCTTGGACGGTTTTACCCTTGATTGCCTCGGAGCGAATCATGGTTCTTAGGACGGTTGGAGCAAAGCGCATGGTCAATCTCCTGACGATGAAAATGCCGACTATGATGCCGAAAATGAGGGCTATGGTATAGGTGGTAAATCCGAGAAATTCATCGCGAAGAGTGGATTCAGCTGCGGGCGTCCATAGGTCTTCCATAACGGGGCCAAACGGTCCTATGGGTTGTGCTTTTCTCTTGATGTACCCGACAAATGTGAATTTCTCAGCCCAAAAACTCCCCCCCAAAGGCACGATTCCTTCAAGAAGTCAAGCGGTTTGGAGGGAGTGATAGCATGATGCCGACCGCGACCAAAACATCTCATCTCGCAGCGCCACGTCCTTCATTGGGGTTCTTGATATGCCTACCACTTCTTCTTTCATTGGCGAGCCCCGTTGCAGGGAGTATTGCCGTTGCTGAAACAGGGATTGAATCAACTCCGGAGAGCACGTGGTCAAGCGAATACGTCGCTTATGAATTTCCTTGGGGTGGCGACGATGCCATCCAATTCAAAGAATACCACACCTATGAATCCATGCGAACACGTATGCTTCGTCTTGCAGAAGACAACCCTGAAATCGCCTCGTTCCATGAAGGGCTAAACGGAGGAATGAACGCAAGAGGGCAGCAAACAACCGAGGATACCTACAAAGGCTGGTATTACGGCCATGCTTCACCATGGATGAAAATCACCCTCGGCGTACAAGACGGCGACTACAACGAGTTCAATGGAGATGCAGGAAATTACGAAGACCGTGAAGACGTTCTCGTTGTTGGAAACCATCACGCTCGCGAGTGGATGTCATACGAAGTTCCAATGTTCATGATCGAGACACTCATCTGGTCCTATGACAACATCGGATACGATAACGACGGTGACGGAAAAGTCGATGAAGACCCATGGGGCGACAGCAACGGCGACGGAATTCTGGACGATGATGGCGACTGTCTCGCTTTGGACGAAGACGTTCAAGACAGCGATGGTGATGGAATCAAGTGCGGACCTGGAGACCTTGGTGTTGACGAAGATTTCTCCGAGCAGACGCTTCATGACTTGGTCAACAACCGTGAAATCTACATCGTACCGATGCTCAATGTCGATGGAAACCGCTACGATCGAGAAGTCTACTGCGGTGAAACTGCGTGGGAGAACTGCGCAACCAGCGGATGGAGAAAGAACCTTAGAGACAACACCGTGACTGGAATCACTCCTTTGCCTGATTTGGATGAACAAGTCGATGAGGGATGTGACGGTGTAGACTTGAACCGAAATTATCAGTTTGAATGGGGCGCTCCGTTGGGCGCCACTGGACCACTGATTCCAGGAGCCTGCTACGCAGGTCAAAACAACGACGTCTACAACGGCCCGGTTGACACGGTTGACCAAGACAACGACGGTCGCCTCAATGAGGACGGCGTTGACGGAAAGGACGATGACAGCGACGGCCTGGTTGACGAGGACTGGCTTGGTGGTAACAGCGAGCCAGAAACCAAGTTCATCCAAGACATGACCGAGATGAACGACGATAACAACAACGGCGGGTCGGATTTCCCAGTCACGCTTACCTGGCATTCATTCTCTGAACTGATCCTCTACCCGTGGGGCCACTGTCAAAACTGCGACAACCCCGACCAAGAGCAACTCAAGTATCACGGAGATGTCATGGCGACCATGTCAAATTACGAAAACATGCAATCATCTGGCCTCTACCCAACCAGTGGCGACTTCTGTGACTGGCACTACGGTTTGTTCAATTCTTACTGCTACACCATGGAAATCGGAAATGCTTTCCACGAGCGCCCTGAGAACATCGACGACATTCTCCTGCGCAACGTCGGCATGGGCATGTACATGATTGAAATTGCAGACAATCCAAAGGAACGAGCGGATTTGGCCATCGCCAACATTTCACAACAGAATTACCTGTTGCAGCCGACCATGCTCTCCATTCCAGAAGAAGGCGATGTTCCGATTGACATTTGTATTAACAACCTCTTCCCTTACAGCCAGGAGAACAGCGAGGTCAAATGGCGTATGGTCAAACCAAGTCGCCTGCAAAGCGACTACGGTCCTCGCGAATGGTCGACTACGGAATGGACCACTGCCTCGGTCAAGCGCGTGGATGAAGCATGTACAACAGGAAACGGTAACGGAACCCTGCTGCGAGCCATGATCCCTGTTTCTGAGTCGACAACCGGTGAGTTGCATTACAAGGCCATGGTTTCAACGCTCAGCGGTGCAGATTTCTATCAATATCCTGCGAACGGTGAATACTACACCATGCAAATCACCTATCGCGCTGCCTTTGGCAATTTCTTTGGAGCGATGTTCATGTTTACCGTTGTTGGTACCTTTGTTTGGGGCGGTCTAGCGGTTTCGCTACGCATCATGCTTAATCCGGAAGAGGATGAGGTTCTTGAAGCAGAATTACGCTCAATCTATGTGGGAGAACTCGACTGAGGTGATACCATGTCAGACTCAGACCAGTTCAACGGCCGTATGGGCCTTATCTTTGCATCAATTGGTGCAGCAATTGGAACAGGGAACATCTGGCGTTTCCCGCGAATGGTCGGAGCGAACGGTGGAGGAACGTTCCTCGTGCCGTGGCTCTTTTTCCTGTTTGTATGGTCGATTCCACTCGTGATTGCAGAATATGCCATGGGTAAGCGAAGCCGAACGGGAACCATCGGAACATTCCGAATCTTTGCCGGACGTAAGTTCGCATGGATGGGTCTGTGGACGGCTTGGATTTCCACTGCCATTGGATTCTACTACGCTGTGGTTTCAGGATGGACGCTGAAGTACTTCCAACTTGGAATCAGTGGCGCTCTTACGGGAGAAGAAGTTGATACTACGGAAGTTTGGAACGCCTTCCTTCAATCTCCAGGGCAGGTTATTTTCTTCCAATTCATTGTGGTTCTCTTGGTCCTCGGTGCTATCTGGAAGGGTGCAAAAGCGATTGAAAAGGTCAACTTTTACCTTATGATTTCCCTCTTTGCCCTCCTGTTCCTTACCTTGTTCCTCTCCCTTTGGATGGACGCATCAGACGGTACACTGGATGGAGCTCTGTTCATGTTCACGATTGACTTTGACATGTTATTTGAACCGGAAGTTTGGATCAACGGGTTATCCCAATCAGCATGGTCCTGTTCCGCTGGAATGGGTATGTGCATCACTTACGCAGTTTACATGCGCAAGGACGAGGACACCGTTCTCAACGCATTCACCATGGGACTTGCTAACAACAGCATCTCCATCATCGCTGGACTCGCCGTTCTTTCGGCCATCTTTGCAGTGAACCCTGACCCCCTCGCTACCGTGACCGGCGGTTCTTCCGCAATCACCTTCCTTGCCCTTCCCGAAGTCTTTGCACAGGCTCCAGGTGGCGCTATTGGGCCGCTGTTTATGATGGCAGGATTCTTCCTCGCCCTTTCGTTTGCCGCAATTACCTCCATGATTTCCACGGTTGAATTGTGTGTGCGAAACTTCGTTGACCACGGCTACGACCGAGAGCGCTCCGTCCTCATCACAGGGATTGCAATTTTCTTGTTCGGTCTTCCATCCGCTGTGATGTGGATAAAACTTGACGATGCTGGTGTTGCCTTCCCAGAATTCTTGGAAGTTCAAGACCACATTTGGGGATACGGACTGATGTTCTCCGGGTTGTTCATTGCCTTCTCCATCTGGAAGTACGGATACATCAAGTGGCGCAAGCAAGTTGACGATGGTACGGCTCCAGATGGCCTTGCAGGTTACATGGGAATCGGAGTTTCTGCTTTCCGTGACGATTTCATCAACACGGGTGACAACGATTTGGAAGTTGGACGCTGGTGGGACGTGATGATCTACCTTGCCTTCCCGGTGCTCTTCGTGGTCCTCATGGGCTCGTACTTTGCCGACATGATCGCCAATACCGAAAACGTCTGGGACCCGTCAAATCCAAAGGGACTCAGCATCATTCTTCTCTTCTGGGGAGTGGTTGCTGTGACGTTCATGTTCCTCAACAAATTCCTCATTGCACGACCGTTGTTCCGAAACATTCCGGAAGGCGCGGATGTTGACATCTCTACCTTGCCTGGTGGCGATGACGACCTTGTCTTCGCTCTCGGAGACGTTGTGCCTGGGTTTGAACACCTTGCAACGAAAGAACCCGTCCTGGAAGCAGAGATTACCGGATGAGGTGTTGGAATCGTGGCTGAACTGTGGGAAACCCTCAGTATTGGCTTGGTCATCTCTCTGCTGTTCATCGGCCTGAGTTACTTCTTTTGGCAGCGTTATGACAAACCTACTCCGTTGATGGTTGAACGCGAGGAAGAGAAGCAACGCCTGAAAGCCGAACGCAAAACTTGGCGACAAGTCGAAGCCAAAATGGAAGCAGACCGCCTTGATGCGGAATCAAAAGCTCGCTACGAGCAACGTAAAGCACAGGAGCGCGCTCGTGCTGAGCCTCCAAAGCAAGAACAGGTTGCTCATGCATGGGGGGCGCTTGGTGTGAGCGCACCAGCATCCAAGCCCTCTGAGTTTGAGACGGAAGGAGTTGACGCAAATGCATTGCAGCGCGCTAGCGTTCAGGGTGGGCTTGGAATGGAAGAGGCCAACGACGACGATGTTCTTTCTGTTGATGAATTGGTTCAAGTTCGTCAAGACCCAGGCGTTAGTGGGCTAACGGAAGAACCGGATTGGGAACTGATTGAGAAGATCACAGAGATTGCAGAAAAAGACGACCTAGAGGTTCCGGAAGTTCCAGAAGCCCCTGATTTACCTTCGATAGATGAACTCCTTTCCCTCTCTCTTGAGGCTCAACAAGAACCAGAAGTAGCGAACCCTAACGGAGTCACCGAGTTCACCGAAACCACCCTTGTTGAGCAAGAAGAATCTCTTCCTGCGGACGAGGTGGTTAGCAACGATGAGATTTCGTGGGAACCGACCGATAGCGACGACCCTTGGGCTGGTGCCCAATGGTCCAATGAATGAGGCTCAGGAAACTCAATTTGAGACCAGAATGAAGCGAAGGGGTGATGAAGCCTCGGCGATTCGCAAGAACAATGGTACAACGTCCACGCGGTACTCGGGATTTCCCACCAGCGGCAATGAATCGGCGTCTAGCATTGGAGCGCTTACTCGAAGATGCGGCTCAGCGCCACGGATTTTCACGTGTTCAAACCCCTGTCTTTGAATCTCTGGAACTCTTTACCGCAAAATCTGGTCCCGGTGTGATCAACCAACTCTACGCCTTTCAAGACAAAGGCGAGCGAGACTTGACGCTTCGTCCAGAATTGACTGCTCCTGTCATGCGAATGGTTGCAGAAGAAATGCGAATGGATACCAAACCGCTGCGCCTCTCTTACTACGGTCAATGCTACCGATATGAGGAATTCAAAACCGGACGCTATCGGGAATTCTTCCAGTACGGCGTTGAATTGATCGGTGCTTCTGGGCCTCTGGCTGAAGCCGAAGTGTTGGCGTTGGCCGTCAACATGCTCCACGCCACGGGTCTTGAGGGCTGGGAAATTCGAATTGGCCACGTTGGCGTATTGAAAGACGCTCTTACCGGTCTTGGCTTATCGAGTGAAGTTGATGCAACTACCGGAGAGCCACCGATTGCAAGCGCCATGCGCTTCCTTGACAAAGGCGATGATGCGGGTCTTAGCGGACTGTTCACGGCTCACGGACTTAATCCAGCAAACACCGAACCCTTGCGTGCTTTAGCGTCGCTTGAGGGCGGCTTGGAGACATTGGGACCTGCTCGTGAATTGCTCTCGAGTATGGACGGCGTATCGCTGGAGGCATTGGACGAGTTGGAGATGACCTTGACCGCGCTTGCTGCTCTTGCCCCTGCACCGCCTTCATTGGCCGTTGACCTGACGGTTGCTAGAGGACTTGACTACTACACGGGAATGGTGTTTGAGGTGAAGGTCGCTGAACTTGGCGGTGAAGGACAAGTTCTCGGTGGTGGCTCCTACAAGTTACTCCACCTGTTTGGTCTGCCTGACTTGGACCCGTGTTGCGGCTTTGGATTGGGCTTTGACCGTGTACTTTTGGCGCTTGAGGCCCAAGCAGAATCCACCGGACGTGAAGAAGTGGTTCCAGGAGAAGTAGACCCTCGCCCGCACATTGCCATCGCTCCAAATAAGGCCGACCACATGCCGCTGCTCCCGCTGGTTGCTTCGTTACGAGAGAACGGCGCCCGTGTTGAGTTGTTGCTGACCAAGAAGAACTACGGGCGCATCATCAAGTGGACTGAAGGCATCGGCGCTAGCCACCTTTTGGTGGTAAAACCTGATGATTTAGAAAACGGTAAAGGACGGCTCATCAATTTCAAAACGGGCGACCGCACTGATGTTGAGCTGAACGCATCATCCGTGCTTGACGCTCTCTGAGCGTCTTTACCGCAGAATCACGCTTCGTCTTCTTCGCGACCCTTGTTCATGAACAGAGCCATGCCCAGAGCGGCTGATGCTGTGACAAGAGTGAATCCTGGCGTGTCTTCTTCAACCATCATGTCATCTCCAGCCTGGAATTCTTCGCTCCATGAATCTGCATCAACGGGCATTTCAAATTTGCTTTCCATGCCGAGTTTAATAGCAAAGTGTGCCGGTTCTCCTTCTACAAATATACCGCCAGGGCCAGCATTGTCGTTATAATTTCCTTTGAGTTTCATGGTCACTTCGATGATGGGGCTGTCGTCTCGACCGTCCCACTCAGCGTGGTCTTCGGTCACTGCGAAGGTGAAGGGAACGGTCTGTTCGCCTTGTTGGATGCCTGTAAACTGATTGGTCCAGACTTCGCTTGCACCTCGGAAGACGGTGATGTTGAGGTTCTCACAATCGTTGTTGCATGCTCCGTTGTTATCGTTGGTCCAGTCACCGCCGACGTCGATCTTGAAATTGCCGCGGAATTCGCCGCCTGATGTCATGAGCAGGCGCTTGTCCAAATCGGGCTTCATGCGGAATCGGAGGTTGATGTCAATGAGACCGTTATC
>Ga0233444_10004988_pt1 | contig 12408 bp, 20 predicted proteins | sample SI_124_October20_6_FD_182792 | JGI IMG/M metagenome (GOLD analysis project Ga0233444, IMG submission 182792) | Seawater microbial communities from Saanich Inlet, British Columbia, Canada - SI_124_October2016_10_MG | ecosystem: Environmental > Aquatic > Marine > Inlet | place: Canada: British...
GAAAAACACAATGACAATGACAGAGATTCGCCGACACTTCAGCCTCCGGAACCGCCGAGAGGCGATGAAAGCCGAAGCTCTCAAAAAGAGACGTAAGGAAATGTTCGAAGCTGCTGAAGCAGTCGGTAATGTAGTTGACGGAGAAATCTGGGACTTCGGTTGTGAGTGCTAAAAAAGTGATATTTAAGGGTTGACTTTTGAGACGAAATAAACGATAATTTTTGAAGTTATGAGAGACAAGATCACATACGAGTTAAGTTGGAGAGACGAAGACACCAACCGCGTGGGCAGCAAAAAGTTCACGAACGAACGAGGCAAAGACCACTCTGCATTTGATGCCGCTTGCGAAATGGCGCAGGTTTTGGATGGGAATATGTGGCCTTGGATCATCGAAAGAGACGGCGAGGAAATCCTCCACGGTTGGGGCGGCGATCAATTAAACAGGGGCCGGTTGTTTCCGACTTGCGGATAAAAATTAAATTTAAGGGTTGACTTTTTCTCTGGTTGCTTCATACTAGGGGAAGTGAGAGGCTCACTAAAAACTGAAAAAATAACAATGAAAACCAAAATCAAAAGAATCCCAGTCGCTGAACGAACGAACGTCCAAGTTGGGAAAAGTCCAGAAATCCCCGATAGAGTAATGGCTACTTATCGGCTGAAAGTGGAGACAAAACAGCAGCTCGAAGATCTGTCCAGTCGATTGGGTGTATCGATGACCGTTATCGTCGAGACAATCGTCAATTATTTCGCCAACACTTCAGATTCGAAAGCCGCAAGGATAAGGCTGCAAACCGAGAAGGACAGCCTCCAAAAGCGAATAGCGGAGACTAATGAAGAGTTGAAAAAATTAGATTTAAGGGTTGACGTTTAAGGAAAAATCAGTTATACTTTTTGAAGTTATGAGAGACATGTACAAGTTCGAATATCAACCGGCTCGCCACGAGGGCGAGGTAAATCACGGCAACCACGTTTACAACTACCTTGGGGTAATCGTTGACCACTTCCGCAACACCACCGAGGGGGAAACCTTTTCTGGGGTAACGGTCGAGATCCACGACAACCAAGGCCCAACCGGCCAAACTCGACGTTTCCGCTGGGATCGTATGGTGAAGGCCATCAACCTCGTTAACATGGCGCAAGCCATACACGGAGGGCGCGCATGAAAAAAGCAAAAAACTATAAAGAGGCAATGCTCCGATACTTCTACGCGCCTATGGTTGGCGCGTGGTTGTCGGTGGCTGTCATTGCTGGATTCACTACTGGATTTGATGAAATACTCCGATACTGGAGAGTCGCGGCCCTTAACCTGTTTTAAAATTATGAAAAACGAAAAACGACACATAGGCGATCTCGGACATATGCCGCTAGGAGGACAAGAATCCCACCAAGAAATGTTGTATGCTTCTAGCGGCGGTAAAAGCAGGTTGGGCAGTCAATTCACACTTTCCAATGGCCGTAAAGACGGATGTCGCAATAATGTCCATACAGTTTTTGAAAGACCAGCCGGATCAAATAAAACAAAAGCCACCAACCGACAAAAGAAAAGGAAAAGATAAATTATGGAAAAACAAAATTCAATCGAAATTTGGAGCGGCTTAAGTTTAAACGATCGCGCAGCTTGCGAAGGTGACGCGCGAAGGAGAAAAAAATTAAGGGAAACTGTAATTGCTAAAGCTGAAAATACAGAATTGAAATTGACGGCGAAAGAAAAGAAAACCTTCAACTTCAACTTTACAAATTACAAATGATTCTCCACTTAGTCCCTGACCCAACTGTTTTAATATCGACCATTGCGTTTTTAATAATGCTGGCGATTACTGTAATCGCGACACAAGATAAAAGCCCCTGACTTGGCACGCAACATGCTAAGGAACCACGTCGTAAGTCGTTAAGCCACAAGGACTTACGGCCGCGGCCCCCCCGCGCGCGTAAGTCCCTGATACTCAGTGACTTAAGTTTCCAGAAAAGCGTTTTAAGAAGGGTTTCCGTGCCAACCGTGCCAAAAATCATAAGAAAAAAAAAGAAAAAAAAGTGAGATTATTGGTTGACATCTCGCCGGTTTCTGGTATACTGTTTTGCGTTATGAGGAAGTACTCAGTTGTTGATGAAGAGGGTGTCGTGCAGAGTTTCACGCAGAACGTGGGCGACGCGGATCACAGTGCGCTGAATAATGCCATCGATTTAGCCCAACGTGCGGGCGAGGATGTCGTCGAGCATCTCGCGGACGGCACTCGTGTCGTGGTGTGGTCTATCGATGATGCCACGGATGAGCCATGGGACGGTTTCCGCTCAGACGCAGAAGCGGACGGGGACGCGCTCGCGAGCGCTGGTTTTGGCACCGACGAGGATTACGGTGGATGCTGCGATTGGTAATTTTATTATGAGGACTGAAATAAATAAATACGACACGAAGCACGGCAGCCCCTATGATCGGGGATCTGCTGACCGTTACTACGGCAGGGGCAGCGAGCCCCACCATTATCCAAACGGCACGGGGAACGCTCCTCGCGTCAAGGTGGAGGATATGGCCAAGGCCGAGGTGGAGGCCTACCACGCGGGCTATGATCAGGAAACCGACCGCAAACAATGGTATTAAAAAAGTGAGATTTTTTGTTGACTTTTTCCGGAAATCTGTTACTCTCTAATCAGTTATGGGACTTACGAAATCGTTATACGCCGACCTCTCATGCGAAGAGGTGTTCGAATTGGAACGTCATTGCGACGAGGTGCGCGAGGCTGACATCGCCGCGCAGGACGCCGCTATGGAATCCGAAGCCGCCCAGCAAGCGCAACGCGAGCGCGAGGATCGCGAGCGCGATCTGGCTATGGCCGAGGTCGAGGAGGTGTGCTGGTGCAAAATTTTCGAGTCGTGCCCCACGTGCTTCGGCAAGGCATAAACCGTGCCAACCCTCATCACTCACGCTAAAAAGCGTGAGTTTTTTTTGTGTCTTTTTAAAGTCGTAAGTCGTTGCGCTACAAGGACTTAGGCCGGGGGGGAGGGGGCGCGCGTAAGTCCTTGGTAATCAGTGACTTAGGTAAATTATAAAATTTTTCCAAAAATATATTTATAAAACGTCCCTCTATTTAGTATTTAACCGTTTCCTATTTCCTATTTAATGATTTCCTATTTCCTATTTAGTAATTTCTTATTTCTTATTTTTTTCTGTTGACAAGTTTCCGAAAGCATGAGACTATTTTCTTGTGCTCGCGGGGTGGTCAAACGGTAAGACGGTTCTCTGCAAAAGAACAATTGACGGTTCGATTCCGTCCCTCGCGTCCAATTTAATTTTAAAAAAGTTGAAATTAATCGTTGACATTCAAGAAGAACTGAATTATACTATTTGAAGTTATGAGGGAAAGAAAAGGATTCATTAGTTGGAAGGATGCAGGGCCACGCAAGATAGTGGACGGCATCGAAGTCGCACCGGATCGTGTGAAGGTTTATTTTAATCTGAACTTGGATTGCCTGTCGGTGATCGATGCTGAGACGGGGCTGTTATACTGCCATGCTCACCGTGTCGAATTGCATGATGCCAAGTTTCGGGTTCAGCCAGCAGGTCGGCAGCGAGTCCTTCGGGAAAAGCGTAAGAATGTTCACGCTTATATTGTCGGAAAATGTCATGAGATTGGTGACGTTTCCAAGGAACGCTTTCGCGAGGTTGATAATGAGTTATACGAGAAGTACAGTATCTGTGACTGTAGCGACAAACCATACGACTACTGCGAGCAATGCGTCCCAGAGTCGAGCGAAGATTTTCGCGGAGGGTATTACAACCCCTATAAACATGAGACTTTTGTTGATGATGTAGAGAAAACACCCATTCACAAGTCTGACAGGGTGATCATCCGAGACAAGACCGCTATCGGGCCGCACTACAATATTTTCTATACCCCAAAGGATAAGATGAAAAATTTGCTTGACCTTCAAGCAGAAACAAAGTAATATATAAAAAGTTATGGACATCCCATTACATTGGTTACAGGCCCGCACTAAAGCGGGGAGAGACGAAATCGAACGCAGAAGCAGCAACCAGCGCGAAGCTGTTAAAGAGATTCGCATGGTAGGTGATGCTCTCGGTTTCTTGGAAGAGGCTAACGACTTGAGCTTGAATCAAATCAAACTTACCGTTGCGAAGCAGCGCGTAGCTTTGGAGTACATTCGCAAGAGTCTAAAAGAGAATCAAATTCCTTCAAAGGATGATTTTCAGGTTGACAGCGAAACAGAAAGCTGATAGACTATACTTTCCCTTCGGGGAGGTTTCATAGTAGTTCTTAGACGACTTACATTGAGTACCATGAGTCAGGCAGGGCTGACTTAACAAAAAAAGATTAGGGCGGGAACGCAATGCTAATCACCCCTGACACTTTTTAATTGTTCTTTGAATTTGAGTTGGTGATTTAAATACGCCTCCGTCGCCCTTAAGCTATAAACGCGCTAGGGACAGGGATGGTAAGACATCTTACGCTGGAGCAGGACTTACCTGTGCATTTACTGGTGGCGCGGTAACAACTCATTTAATTTTGAATGGTGCAGATTGCTATTAAGATGCAGCGGGGCTTTGCTGAGCTTACTGGGGTTGGAGCCGGTGGCTGAGATTTCTCCCTTGATTGACCGCCATTCAAATCAATTTCTCTCTCGACGGAGAGAGTTCGGTGTGACGGAATAACCCCTCCCAAAGGGGTAACGTAGCGACTGCGAGAAGTACAACGGCCTAGTGGCAGAGGAAAATCGTGGGTGAGTCCGAAGTAAGTCGATCTGAAACATTTGTTTTCTGGGGACTGAAAAGGTGCGGGTACACAAATACTCCCGCCACCATTTTATTTAATATGAAGGTAAGCAATTACGACAAGTTACTAGAGGCATTCGGAGAAAAAAAAGTGAAGACTAAACATTTAATAAAGAAGGCTGACAAGAAGAAAGCGGCCAAGAAGACTCGCGCAATAAAGCGAGCAGATGCAGATAAGTTGGATGCGTTACGCAAAGACTTTACGCGCAAAATAGAATATAGTCTGAGCCACATCATGCAGACCAACGCCAAAAATTGTGATGCTATTTCATTTTTGAAGGGTAAGATGAAAAAGATTCGCCAAGCAATTTCAGAATAGACTTGACTCCTTCACCTGTTTAATCTATACTTATCTCGGTTATGAAAACTAAAGACATACGAAACGGTTCACTCTACTTCAACGTCCCAAAGAAGAGAGTCGAAAGGGTTATATCCAATCAGTTCAGCAACACACGGGTAGTGACTGAACATCACAAGCGCGAAGAAGGTTCCGTGCAAGCCAAGAGTCTACGCCTCGCAACAAGCGAAGAGGTAGAGAGCTACTTGGAAAGCAAGGAAAGCCTTTTGAAAAAGCTTGCTAAAAGCATTAAACTTTTCTAGGTCGAAAGAGTTTGCTTCACCAAGTCAATACTGCAAAGTATTTCACTTACTCAGCAAATCTTACGGTTTAGAATCTTGAAAACGCCTGTTTTATATAGTTCATTTGTTCAGTGCCTTTAAGGTGCTTCATGTACTCACTATAGGAACGACGTTTTCCCTCATAACCGCAACCCCTTGGCCAACGCCGAGGGGTTGTTTTTTTACGCCTAACCCATTGACGCTTAAGGACTTACGTCCGCGCCCCCCCGGCGCGCGTAAGTCCTTGTAGCGCAACGACTTAAGTTTTAATAAAGTGGGTTTTTCGGAAAGAATCGTGCCAACTTTATCTTTCATAAAAAAAATATATATCAAAAAAAGGGTTGACCTTTTATCTCATAATGTTAATCTTTTTGCAGGTCAGGAACACCCTGACGAAACCAAAAAAAGTTATGAAAAAAAACAACAACAAGGAAAAGGGGAGAATGAGAAACGGCGTTTTAAGCCTGTTTAAGTATTGGAAGAATATCACGAAACCCACGCACTATAACGTGGTTTCGCTGCCGGGAGAGAGTTTTGAGTTTGAACTCGCAGCTCTTGAGCTAGAAAAAGAAGACGAATATATGTCGTTGCATATGTACGAAAAGGTACGAAAGGTTTACGATAAGCAAAAGTCTGCTGTCGAAAAAAATGACCTTTTAAACCAAGGGGGAGTTTTCTACAAAAACGAATCCCTGCCCCCCGTCTCCGCATTCGCTAATACCTCAACCTTTGCATGGTACGACCTATGCGGAAATCCTACTCCAAAAAATGTTGAGCTTTTCGGCAATGAGTTAGCTAAAAAGTCTGTCGTAGTCATCACCTTTGCTGATCGTTTTCGTCGCCCCGACGGGATAGGCGAGGATGTCCTTGCTTTTGGCGCTGTCAGTTATATGAAACACAAATTGTCAGAGATGACTTTTTTGTTCGCCGAGCAGTATAAATGCAAGACCAAAGGTACGCCGATGGTTATGATGGCCTTTACTAACTCTAAATCTCTAGCTGGTGCCATCAAGAAGGGCGCTCCTATCAAAAACCCCAAGAAAGAGGCAGGAAAACTAACGCCTTCCCTTTTCAGAGAGGTTAAGACTTTAATCAGAAAGGGACTTTCTGATGAGTCGATAATGTCCAAGCTGAAGATTCACAAGATGGAACTGGCGGGATACAAAGCAGCGCGGACTCGAGAAATGCGAGGAGGGTGGCACAAGATAAAAAAGATTCATAAAAGAAATTTTTTAAAAAAAGTGATAAAGAAGGGTTGACTTGATTCCAAAAATGTGAGATGATTAGTGCGTCCTGAGGAAGGACTTGAAACAACTGTTATGAGAAAACCTAAAAATCCTACTACAAGTTCCGAGTACGACTACCAAGTCGTGCAGGAGCCTCTGTTCAGTCGTGACGGCAAGCCTGTCATGATCGGGAAGTCTCCAGTAATGGGGAACTTTCGCACAGACAGCAATGTCTGCTTAGGTACTTCCACCGAGAAGTACGAGATCGTCAACAATAGTAAAATTGTTGATTCAGTCGAAGACGCTTTATCCAAAAACGGTTTAAGCGGTTTCACTAGCCAGAAATTTGTTGCCCGTGACGGCGCACGTTTCTATGGGGTGTACGACTTCCCTACCGTTACTGGCAAGGTCGCCAACGGTGATGCGGTCGGTATGCGCTTGACCCTTAACAACTCATTCGATAGAAGTTGCGGGGTTTCATGGTCGATTGGGCTTCTACGCCAAATCTGCACCAACGGGATGACTGCTCTGGTCAACGACACGAGCGTCACTAAAAAGCACAGCTCCAAGCTGACGCTGGACTTCATCGGCAATTCTATCGCCGTTTGCAAGGAGAAGTTTGAGACCTCCCTCACCATGTTCAAGGGACTGCGCGAGCGCACGATCACCAAAGAGCAAGGTGTTCTGATTCTCGACAACCTCGCCATCAAGAAGGTGCTGGCTGAATCCATGCGGGACTCCATCCAGTTCATCTGGGAAAACGAGGCTTACCTTAATCAGGATAGGCTTGAGCAACGCAGTGACAACCTGTACAACCTGTACAACGCCACCACACAGCACCTGACCCATGAGGTTCAAGGTGATCGCTTCGAGTACGCCAACCGAGTCAGCAAGACGATGCTGGGGAACTTGGTCAAGGCTCAGAACTCCGCCAAGCGTTTTGGAGAGCTCACCACCAAAGCTCTTGTCAAGGAGAAAATAGAGACCACGCTGACGGTCTAGGGGAACACATCACACCCCCACCCCGCAAGGGGTGGGGGGTATTTAATCATGAAACATCAAAAGCCTAAACTTCTCTCCAACTATCCTTGGCGCTTCGTTTCCCAAAAAGACAAAAAGGAAAAGTTTAGAAAAGTTATCCTTTTCAATGTATATAGAGCTGGCAATCGTGGGTGTCACAAACACCCCACTCACGGCTCTAAACATTACGACAGAAAGATAACGGTTGACACAACAAAGGAAAAATGGAAAAAACCCACCGCGATAAAAGGCATTCATTACGGGGTTGTGAAAGTCGCTACTAGTTTCCTTGCCGGAAATAGTACAGCAAACCGCTTTTAACTAAGGTCCATCGTAAGTCACTGTCGCACAAGGACTTAGCGCCGCGGGGGGGGCGCGGCCGTAAGTCCTTGGTAGTCAACGACTTAGGCCACCTTTTCCACTTTTACAAAAACAGTGGGTTTATAATAACTGGTTCCAATTTTTTGATAATCTTCTTGGAATTCAATAATCGCCTCTTCTTTAAAATATGCTTTTATTGTTATTTTCTCACCGTGATTGGTTTCAAAAACATAAGTATTTAGCAAATCTATTTTTGGTAGTTTCATTCTTTTATAGTTTTACAATTAAATTGTCCCTTGTTCTTTTGCCATCCGCTTTGAATGTTGTTTTTCTTTGCCCATTTTTCGTAGGCCGTATTGAACTCTTTTATAGCTCCGAGGTCGATACTATAAACATCATCAAAGGAATCCGCTTGCCGTGTGTGTTCTTGATTGTCGTTTATCATTTTATTTTTTTTTATTACGAATCGTAACCCGATCTAAAGCAGACAGGGCAACGGGATAAAAGTTTTCTGCTTTTATCCTCCCTAGTGTGTAGAAGTTATATCTTTTTGTTCTATCTATAAACGTCTCTGTTTTAATCTCTAGAAATTTTGATTCTGCTATATCTTTCGCAAAGGGCATTAGCCCACCTTTTTTACCTTTGAAATCATCGCCAAACCCCGCTTGCATCGCTTCCAATAAACTGGCATTTTTCAATGACTCTTTCAATCTGTCCTTGTCAGTCCAAAAATATGCCACGAATGGCGCGGCTTCATCTTTCAACCAAAACAGTTCGCCGTCTGTCGCTTTATTATTCCAAAAATAGAAATATCTTCTTTCGACTTCTCTTTTTGTGTCGCCAACTATGCCGACTGCCCAGTTCGTCCCTTCTTTCTGTACTATAACTTTCGTCATTCAAATAATTTTTTGAAGGCCATCAGTAAAAACACCGTTACTCCGACCCAGAACCATGTATGCTCCACGGGTCAAATTTTAGCGGTTGCGCTGTACCCTGTAAAGCCTTTTTTTCTATTAGCCGAAAGGGCTTTGCTGGCTTCACTTCCCGCTGGCTGCGCTCCGTGAATCACAAGCGCGAAATCATCAGAACCCGAAATCGCCAGATCGTCGGTGTGGTCAATCTCTAAACCAAGTGCATCAGCCTCGTCCTTGTTGAAGAAAACCTTTGCGCTTTTAACCATCGTCGAGGGAATTAAATTGTCATACTTTCCACCGCGCGAGCAGGTAAAAACAAAGTTCTTTGGCAAACCGCCCATTGCGGTGGCGTACTCCAACAAAAACTTAATGCTTTTAGTATAGGAATAAAAAACCACGTTTGGGAAATAGCTTGCCGCTTTCATCCATGCGTTGAAATAACTTTGGGAATAATAATCGCCGCCGATATGGACACGCAACGTCCCGCCACGGTGTAGGCCAGCGGCCTTGACACTTTCAACAATTAACTGTGTTTTTTCGGCTGTGCTTTTCTTTTCTTTCAACAGATCGAAGTTGCGCCAGCGCGATGCCCTTACTTTAGGAAACCTGTTCTCCATCCCTGCTGCATAGCAGCGAAAGGTAATCCCGTCCACTTCTGTCTGCTGATCCGTGAGCTTCCCCGTTACCCTGTCCGCTTTAGTTAAGCAGTTTTTTGCGCCGGGGCAGGTGTGACCGCTCGGAAGGGAGAAATGATAAATGCCCTTGAGCTTTGCGTTTTCAAATGATATGTTCAGTAGTTCCATAACTGCAAAAAGTATAATTCAATCAATGATTCGAGTCAATCAAAAAAATGTTTTTTATGCAAATAATTTTTCCCATCCTTCGGGGCTTGTCCCGCTGCAAACAAACTCCCTGTCCTCTGCGCTTACAGTTTTAAGCGCGTCTTGTATCAACGCGCCTTGGTTTAAGTCCCAAAGTTCGCACCCTAATATTGTCACACTATAGGGCTTGCCGGTTACCCGACACGGGCCGGTGAATGTATAGGTGCCTTCGTTGTAGTTTTGGACGTAGGTGCAATTGCTGTGTATGTAACGTGTCATAACGCCCCCGAGTATCTTGTAAAAAAGTCGCCGCGTCAACCCAAAAAGATAAGTTTTTTCTGATATTTTTTTAAGAAAAGGCTTGACATCCGCGAAAAAGTATGATTTTAAAAGGTACCTAAGTCGTTGCAGCGCAAGGACTTACGCCGCGGGCGGGGGGCGCCGAGCTAAGTCCTTGATAGTCAGTGACTTACGTCATTGGAATGGGGCGATGACAAAATTATTGTTTTTTTATAAAAGTATAATTATTTATTTATGTAAATTTGTTAATCAGTTGATAGATTTACATGATTATTTAGTATTTAGGTATTTGTAATTCCTTATTTAGGGATTATTTATTTCTTATTTAGTACTTATTTAATTCCCTTTTATTTAGCAATTATTTATTTCCTTTTTATTTATAATTTTCTCTTTTGTAACTACCTCTACCTTTTTTAGGCGGATGGACGCGCTCCCCCGTATTCCAGAGGATACGCGCCCTAGGTTTGTCAAGACTTTTATGATGTAAAGATTTCTTTGCCTTCATCGGTCAACCTCCTTCCATTTTGAGTCACCTCAATGAGATTCAGCTTTTGTAGATACACTTCGATACCATTCTGAACAGCAGAACGAGTCATCTGCATTTTGGCGGCCAAGTTGTAGAGTCGCAACATACCGTCACGTTTCAGCACCTCCAATAGCTTCATTTCTATCTTCGTCATGCCGAAAGGAAGTATATCCAGTACCTTTTTAAGATTATGCCAATCTTTCACTCCAAAAGAACTTATGCCTTTAGCCTCGCAATAACTAATGATATGTTTACTCATCTTTTGCGCTGCTCTTGCGTTGCCGCGCAATGTCGGCGCGATACGACATAGAATACCCTTCTCAAACTTAATATGTTCAAGGTTCAAGTGGAGAATTTGGGCCAATTCTTCGTGTGTGTAGTCGATCAGATCAATCCTCTCTAACCTATCAATCAGAGCATGGAATAAATCTTGAGGCTCGGTAGTCGCAAAGATAAAACTTATCCTTCTGAAATCTATTGTAAAATTATATCCTTCATAGGAAAATTCATTCATATTCTCCTTATTGGGATTTAATATAGTCAATAATGCCATTGTTACGTCCTTGGGTAGTTCAGAACATTCATCAAACAATATAGTAATGTCGTTGTTGTTCATGTAGACATTCATTATTTGCTCAACGAATTGACGCAAGTTCTTAATCGTAGCACAATTTAGCTCAAGGAATGCCTTGGGCTTGAGTGTGTCCGAATCCAGTAAGCATCTAGCAAAAGCCTTCGCTAGAAGCGTCTTACCCGTGCCTTTCGGCGCGGTAAGCAAGAGATGAGGGGCAACGAGAGTTTTCTCGTAACCCCTAATAAAGAATGCCATCTTTCGTTTCGCGGCATCCTGTCCGATAATGTTTGGGAATAATGTAGCAGCAGTAGTCATAGCGGCGATATTATATAATTTAATCTTATCAGAAGTCAAACACTAATTTACCAATTTTCTATTTGATGGCAAATTGTATCGTCCTTCTTTTCTTCTACTGGTTTTTCCAGTTGTGTTTCCTTGACTTCGACTTGAGCATCTTCCTTGCCTACAACAAGTGATATGTGGTTATTACCAGATACCAGTTTGTGCATATTCAGGAATTTCTTGCTCACCTCAATAACGGCATCCTCCTTAAAGAACTTACTTAATTCTCCTAGAGTTACCCCTGTATATGATGTGCTTCCTTTAGTTTTCATGTTATCCCTCAACGGGAAACTTAATAGTAAAGGTTTTCTGGTTAGGAGTCAATGCAAAAAGTTAAAATAAATCAATATGGTTAAAAAGTGAGATTATTTGTAAAAAGTATCCATAAAATTTTATCTTATGTTTGAAAGTTATGAGTTTTTTACATGGTTATATTATTATTTTTTATCTATAATTTTTAATGTTTTGGCCGCTGGGTATTTAGACCAGACTCATTCCTAATTTGCGGTATTTAGGATATATTCATTCACAATTAACCCAGTATTTAAGAGTAATTCATTCATAATTTTTTTTTATGTTTACCCCTATGAAAAACCTGACCAAATATGCAAAAACATTAGTAAAAACGCAATTATAAGTTTTATAAATATCCCGCCGCTCCCCCTATTTCTACCCTATTTTTATATTTCCTATCATATTGAGCCGTATTTATACCACATTCATTCCTAATTTTTCTTATATTTTATAACTATTCATTCCTAATTAGATAGGGTTAATACATAGGTATATAACAAAAAAAGAGTCCATTTTACTGAACTCTTTGCTATATTTATTAAAAATATAAATTAAACACTACCTATTTTTTACATCTTTACATCTTTGTTTGATTATCTTTACTATTCTATAAAGGGATATGGTAGATGTTCTTTCTTCTTCTTATTCCTTCTGCTTATGATTCC
>Ga0233444_10004992_pt1:0-7500 | contig 12400 bp, 5 predicted proteins | sample SI_124_October20_6_FD_182792 | JGI IMG/M metagenome (GOLD analysis project Ga0233444, IMG submission 182792) | Seawater microbial communities from Saanich Inlet, British Columbia, Canada - SI_124_October2016_10_MG | ecosystem: Environmental > Aquatic > Marine > Inlet | place: Canada...
AGATTTGGATTTTTTAACAACAGGAAATGTTTCTGTAAGTTGTCTGAAGGCAGGATTCAATTTTTTTTAACCCCCATAAAAAAAATTTGAAAAATTTGTGGACAAAGGTGTTACCCATAATGCATTATGGTGAACATTTTAGAAGTTGGGGACTGGGCCAAACAGCAAAGGTGGCACAGTCATGGATGAAAATTGTTCAAGTCCCAAAAATTTCTAACACCACAATTTTAAACACAGAAGACTGTGAAAACAAATTCTGTGAGTTGTTTGAGAAAAAAAAAGTTCAAAACAAAAATTTCAAAAAATGTTGTGGACAAAGGTGTTACCCATAAAGCATGGTGAAAATTTTCAAAGTCCCAAAAATGTTAAAGTACCAGAAACAAATTTTGTGGACAAAGGTGTTATGGTGAAAAATGTTAAAGTACCAGTCCCAGAAATCAAGTGATTTTGTTTCCCAAACCGTAGCCCGGGCACAAGTATGGTTCCCACAAGACTACCGAAATGAAATTCGGGGGCTGGGGCTCGGGCTGGGGGCTGCACATAAAACAGCAAAGGTGGCAAAGTAAGGAAAAAAGCCAAACACAAACTTTGACGACTTGTCTAGCTGACAAGACAAATCATCCAGTCGAAAGGCTGAGTCTCAATAGATCGCAGTGTGGTAGCTGCTCTACCAAGTACGACACCTCGGCCGGTACATAAGTAGTCTACAGACGATTTGGGGCTTCAACTCTGCTAAATGGATTTCCAGGAGGGACAAGCACACTTATAGCACAAGTCCAGGTTCCTGAGTCCGGGATGGAGGCCAAAGCCTATCCTTCCCCACACAAAAAAGAGGCCCAACAGTAAAGTTGCCATGACTAGGCGGGCTTCTGCCTTAGAGGCGTTCAGGCATAATCCCACGGATGGTAGCTTCGCTCCATCGGTCTATCGACCGAGAACGTGTACCAAATGTCCGAAACTGCGGTTCCTCTCGTACTGAGCAGCATTACTATCGCAACTTCAGGTCATCAGTAGGGTAAAACTAACCTGTCTCACGACGGTCTAAACCCAGCTCACGTTCCCTATTGGCGGGTGAACAATCCGACACTATCAGAATTCTGCTTCTGAATGATAGGAAGAGCCGACATCGAAGGATCAAAAAGCCACGTCGCTATGAACGCTTGGCGGCCACAAGCCAGTTATCCCTGTGGTAACTTTTCTGACACCTCTTTCTTCAAACTCCGAAATAAAGAGGATCGATAGGCCGACATTTCTGCTCCTTGCCCCGTACTGAAGGGAAAGGTCAAGCCAGCTTTTGCCCTTTTGCTCTACGTGAGATTTCCGTTCTCACTGAGCTGGCCTTAGGACACCTGCGTTATCATTTGACAGATGTACCGCCCCAGTCAAACTCCCCGCCTCGCAATGTCCACGGAGTGAATCACAGGAGAGAACAAGCCCTCCCGTTTGAGGCAAGAAATAAGGCCCGAAAGCCGAATCTTCACCTAACCGTGTAAGCAGAGGAGCGATTTCCGTAGGAGTATTTCACTGTTGGCCGAAACCTCCTCCCTATTCTACGCCAGAAATGCTCCTCTACAAAAGGAGACTAGAGTCAAGCTCAACAGGGTCTTCTTTCCCCGCTGATCTTCCCAAGTCCGTTCCCTTGGCTGCGGTTTCGCTAGATAGTAGATAGGGACAGTGGGAATCTCGTTAATCCATTCATGCGCGCCACTAATTAGATGGCGAGGCATTTGGCTACCTTAAGAGAGTCATAGTTACTCCCGCCGTTTACCCGCGCTTGGACGAACCTCTTCACTTTGACATTCAGAGCACTGGGCAGAAATCACATTGCGTCAACATCACTCTCTGACCATCGCAATGCTTTGTTTTAATTAGACAGTCGGATTCCCCTAGTCCGTGCCAGTTCTGAGTTAGTCGTTGATTGATGTTTGAACGGACACCGGTTGCCCGGGCCCGCAAAGCAATGGCTATCCACAGGAGCCTGTGAACGGGACCGACTTCACCCAAGGGTTCGGCCAGGCCCACCTGTAGGCCAACCTGCTTCCAGCTCAAAGCCCAAACACCCCGACCCTCAGAGCCAATCCTTATCCCGAAGTTACGGATCCAATTTGCCGACTTCCCTTACCTACATTATTCTATCGACCAGAGGCTATTCACCTAGGAGACCTGCTGCGGATATGGGTACACGCTGATGCGACTCCGCCGTAACCCTCAGCCTGATTTTCAAGGTCCCGCCCGTCACTCATGGACACAGCAAGAACTGCTGCGCTCTTTGCCAAGACCAAAACCCATTCTCTCCTCGAAGGAATTCCAGGGCCTCAGCGGCTTATGCAGAAAAGACAACTCTTCCCAGAGCTCGGGTGGGCGTCTCAGGCTCATTTCACGTTGCCGTGTCGGTACGAGGGCCGAATCGGTTCCGCTATCAGGTTGAGGAATAAGAACCTCATTCCCTTTCGGCTGTAGTTGTGGTCTAGTCAAACTGAAAACACCACACAATTTTATAGGGTTTCCCCTAAGCCTTAGGAGTGACTGACCAGTGTCCAACAGCTGTTCACACTGAACCCTTCTCCACATCGGTCCTCCAGGGCCTCTCTGGAGTATTTGCTACTACCACCAAGATCTGCACCTCGGGCAGCTCCAGCCAGGTTCACACCCAGAGCCTTCTGCGCTACCCGAGCGACCTGCCTACTCGTTCAGTTGTCAGGACCACAAGGGCCAGCTCTAACTGAACGGCAGAGTATAAGTGGGAAGCTTTAGCGCCATCCATTTTCAGGGCTAGTTGCTTCGGCAGGTGAGTTGTTACACACTCCTTAGCGGATTCCGACTTCCATGGCCACCGTCCTGCTGTTTTAAGCAACCAACACCTTTCGTGGGATCTGATGAGCTTCCACTTTGGCACTTTAACTCTGCGTTTGGTTCATCCCACAGCGCCAGTTCTGCTTACCAAAAATGGCCCACTAGGCACTCCGATTCAGTGTCTGACTTCACTCAAGCAAGACAGACTTCTCACCCATTTAAAGTTTGAGAATAAGTTGAGGGCGTTTCGCCCCCAATGCTTCTAATCATTCGCTTTACCGGATGAAACTCGTATATGAGCACCAGCTATCCTGAGGGAAACTTCGGCAGGAACCAGCTACTAGATGGTTCGATTAGTCTTTCGCCCCTATACCCAGCTCCGGTGATCGATTTGCACGTCAGAACCACTACGGACCTCCATCAGGGTTTCCCCTGACTTCATCCTGGCCAGGCATAGTTCACCATCTTTCGGGTCCCAACATTTATGCTCTGCGTACTCCCCATGAAGCGAGGTCAATGGGAAGTCGCGGGAGTGCGCCTTACGGATCCTCCCTCGAGCAGCAAGCTACTCTTTGCTTTCACTACGCCTTTAAGTTTAGTCAACTCAATGGCTCGCATACATGTTAGACTCCTTGGTCCGTGTTTCAAGACGGGTCGGAGGGGCCACCGACCTACTCGGCAGAGAGATGGAGACTGCAACAGAGCATTGCTCGCTATACGAGTCTCCTCAATTACCCGTCTAGCGCAAAGCCAGAACATCCGGGGCTACAAGCTAGGCCTATAACTTCACCCAGAGCCTTAGGTCTGCACTAAACGGTTCCTGCCGTAAACTGAAGGGGAAATGCACCCGTGAACAGAGCCTGACTAGCCGCACTGTCATTGCTGATCAGATACAACCAGACAGCCCCACTCCAAGGCTGAGTTCCCTCCAGAAACTTCGAGAACCCCTCCGTTTACCACCACACAGTTTCACGTACTATTGAACTCTCTCTTCAAAGTTCTTTTCAATCTTCCGTCACCGTACTTGTTTGCTATCGGTCTCAGGGTAATATTTAGGCTTATGAGGAGTTTACCTCACACTTTGGGCTGCACTCCCAAGCAACCCGACTCGAGGGAAAAGTCGCCACAGTCAACCGACAGCCTTACGGGCCTATCACCCTCTATGGGCAGTGGCCACAGTCAAGTTGGACTTTGACTTGTCAGTCAGACCGTGAGGAGACTCTCCCAAACGCAACATTCCGCGAGGCCAAGATGACCTGCAGTTCTGCGATGGCCTATTCCCGTTTCATTCGCCATTACTAAGGGAATCACAGTTGTTTTCTTTTCCTGGGCTTATTAATATGCTTAAATTCGGCCCGTAGTCTTACCTAATTTCAGGTCGTGAGATGAAAGGCTACAACATTCAACATGGAGTAGCACCACCAAGTAGAGACCAGCTATTCAACCCAGGACACAAGTTCCCAAGAGTTGAGACTGAAACTCTGTCAGTAAAACTTAGAGCTGCGCAAAAGCGTCAACCCAATGCAAGCAATTGCTTGATAGATGTTAAACCGACCCTGAAACAGGTATGGAAACAAGACGAACTTATTTCCGCAATATGCGTTCAAAGTGTCGATGTTCATGTGTCCTGCAGTTCACACGGCATCTCAGAGTTAGCTCCGTTCTTCATCGACCCCTGAGCCAAATGATCCACTGTATAGTGTTGTATTTGGTTTTCAGACAGAAAAGTCTGAGTGCTTAAAAAGCTAACAAATGGAAAGCTGACAGCCCTACAAGGGGAGATCACAATCCACGCCAGCCATGGACAGACACCAGCCGACACGCAATCAGCCAGGCCTGAGCCATGTGACCGGAGCAACACACAAGTTGCACCGCTAGAACTTACGACTTGCGTCGCAGAGTCCCGAGAGATATCAATTTTATCTAGCAGAAGCAAGACAAACCGATAATGATCCTTCCGCAGGTTCACCTACGGAAACCTTGTTACGACTTTTACTTCCTCTAAACACTACAGTTTGGTCGTCTTCCCGTAGACCAGGCAGGGCGACCCGCCTGGCTCACAGTCCGAGGACCTCACTAAAATGTTCAATCGGTAGTAGCGACGGGCGGTGTGTACAAAGGGCAGGGACGTAATCGACGCAAGCTTATGACTTGCGCCTACTGGGAATTCCTGGTTCACGGGGAACAATTGCAAGCCCCGATCCCTACCACGAATAGGGTTCAAGCGTTTACCCGTCCCTTTCGGGAAGGGTGACACGCTGATCTATTCAGTGTAGCGCGTGTGCGGCCCAGAACATCTAAGGGCATCACAGACCTGTTATTGCTCAATCTCGTGTGACTAAGAGTCACCAGTCCCTCTAAGAAGAAATTTCTACTCAAAAGAGAAGTAGAAACTATTTAGCAGGACAGAGTCTCGTTCGTTATCGGAATTAACCAGACAAATCACTCCACCAACTAAGAACGGCCATGCACCACCACCCACCGAATCAAGAAAGAGCTATCAATCTGTCAATCCTTCCAGTGTCCGGGCCTGGTGAGATTTCCCGTGTTGAGTCAAATTAAGCCACAGGCTCCACTCCTGGTGGTGCCCTTCCGTCAATTCCTTTAAGTTTCAGCTTTGCAACCATACTTCCCCTGGAACCCAAATGCTTTGGTTTCCCGGAAGCTTCCTGCCCAGTCTACAGTAAAAACGCAGGCAGATCGCTAGCTGGCATCGTTTATGGTTAGAACTAGGGCGGTATCTAATCGCCTTCGAACCTCTAACTTTCGTTCTTGATTAATGAAAACATTCTTGGCAAATGCTTTCGCAGTAGTTTGTCTTCAAACGGTCCAAGAATTTCACCTCTGTCGTTTGAATACAAATGCCCCCGACTGTCCCTATTTATCATTATGTCGAGTCCCGAAAACCAACAAAATAGGATCGACATCCTATTCTATTATTCCATGCACGAATATTCAGGCATTTTAGCCTGCTTTGAGCACTCTAATTTTTTCAAAGTAAACCTGCTGGCATCCAGAGACACTCGATCAAGAGCACCCCTAAACCTCCAGCAAAAGCACAGCCTATAAAGCAGTAAAACTACAAAGTTAACCGCTTCAAGGCTGTTGAGATCCAACTACGAGCTTTTTAACCACAACAACTTTAATATACGCTATTGGAGCTGGAATTACCGCGGCTGCTGGCACCAGACTTGCCCTCCAATAGATCCTCGGGGACGGTTTTAAAGTGTACTCATTCCAATTAGAGGGCCTCGGATGAGTCCTCTATCGTTATTTTTCGTCACTACCTCGACCTTCGGTCATTGGGTAATTTGCGTGCCTGCTGCCTTCCTTAGATGTGGTAGCCGTTTTTAAGGCTCCCTCTCCGGAATCGAACCCTGATTCCCCGTTACCCGTCAAAACCACTGTGGGCGTCTATGCCACAGTCGAAAGTTGATAGGGCACACCTTCGAAGGATATGTCGCCAGCTCAAGGCTATGCGATCAGCCCAAAGTTATTCAGAGTCACCATGAGTACAGCCGAAGCCGTTTGGTTTTGATCTAATAAAAGCGCCGCTTCGTGAGTCGCGGCTTTGTGCATGTATTAGCTCCAGAATTACCGCAGTTATCCAAGTAACTTTTTACTATCCAGTAGATTAGGTGTGATTTAATGAGCCATTCGCGGTTTCACCTTAGTGAGGCTTGTACTTAGACATGCATGGCTTAATCTTTGAGACAAGCATATGACTACTGGCAGGATCAACCAGATAACTGTTCATTACGACAATCGGAACTAGAGGCATTGCTGCACTCTAGACCCAAGCTATCGATCAGAGACAGTCGGTTACGACGTACGACTACTAGGAGCCGTTGCCACTTGACGATTTTCCAATCCGTAAACTTAAACTCAGACTAGGTCGTGAGTTGCAGTCACACGGACAGTAGAACCAACCTTCAAAAACTAGACACAGATTTCAGTTTCCGATCCCAACACTTGAGACCACCTGAACTGCTGTCCAGTCCTGTGAAGCTGAGTACTCAGACCCTGCTCCACATATAGGGGAATGGCTCCCTTTGATCGAAGACCGTAGACGTTGTGTTATGGTAACCATAAGGGCGAACTTTGCGTCATGATATTTCAGCCACCTCTTGGAATTTTTAAAATTCAAAAACTGTTTCTGACTGGTATTTGTTTTTGAATCTTATGGTGCTTGGTGGTGGTTTCTCTGATTTGTGGTTTTTTTTATTTTTGTGTATATATATCTGAAAAAAGTATGTCCCACTGTATTATGTGTGGTGGGTAACACCTTTGTCCACAAAATTCAGAACTTAGGCTGGATTTTGATCAAGTTAGGTTAAAGTTAGGTTAGGTTAGGTTAGGTTAGGTTAGGTTAGGATTTGGATTTTTTAACAACAGGAAATGTTTCTGTAAGTTGTCTGAAGGCAGGATTCAATTTTTTTTAACCCCCATAAAAAAAATTTGAAAAATTTGTGGACAAAGGTGTTACCCATAATGCATTATGGTGAACATTTTAGAAGTTGGGGACTGGGCCAAACAGCAAAGGTGGCACAGTCATGGATGAAAATTGTTCAAGTCCCAAAAATTTCTAACACCACAATTTTAAACACAGAAGACTGTGAAAACAAATTCTGTGAGTTGTTTGAGAAAAAAAAAGTTCAAAACAAAAATTTCAAAAAATGTTGTGGACAAAGGTGTTACCCATAAAGC
>Ga0233444_10004992_pt1:10000-12400 | contig 12400 bp, 5 predicted proteins | sample SI_124_October20_6_FD_182792 | JGI IMG/M metagenome (GOLD analysis project Ga0233444, IMG submission 182792) | Seawater microbial communities from Saanich Inlet, British Columbia, Canada - SI_124_October2016_10_MG | ecosystem: Environmental > Aquatic > Marine > Inlet | place: Canada...
GTCCTGCTGTTTTAAGCAACCAACACCTTTCGTGGGATCTGATGAGCTTCCACTTTGGCACTTTAACTCTGCGTTTGGTTCATCCCACAGCGCCAGTTCTGCTTACCAAAAATGGCCCACTAGGCACTCCGATTCAGTGTCTGACTTCACTCAAGCAAGACAGACTTCTCACCCATTTAAAGTTTGAGAATAAGTTGAGGGCGTTTCGCCCCCAAGGCTTCTAATCATTCTCTTTACCGGATGAAACTCGTAATGAGCACCAGCTATCCTGAGGGAAACTTCGGCAGGAACCAGCTACTAGATGGTTCGATTAGTCTTTCGCCCCTATGCCCAGCTCCGACGATCGATTTGCACGTCAGAATCGCTACGGTCCTCCATCAGGGTTTCCCCTGACTTCAACCTGGCCAGGCATAGTTCACCATCTTTCGGGTCCCAACATTTATGCTCTGCGTACTCCCAACGATGCGAGGTCGATTGGAAGTCGCGGGACTGCGCCTTACGGATCGTCCCTCGAGCAGACAAGCTACTCTTTGCTTTCACTGCGCCTCTAAGTTTAGTCAACTCAATGGCTCGCATACATGTTAGACTCCTTGGTCCGTGTTTCAAGACGGGTCGGAGGGGCCACCGACCTACTCGGCAGAGAGATGAGAACCGCAACAGAGCATTGCTCGCTATACGAGTCCTCTCACGTACCTGTCTGGTGCGAAGCCAGGACACCCAGGGCTGCCAGCAGAACCAACAACTTCACCCGAGGCCTTCGGTGCGCTCCAAACAGTTCCTGCCGTAAACTGCGGGGGAAATGCACCCGAGAGACACGTCGGCCAAGCCGCACTGTCATTGCTGATCAGATACGACAGGGCCACGCGACACCAAGGCTGAGTTCCCCACAGAAACTTCGAGAACCCCTCCGTTTACCACCACACAGTTTCACGTACTATTGAACTCTCTCTTCAAAGTTCTTTTCAATCTTCCGTCACCGTACTTGTTTGCTATCGGTCTCGGGGTCATATTTAGGGTTACGAGGAGTTTACCTCGCACTTTGGGCTGCACTCCCAAGCAACCCGACTCTAGGGAAAAAGTCAGCGAAAACGGACAGCCGCCTTACGGGCCTATCACCCTCTATGGGCAGTGGCCACTGTCAAGTTGGACTTTGACTGGCCGTCCGGTCCTCGAGAAGACTCTCCCGAACGCGACATTCCGCGAGGCCAAGATGACCTGCAGTTCCGCGATGCCCTGTTCCCGTTTCATTCGCCATTACTAAGGGAATCACAGTTGTTTTCTTTTCCTCCGCTTATTAATATGCTTAAATTCGGCGGGTAATCTTATCTAATCTCAGGTCGAAAGTAAATTTGTTGGCGCTTACGAGACAGTCAGTCGAGTCTCGGCACCATGCACACACGGCCACTTCGACAACCCAGGACACAAGTTCCCAAGAGTTGAGTCTGTGAACTCCGTACGGCATACCTTGGAGCAGCGCTGTGCCAAGGCATAGCGACCGCCCAATGCAAACAGCAAGCTGTCTGATGGATGTTTAACCGACCCTGAGTCAGATATGGAAACAAGACAAGCTTATTTCCGCAATATGCGTTCAAAGTGTCGATGTTCATGTGTCCTGCAGTTCACACGGCATCACAGAGTTAGCTCCGTTCTTCATCGACCCCCGAGCCAAATGATCCACTGTATAGTGTTGTATTTGGATTCTCAAACGTAGAGTCTGAGCGATTCGGCAGCAAGCCACCGATTCAATCAACTTACGGCTGCACATCCCAACAAGGGGGAGATCACAAACCCGACGAGAGGCGAGAGCTCTTTGAACTGTTCACCGAAGCTATACCCTCCTGGAGCAGGCCTTTCAGCCTTTTCCGGATCAACGGGCTACAGTACCTCGTACGTCGGGCCGTCAAGGCACAGGCAACCGACAAACTATCAGTCGCCCGGCACAAAACGTGTCAGGTCGAGGGCAGGCAGGCCCTGACCGCTAGAACAGGCCAGCGTTAGCCGGCCACGTCCCGAGGTTTTAACCAGCTTATCCGACATAAAGTCAGACTAACCGATAATGATCCTTCCGCAGGTTCACCTACGGAAACCTTGTTACGACTTTTACTTCCTCTAAACGCTACAGTTTGGTCGTCTTCCCGCCAGCCAGGCAGAGTAATCCGCCAGGCAAACAGTCCGAGGACCTCACTAAAACGTTCAATCGGTAGTAGCGACGGGCGGTGTGTACAAAGGGCAGGGACGTAATCGACGCAAGCTTATGACTTGCGCCTACTGGGAATTCCTGGTTCACGGGGAATAATTGCAAGCCCCGATCCCTACCACGAATAGGGTTCAGCGGTTTACCCGTTCCTCTCGGAAAGGGAGAACACGCTGATCTATTCAGTGTAGCGCGTGTGCGGCCCA
>Ga0233444_10004995_pt1 | contig 12397 bp, 13 predicted proteins | sample SI_124_October20_6_FD_182792 | JGI IMG/M metagenome (GOLD analysis project Ga0233444, IMG submission 182792) | Seawater microbial communities from Saanich Inlet, British Columbia, Canada - SI_124_October2016_10_MG | ecosystem: Environmental > Aquatic > Marine > Inlet | place: Canada: British...
TGTGCTTTCAACAACAAAAATAAATCTAAAGAAAAATCTAAAGGCGGATTTTTAAAACTTTTTTCATAAAACTTTCTGCTAAATAATTTAGGTTGAGCATTGATGTCATCTAATTTAGTTTTTAAAAATATCGTGCAGTAAACTTGCATCCCCCAAGTAAAAAAAGAATCAATAGGACTTCTATTTCGTCTTTTCCCTTTTATCACTAAATCTGAATCTTTGTGTTTTTCGTACTCATTTAATGCAGATATAACGTCTCTAGGGTTTGTCTGTAAATCCGCATGAGTCCAAGATAAAACATCTCCTTTTGCCGCTTTTAATCCAGAAAGAATTCCGTGACCATAACCAATATTTTTTTTTACACTAAGAACTTTTATGTCTTGCTTAATATTTAAAATGCTTTTTTCAAAAACACTTTTAGAATCATCACTTGAACCATTGTTTACTAAAATCACTTCAATTTCTTTTTCTGATTCTTCTAATATTTTATCAAACTTTGAAACAATTTCAGGAATGTTTTTTTCTTCATTATAACATGGTACAATTACAGATAACATTTTAAAAGTTTTGAGATTTATGAAAGTCCTGCCAATATTCATAGGTTCTTAAATCATTCGGCGTTCCCCAGCAGATATATTTGTCCACTTCAAAAACTTTAACTTTTAGTCCTATTTCAATAAGTTCATTTATACATTCATCAACATAAAACTCATTATTTATTCTTCTATTGTTAGCAATCATTTTTTCAGCTGCCTCTACAAAGTATTTGCCTTTTTTAAACCAAAATGTGCCTACAATGGCATGGTCTGAAATTGGATTTTTGGAAATAGGGACTTTTACAGAAGCTCTTTTAGCAAACTTTTCTTCGTTAACCTCTACCCAACCGTAGGCTTCTGGCTTATTAACAACAGTAACATTATTTCTAAAAGACCACACTAAGCAGTCTGCTTCGTTCTTTTCAAACAAAAACTTTTTCTCATTCCAAATCATGCCGTTATCACATGCTCCAATTATTAATTCTTCGTTATTATTAATTTCATCTTTTGCTAATAAACATGTTGCTGCTTGGCCTTCTGTTAATTCGTTAATAACAATAAATTGAGCATCTGAATAGTATTTTTTAATCTCTTTATCTATATGATCGTTTTCAATATTGTTAACCCTACATATATAAATATATTTCTCTCCTTTAGGAAGATGGCTTGTTGCTTCTACCACCATAGGTTTCTGGTTTACCAATATTAAAGGCTTAGAAGTTTTATAGCCCTCTTTTTTAAATCGAGACCCTGCGCCAGCCATTGGAATTAAAATGTTCATGATTTAGTAACTTTAAATATTTGAGACCAATAATTATACTCCTCTAAATCAAAGGGTGTTCCCCATTGACAAAAATGATTTATTTTATCATAAACCAAAGTTTTTAATCCGTCTTTACACATGTTATTATATACCAAGCTAGCGTAATATTCTCCGTTTAGAGATTCTTTATTTGTTATTAATTTATTACAGTATGTCTTTAACGTTACTCCGGATTTAAAGTAATAATTTCCTCCAGAGTGATAGGCTTTAGATTTATCACTTTCAAAGGAAAATTTTTCTTTGATTTCTAATAGTTCCAGCTTATTATTTACTTTACAGCTGGCATATAAGTTGTTTTTATGTAAAAGGTGTGGGTGAAACCCTGTGTAACATGGAATAGCTCCATCACAGCCACTTTGAATTGTAAAGGTTTTAAAATCCAAATAGTCCCAATTCATATAAAAATCACAATAATTTAATATGGTTGGTTTGGAGTCTGATATCTGATCAAAAACCTGTGTCACTGCATAAACTGGACCTAGTTTATGTCCTTTAATAATTTTAATTTTTCCTTTCGGACAAAGCTTTTTTAAAACATCTATTATTGGAGTAGTCTCAATATGCTCTTTACGAACTATAAATAAAAAATCATCTTCGCCAGGATATAGCTTTATAACATGCTCAATGATGGGTTTTCCTTCAACTAGTATTAATGGTTTAAGTTCTTTATAACCAGCATTTTTAAACCGGCTACCAAGACCTGTCATTGGAATAATTATTTGCATGTTACTTTTTTAGCATTTTTTTTCTATATTTTTCACTTTCGAGATCGTGTATGTAATTCATTTCCTTTTTTGAAATAAACGAACATTGTAGATTGGACAACTCTATTTGTTTTCTAATAAAAACATAAGCAATTAATGTTTCTTCAATAGTTTTAGCTTCTTTAAAATTAGTATTGTAAATAATTCTGTCCTTTTTAATTATGACTTTTTTATTTTTATTATTATCAAAGGAAATGTTGTCTTTAAAATAAACCGTTTGGTCTGGGAATAACGTTTCATTGAAATAATCCTGATTTATAATCTTTTTATTTTCAAAGTAATTTAGAAGAAACTTATTGGATGATTCAAAATTAGATGATGTTTTTTCATTGAGAAATACTGTGGGGAAATCAGATGTATTAAGTTTAAAATAATCGCACAGTTTTTTGGTTACATATTCGTGTATTTCGATTGCGGTTTTAGAGGTTTCAGCATGAACTATTATTCCATGATTTTTAAGAAATATTATTCCAGGATATTTTTTACTCCGTTGATAAAAATTATTGTACTCATGTAAAATATTTCTAGTTAAAATAGTTCCGGGTGGAAAGTATTTAACATTAATAAAATTATCCTGTTTAAAAAGCTTTTTTGTTAAATCCTCAAAACTATTACTGCAACTAATGATATTGCAATAAACTGAGTGTGTGTGAATTACATATTTTTTTAAGATAGAATGAAATCCGGTCTCTATCGACGGTCTTAGTGACTTATAATTAGATAGGTTAATTATTTGGTTGTTAATAAAAGATACTGTCGTCTCGTCTTGTTCTTTTGAGATTTCTAATGGAAGTTTTGAAAACTCGCCACTGATTATTTTGTGCCTAACCAGGCTGTAACCATCTTTTTGGTTGATTTCCTTGATTTCCACACCTGATGATTTAATAACCATTACCTCGTCGTCTATTTTTTCACTTATATTGCCTCCAGCACCTTGAATATAATCAATTCTGTTGGTCAAATATTTGCTCAAAAAAAGCAAGTTTGTTAAATCCGGCACTTTATTCATTGGTTAATTTGCTTTGAACACATGCTATTTGTACTAGCTGAAGTATGCCGTTAAAGTCGTTCTCCCATATTGGCACAACTGATAATAATTCATCTATTTCAGGAACAAGATTATGTGCTATTTCTTCTACTTTTTTAGCGTCGATTCGATTGTAAAAAACTAAATAGTGGAAAAGATGATCTAGATTATAATCAAAATTAAATTCCTTTAAATTATTAAGCTCTGATAATAAAGATTCTAAATCTAGGTTACTGTTAATTTTAAGGTTCAAAATCAATGTTTCACCATCTTCGTTAGGTTGTTTTAAACCAACTAATACATCCGCTTTTTCAGATTGAGATTGAATGTACTCTAAAGAGTCTTTTTCTCTATCTTTTAATTGGTTCAATATTTTTTCTTTACTATATCCTCTTTCTTTTGTGTCTCTTTCAATTTTCCATTTCCTTCTGAGTTCTTCATCTGGTTGAATAAAAAAAGAAATATCAAAAGAATTTTTCATATCTGAAAGATAAAACGGATGTAGGCCTTCATAAATAATTACTCTTTTGCTTTTAATTTTTGAAGGAATAGTGAATTTTCCACTAGTATGATCGTAAGACCTTCTTTTGATAGAGATTCCTTTTTTAAGAAACCTTATAAATTCTATTTCTCTATGAATGTGGTTAGCCGAAGGGTTGAGGTGTGTTTTCTCATTCCAATTTTGATCTCCTCTTTCCCATTTATGCATATCATCACCCCTGATTATGGTGGTTTGTGAGTTTCCATATAGGTTTTGAAGAGTTTTAGAAAAAGTAGTTTTGCCTGAGCTAGAGTCGCCTCCAATTCCAATTAATAATGGCTGATATAAAAATTTGTATTGCTTATATGACTCTATTCCTTTTACAAGCATTAATATGCAGTTGGTTAATAGCGTTATTTGTAAAAATGTAAAAGAAAAATTGACTATTAAATCTTTAAACTGATTTGAAATTGGCAATAATTGATAGAAACTATAGGATTCAGACAGGGGCGTTAAATTAAGAAAATCTGATTCTGGAAAAACTAGAAAATATATAAAATATGCTCCGATAAATATCCAATAAAATAACTTTGAGGTTGCGGATGAGTTCTTAATCAAAAAATAAATTAACATTGGAAGGAACCAACAATACCAGCCTTGAGAAGGTGGTGTTAGTAAGGTTATTGTAGCAAAAGAAAAACCAAGAAATAAGATAAATAAATTTTTATTAAACGTCTTAAAGGTTGAGCCATAAAAAATAAGGAGAATTAGTGCAGAAGGAGCAATATAAAAAAAGGTATTACTTGTCGCGTCAAAGTTAATAAATAGGTTTAAAAATTTAGCTTGTGTTTCATTATTATAAACTGTACTTAAGTAAGGTGTGTTACTTAATAAAGGAAATTGAATAGTTACAATTAAAAAAAAAATAATAAGCAAAGAGTATGATATTTTTTTTAAGTTAAAATGATTCGACTTATACATATATAAAATTAAAAATGGAATAACTATAATAAAGTTTGTTTTGCAGAGAATAGCAAAAGCAACAAAAATTGAATTTAATACCCAATTTCTTTTGAAAATAAAATATAATGAAATAATTAAAAAAGATGTAGGGATAATATCTAACTGCCCATGAAGATAGTTTATATAAAACAATATTGGATTTAACCAATAAAAGAAAACGACTTTTAGCTGATGTTTCTCAAGCCACCTACAGAGAACTAAAAATATAGTAATGTCAGCAAATAATATGGGTATTCTTATCAAGCCTAAATCGACGAAACTTAAAGTATTATCGGCTGAAATAAAAATCTTAAAAAATCCTGTTATGTAAAGCATTAATAGCGGATATGGAAAACTATTTTCTTTTCCAGTTAAATAAAAACTTTCGTAAGCTGATTTGGCACCATTATTAACAAAGTGATCAATAAAAGGATAAAAGAGGGTGGTTAAAAAATCTGATGCAAAGAAAAATCCAGCTAGCAACTTGATAAATAAAAGTGATAGAAATAACTTATTAGCTAAAATTGAAAACTTAAAGTTTTGTTTCCTGTCGTAAAAGGCTTTTTTAATCATCTAAAAACAAATTTTCTTAATCCTATGAAATTAGAAACTGCAGTAATTATTATAACTATTGCTTGAACTAATAACTCTTCAATATTAGAGATAATTAATACTAATTCAAAAATCCCCATTCCTACAAACAAATTAAATGTGTAAACTATTAAATATTTAGAAAAAAGGGCCTTATTTGATTCTTTTTTATAATTAAAAGACCACCTTTTGTTAAAAATGAAACCTATGACAACTCCTAAAACATAGCTAATTGAATAAGAGAGAGTCTCATAAACATTAAGCTTGTAAAAGAGAATATAAAAGCACAATAAATTGATAATTGATGCTAATAAACCAACAATTAAGAACCTGAAGAAAGTAAAATTTCTTTCAAAAAAAAATTTTAAAAATCTCATAAATGTTTAATTTTTTTTAAAAATTAAGGGATAGTCTGTGCAGACTCCATACCAATTAAATTCTTTGTTTCGCAAGGCAGATGATTTATCTAAAAATGGCACAACACAATTCTTTGGGTTGGAAATTTTGTCATGTTGGTGACACCAAATTTTCCCATTGCTCACAAGTACTAGCGGTTCGGATGTATAATAAAAAAAGATGAAATCGTTATTTAGTTCTAATAGGGTTTCAAAGGATTTGATGTTTTTGGTGTGTATCCAAAGGTTTTTTTTTCTGTTTTCTAGCCATTCCAAAGAAACTTCATTAAGAGGTTTGTCGTGCCCTAAAAAAAATTTATTACTTACTTGCCATAAATCAATTTCAACATCAAAACTATTGTCCAAAGCAATGTCTATATATTCTATAGTATTCTCTCGATCTATCTCTGGACCTTTTATGTTTCCCCTATGTGATATAATTTTCAATTTGATTTTACTAAATAGGATTTTATGCCCATTTCTTCAGCTCCCGAAATATCTTTGTCTATACTGTCACCAATCATTATTACTTGATCAGTGCTTAGTCTTAACTTTTCTAAAGCGCTTTGAAACATTTTTTTGTTTGGTTTTTCAATTCCCACTTCTTCACTTGTGACTATATATTTAATATAATTTTCAAGATTCAGCTTCAATACTTTTCTAAATTGTACTTCAGCCGTTAGATCTGTAAGACAACAAATTGGGATATTTTTTTCTTCGCACTTTAAAATAAACTTTTTAGCAGCAACATTTAATTCCATTTTTTCTAGAAATGTGTCCCAGTAAAGTTTTTCTAATCTTAATGTATTATAAAAATCGGAATATCCTAAAATTTTCTCTAATGTTAGTTGTATATACAAAAAACGGGAGTGAGAAGATGCTGTGTTCTGTAATCTTTTATTTACTGCTATTCTGGCGTTTAAAAAGTCATTTTTAACCTCCTCCTCAGTGGTGGTTAAAAATTTAGAAAGCTCATCTACTAAACGGTTTAAGGCTCGGTTGTGGCATGATTCGTAATGATAAATTGTGTTATCTATATCTAATAAGACTCCTTTAAATCCATAAAAAGAGATTTCAGGAAAGATTAATTTCTCCATAAGTCAGGGTGTTTAGTGCATACTGCATCGATGTCAAAACCTTTAATCTGTTTTTTAAAATCCTCAATCATGGAAATTGGGTGGCCTTGTAACTCTGGAGAAACTAAACATATTTTAAAATGTTTTTTTAATTGCGTATAAGACTCCTTAGTTAGTGGTAGGAAAGTGAAGCAATCAACCCATACCCACTCTACTTTATCCTTAAATTTTAATGCAAGCTCTAATGGCTCATACTCTGAAAACCTGACTGCAAATTTGGTCCAGCCTCTATTAATATATTTTACCATAAATGGAATGGAGGTGTCTAAAAAAAAATAGTCCGGAACATTATACCTTTTTAATAGTTTTAACACCTCTTCCTCAATTCCTTCCGATTTTATATTTAAAATAATAAAGTCTAAGTTAAATTTTCTAAGAAAGTCTTCAAATTTTTCTCCTTTTTCAAATGGATCATGGTGGAGGATGATATCTTTATTTTCATACCTTAAATCTATCTCTACTCCACCACCCATTTGATGTTTTAAACTTTTTAGTGTGTTTACTCTATGGTTTATTATTAACATTTATTTTAAGATATAAACGTTTTGTTTAGTATTACTATCAACTATTAATTTCTTGTGAGGAATATTTAAAAAAACATCTTTTGAAGTAAAGATATGGGTTATTTTTTCAATACTTAATTTCTCTTTAAACTCATCCATTTGATTAATGAGTTTTAAATCATAGGTGATGTCTAATCCTACGGAAATGTTATCAACTTGTACGAGAAAAGCGTTTGTTCTATTAAAAACATAGCAATTGTCAGTGAAATCTATCTCTTGGGCTTTAGCGCCATCTTTTTGACAGAATTTCATTTCATTGTCCCCATTTGATATTGAAATATATTTGGGGGTTTCTAAATTTTTAAACGAGGATATAACTGTTTTTTTAAACTTTTTTGAATATTGATAGGGGTATGATAAAGTATGATGAAGACATTGATAAATATTACATATTGCTATTGCAGTAACCGCAACATAAAAAACCCAATTAGGGTTAAAGTTGAGTTTTGTATTTAAAGTATAGTGGGAAATTATTAACAAAGAAGTAAAGCAGCAAACTAAAATATTACTAATAGATTGTGGGTAATTCATATTTAATCCATGAAAAATAGATGAAAAAAGAATTGCATTGAAGCTTATTAGCAGAATAAATATAATCACAAATATATATCCTATATTTTCCTTTAATTGTTTTTTTCGATACATAACGTAAAGCGTATAAGCACAAGAAAGTATAGCTAAAGAGTAAGCTAAAGAATATTTAATGTAATATTCAATAAATACAATAACAGCTGTTTTAAAACTTGCTCTAACAAACTGAAAACTATTTGTACCTATTTCCCTTTCCATATTTAGAAAAACTAAAAGCGCTAGTGATAGCAGAAAAAAAACATATATAAAAAAGTATTTTTTTAATTCACTTTGAGAGGTTTTAAAATCTTTTCTTTTAACATTTATTATTACTAATAGGAGCCCAACAGTTGGAATTATTGATATTAGGGTTGTAGAATAAAATATTACTAATAATAAAGAGTAAATTAAAAACTCTTTTACATTTCTATTTAGCAAAGCGAAACAAATAACTAAAACCAAGGTGTAATTTATAAGCATCTTACTGTTAGTAATCGATAAAACGTTTAAATGCAAGCCGTAAATACTAAAAAAGCCGCTATTGGGGAAAAAGGGTGTGTTTATTGCTAGTGGAAGAATAGTAGCTATAATTATAATCTGAATGTTGTTATTTTTAAACTTATCTATAAGTGTAAAATAAAATGTTGATAATAAAACTGGATAGGATATAAGAGTAAGTGCTGTATAGTGGCTTAAGCCTGAAATTTTTGTAATAAAAATGTTTAACCAAATATCAAAATAATGGTAAATTTTTAAGCTTTCTAAGTTGTTAAATTGATAATAAGCAGCCTGTGTATTTTCTATCCCTGAGTTGTCAATTCCCCTAGACAAGTTAGAGTAATAACACGTGTCATACCAGTTATACTTAATTTCAGAAAATTCAAAATCAAAGTATAAAAAAGAAAAATATAAAAAAGAACAAGTATGAACTATTATAATATATGGAATATTTATTTTTACTAACTTTAAAAAATCAATTGTTAATAGTCTTTTTACTGCTTTAAAACTTATTAAATAGTATATTAAAAGAGGGGCGGCAATAATATTTACAGTTTGAAAGCTTGTCTTAAAGAGAGAAAAGATCAATACTATAAAAATAAGACCTAAAAGCAAGGCTTTTGAAATAGAGACTTTTGAGTTTGAAAAAGGTTGAGTCAGGTTTCCTATTAGAATTGCAATTATTATTACTATTAATCCAGTAAATAGGGGCAAAATTAATGTCATTTATCTTAAATTTACTTTATTTCATAACTGAAAAATCTGGTCTGAGAAAGGTTCAATTAATTTGGAGTTAATGTGTTTTGATTTAGTCTTAAAAATCCTCTTTCCTGCAAAATAATCATCTGCTATAGAAAATATAATATAAGCTGTTTCCCTAGACAAATCAAAATAATAACTCGCAATTAAAAGAATTAACCATTTCCACTTAATCTTTACCGTATAAAAGCCCAAACAACTTAAGGAAAAAAATGTAATAAATTAAATAGCATTTTAGAAAAATATTTTTGGGGTGTACTTTATTTTTATTAAAACTCTATGCTCATAGAATAATTTTATTACTTGAGCGTCATATAAAACAAGATAAACATTTAACTCTAAAATTTTAATCTATTTTTATAAATGTAATCTATTTCTTTTACCATTATTAATATTATTTATATGAATCGCGTAAAACACTTAAATTATTACTACTCTGCAAGCTATAAAAGATACCATATTTTTACTTTTAAACAAAAGAAAAAAATCAATTGCGATTAATTAACTCTGAAATAACTAATATGACTCCAGAAAAATTCTCATACTTGTTTTTTACAATATTGAAATCAATATTGTTCATTTTTGTGAAAAAAACTTAATACTTGTAAATTATATGAACTTTGAAAAAATAGCACATAATATTAAAAAAACGGAAAACGGAATCTAATATTCTGAGTCTGAGTCCAATGTGTCCTATCCAGAAGATGGTAATGAAAACTGCTTGCAAATTGAAGAAGATAGTTTTTGGTTTAACCACAGAAATAATATTATAGCAAATAGTGTGCGAAAACATAGTCCTAATAAAACATTTTTTGATATTGGAGGAGGTAACGGATTTGTAGCAAAAAGGCTTCAAAATGATGGTATAAAAACTGTACTTGTCGAGCCTGGAAAAAGTGGTGCAATGAATGCAAACAAAAGAGGAATTAAGAATGTTATTTGTTCAACTCTTCAAGATGCAAAATTTGAAAATAATAGTATTGATTCTGTGGGCCTTTTTGATGTTGTAGAGCATATAGAAGATGATTGTTCTTTTTTAAATAATATCAACAAATATCTTAAGGATGATGGGTATGTATATATAACTGTACCTGCTTTTAATTTTTTATGGTCTAACGATGATGTTGATGCTGGTCATTTTAAAAGATATACAACTAATGGATTAAATGAATTATTAAAAAAATGCGGATTTAAAGTTATTCAATCTACTTATATATTTTCTATTTTACCTATTCCTGTCTTTCTATTTAGGTCACTTCCAAGCAAATTGGGATTAAATAAAAAATCCAATGACTTAGAAAAACACAAAAATGAGCACCAACAAAAAAAAAGGGATCCTTAATAATATTATGCAAAATATTTGGAATTGGGAGTTATCTAGAATTAATAGTAATAAAAAGATACCAGTGGGTGGAAGTTGTTTTGTTATTGGAAAAAAAATAGCTGCTAAATCATAAAAAGTGCGTAATATTAATTTTGACTTAGAACTATTAGTCTATCGTTTAAAAAATGCAGTTAATTAACTTTTATTGAACCAATTTTAAAAAAATCCAATACTTTTTTACAAATAAAATTAATTTCTTCTTCTTTTAATTCTACCCAAAGTGGCAACCTAACTAAACATTCTTGATATAGTTTAGCATTAGGCATTTCTCTTCCATCGTGCTTTTCATGATAATAAGGGCTGTCGTGTAAACATATATAATGAAAAACAGCATTAATATTGTTTTGTTTTAGATGTTCAATTAATTGTGTTCTTTCATCTTGGCTTCTGCAAACTAAATAAAACATGTGTGTGTTATTTGTTGCATATTTTGGCAAATTAGGTAAACCAACTCCAGTATCTTTAAGACTTGTAAGGTCTTTATAATATTGGTTCCATATAGCTTTTCTTTTATTTTGAATATTTTCTAATTCTTCTAATTGTGCGTATAAAAATGCTGCCGTTATTTCAGATGGTAAAAAGGATGATCCAATATCTACCCAGTTGTACTTATCAACTTCGCCTCTCCAAAATGCAGATCTGTTGGTTCCTTTTTCCCAAATAATTTCTGCTCTTTCTTTAAATTTAGAATTGTTAATAGCCAATAATCCACCTTCGCCACACTGAATATTTTTAGTTTCATGAAAACTAAAACATCCCATATCTCCAATAGATCCGAGTGGTTTTCCTTTATAAAAACTATCAATTGCCTGTGCAGCATCTTCAATAACAAGAAGATTATATTTCTTAGCAATAGCTAAAATCTTATCCATATCGCAAGCCACTCCAGCGTAATGTACTGGGACTATTACTTTAGTTTTTTCATTAATAACTTCTTCAATTTTTTCTTCATCCATAGCTGGATGATCTTCTTTAGAGTCTACAAATATTATTTTGGCTCCTCTTAGTATAAAAGCGTTAGCAGTTGATACAAATGTATAAGTGGGCATTATTACTTCATCACCAGGTTGGATATTTGCAAGTATTGCAGTCATTTCTAGTGCATCAGTACAAGATGTAGTTAGTAAATTTTGCTTATTATTTAAAAAGCTTTTAAATTTTTTATGGCATTGTTTTGTGAAGTGACCATTTCCTGATATTTTTTTATATGAAACAGCTTGAATTAAATATTTACTTTCATTTCCAGAGGTGTATGGGTTATTAAAAGCAATCATTTTTGTTTATTTATTAAAATAACACCTAATATAATAAAAGGTATCCCATAAAGTTTATTAAAATCAGAAAATTCGTTTAGGTATAGATATGAATATGTTGTAATAAGAATATAGTTTAAACTAGTAAATGAATATGCCTCAAATAAATTTAATTTTTTTAACCCTAACAGCCAAAAAATTGCGGATGTTATGTAGAATATAATTCCAAATGTTAATTCTGAATAGATTGATACTATGGTTTCAAAATCAATTTTTGATATTATTATTTCATCACCACATTTTTTGAAGAAAATTTGTGAAATAAAATTCGTGACAACTGAACTTAAAATTAATGTATATCCTTTCAACTAAACTCAGATTGATGATAATAATATTCCAAATAAAATTAAAGAAGCTCCAATAATTTTATTTTTTGATACTTTAACTTTAAAAATTATATAATCGACAATAAGCATAATCACATATGAAATACTTGATAATATAATTGCCTCAATAAGAGTTATTTCAGATAAAGCTAGTATCCAAATGAAAATACCTATAAAACTTATTATATATGCTAAAATAACTTTATAATTTTTAAGCATATTAATTATG
>Ga0233444_10005001_pt1 | contig 12395 bp, 11 predicted proteins | sample SI_124_October20_6_FD_182792 | JGI IMG/M metagenome (GOLD analysis project Ga0233444, IMG submission 182792) | Seawater microbial communities from Saanich Inlet, British Columbia, Canada - SI_124_October2016_10_MG | ecosystem: Environmental > Aquatic > Marine > Inlet | place: Canada: British...
GATTAAATACTTTTTAAAGAGTCCTCCAAAAACTTTTCACCATTATGACAATTCATAATAATACTTACAAGAGGGTGTCTTTCTTTTTTATTTAGCATAAGAATTAATCATTTGTAAAAGCCCTTTATTAAAATTAATTTTCGGCTTCCATTTAAGAATTTTTTTTGCCAAATTTATATTTGCATAGCTATGTAAAATTTCATCTCTTCTCATTTTGATAGTCCCAAATAAAGGGGTTCCTTTTTTGATATTTTCATTGATAAAAATAATTATCTCCTTTATTTTTTTTGGTACTCCAGAACCAATATTAATAATTTTGCCAATAGATTCTTTACTCTTAAAAATTAAAAAAATTGCATTAACTAAATCATTAATATGAACAAAATCTCTAGTTTGAATACCAGATGAACATTTGAATCTCTTATTTTTCAAACAGGCATTAATTGTAATTGGAATAATTCTATTGATTGCTTGTTTGGGTCCATATGCTTGAAAAAGTCTAATAATAACCGCTGGAAATTTTTTTTCTTTATACTTTTTAATTAAATATTTTGTAGATAGTAACTTTGATTTTCCATAAGACGATTTTGGCTTACAGTTAAAATTTTCTTTAAGTGGTGATTGATTGTTTCCATATTCAGCGCTACTTCCCATTTGAATAAAGACGTCTGGTCTCAATTTTTGAAAAATCTCGACTAAATTTTTGCAACCAATATAATGTGTTTTACGAGTTTGAATTTTATTTGAATGGTCTACATGTCCTCCAAAGTTTACCACGTAATCAAAATTATCTTCAATTTTCTTTTTAAGCTCATTTTTATTTGAAATATCGGCTATTAAATATTTTACACCTTTTAAGAATCTAGAGCTTGAAGGTTTCCTTGTAGAAATGCTAACAACTGTCCATTTTCGACTTAAGCACTTTTTACCTAAATGGTACCCAATAAAACCTGTGCCGCCTACAATTAATATTTTTTTTTTATTCAAAGATTTTTTTCCTTCTTAAGATCTTTTCTAAATAGTCTTTATCCCTTTTAGTGTCCATGCATTGCCAAAAGCCTTCATGAATAAAGGCATTTAACTCTTTTTTTCTACATGCTGTCTCTAGAGGTTCTCTTTCTAGAAAAGTCTGATCATTTTTTATGTAATTTAAAAACGCTGGTTCCATTACAAAGAAACCTCCATTAATCCAACTTTCATCTAATTTAGATTTTTCTTTAAAATATAAAACTTTATCATTTTTAAGTTTTAAAGCTCCAAATCTAGCTGGAGGTCGAACTGCAGTAAGTGTGGCCAACTTTTTTTTCTTTTTATGAAATTTAATTAATGAATTAATATTTACATTTGAAATTCCATCACCATAAGTCATCATAAAAGTTTCATCCAGATATGGCTTTAGTCTTTTAAGTCTTCCACCTGTCATTGTATTTTGTCCTGTGTCTATGATGTGGATTTTTTTTTTTTTAAATTTATTTTTAAAGTAATCTTTAATAATGTTTCCTTTGTACCCAGTTGCTATATAGAATTCATTTAAACCAAATTTTGAATAATGTTCAATAATGTAGTTTATAATAGGTTTTTTATTTATTTTAACCATTGGTTTAGGAATTACTTTTGTGTACTCAGATAATCTTGTTCCAAGTCCGCCTGCTAAAATTACAACTTTCATTTATTTATAATCCATATACTCTTCAATTTGCTCGGAACTAAAATTTTGCATTTTTTTAGCTTCAAAAAAACTCTTATACCAGTCGATAGTAAATCCAATTGTTTGATCCAATGACAGCTTTGGTCTCCAATTTAATTCTTTTTTTGCTTTATTTATGTTTAGGGATAAAAACTTCGCTTCATGCATTTTTTCTTTTTTTATTATAATCTTTTTTTTTATTTCCCAATGAGTTAATATTTTTTTGACTATTGTAATAACATTTTTACAATTTTTTCTTTCAGGACCAAAGTTCCAACTCGGATAAGTAGTTATTTTAATTTTTTTATTAAGTAATTTTTGTCCCAATATTAAATATCCAGATAATGGCTCTAAAACATGCTGCCATGGACGAGTTGAATGGGGATTTCTTATTAAAATTTTTTTATTATCTTTAATAGATTTTACAATATCAGGAATAAGTCTATTCGTTTTCATGTCTCCCCCTCCAATAACATTACCGGCTCTTACTGTTCCAAGGGATAAATGTTTCTTTTTATCTTTAAAATAGCTATGAAAGTAGGAAGAAAAGATTAATTCGGCGCTAGCTTTAGAAGAAGAATAATTATCTAAACCACCCAGCTCATCACTTTCCTTATAGTCTTTTTTTAAATCCAAATTTAAATAACATTTATCTGAAGTAATATATATCATCGATGGAGTATTATTTTTTCTGAATGCCTCGAGCAAATTAGCGCTACCTAATATATTTGACTGAAAAGTTTTTAATGGATCTCTATAACTGGATGAAACGATGGATTGCGCTGCTAGATGGAATATTAAATCTGGTTTTTCTTTTTTTACAATTTGGTTAATTTTATCAAAATTTTTAATATCAAAAATATATTGCTTTACTCTTCTATTGAGATTTAACTCCTTAAATAAAACAGAGTCTTTCTCAGGAGACAATCCTACTCCAACTACTTTTGCCCCCATATTCAACAGCCAATGACTCAACCAAGTTCCTTTGAAACCTGTGTTTCCTGTTATTAGAATCTTTAAATTTTTATAATTTTCTATAATTTTTTTCATTATTAGGCTTTTTTAATTTCTAAATATCCCTTTTTAACTTCTATAATTTTATTACAGTTCTTTAGTGTAGATAACCTATGTGAAACAATTATAATTGTTTTATCACTTAAAGTGTTAATATTATTGATTATTTTTTCTTCTGTCTGGAGATCGATTGCACTAGTAGACTCGTCTAAAATTATAATTTCAGGATCTAAATAAAGAGATCGTGCTATTCCTATTCTTTGTCTTTGTCCTCCAGAAAGTCTCACACCAAATTCTCCAATAAATGTGTCGCTACCAAATTTTGCACCCTCAATAAATTCTTTTATTTTACTTAGTTCAATAGCTTTTTTATATTTATCCATATTAAGATCTTTTTTTTCTACGCCAAAAGCAATATTGTTTAGAATTGTGTCGTCGGATAAAAAAATAAATTGTGGTGTATATCCAATAATGTTAAACCAATTTTTATTTTCTAATTCTATTAATTTGTCGTTCAAAAATATTTCCCCTTTTGTGGGAACTATTAATCCAGTAAGTATGTCTATAAATGTACTTTTACCAGAACCCGAGTTTCCAATAACTCCTATTTTATCTCCTTTTTTTATTTCAAAAGAAAAGTTATTTAAAATATTTTTATTTGTATTGGGATATTTGAAGGAAACATTTTTAAAAGTTATTTTACTAAAATGAAAATCTTTTTTAATTTTAGAAACCTTTTTTTCATGAAATTCATTTTTTGCTTGATCTAGTTCTTTTTTTAATAAATCAGCTGATGGTTCCCCATATCTAATTTTTCCATAGGACTGTATAATCTTTACAGTAGATGGCAACAATCTAAATGTTGCTACCAGAAAAACTCCCAAGGTTGGAAGTAGAGATTTTAAATCTCCTCCTTTATTAACAAAAAATATTGCTAAAACTGAAATGCCTGCTACCGTCAAAAATTCTAACAAATATCTTGGTATAATTGTCCAAAGACCTAATTTAGCTCTTGAATTTACAGCTTCTAAATTATGCTTAGCAAAAATTGAGAGAAAAATATTTTCTTTACTTGAAATTTTAATTTCTTTAATGCCATTCAAACCTTGTTTTAAATGCTGAATTTTTAGCGCTTCATGAATTTGCCTTTTTTTTGCTATTTTGGAAATTTTCGATTTAGTGAAAGTAATATAGATAAAAGAAATTAAAATTATAAATATTGCAACAGATATTGATGCCGTTGGTTCAATTACTATTAAAAGAATTGCTATTGCTGTTAGAAAAATTATTTCTGTTGTAATAATTAAAAAGGGATCAATTAAATTTAAACGAAAGTTTTTTATTTCTTCGGTTATGTTGCTAAAAAGTTTTGAAGAGTTTCTAGTTAAGTGAAAGGAGTATTTTTGATTTAAGTAATGATTGAAAAAAGACTTGGCCAGTTTATACTCGATCATATGCGATAATTTTGTTTGTTTATTTATTAAAAATAGAAAAAAACATGTTTTTATTAAAAAAACTAAAATTACCAACAAAAGTAAAAAAACTATAAGCTCCTCATAGTTTTTTAAGAGCAAATACTCTAAAAATGAATTTATAATCAAGTGATTGCTAGAAAAATTTTTTATAAATTCTTCTCCTTCAATTATTACCTTTAGTATCGGCAAAATAATCCCAATTCCTAACGTTTCCAAAAAAGTTCCTATGATTGATATAAAATAAATTACAATTAGTTGTTTCTTCAGTTTACTATCAATTAATAAAAGTGTTTTATTTAATGTAGGAAACATTTTAAATAGTTGGATTGACAATATTTTTGTTAGCGAGTTGTAAAATTTCTAAATATTTTTTTTCACAACTTTTAATAATATATTTTTCTATATTTTTAGAAAAATTAATTTTGTTTTTTGAAATTCTCACACTTTTTTTTGAGGAAATACTGGATATTCTTTCTAAATCTAGTTCTTTTGTTGCGATCTTCATTTGTTCATCTGAGAAGTTAAATTCATAATAATTATTTAAAAATTTTATATAGTTATAAGTATTATTTTTTATATATTTATGGTCTATTATTTCAATATTTTGCTTTCTTACGTTGATTTTTCTTTTTTTCCAAGTTTCTAAAAATAATGAGTAATGTTCAGTAAACTTATATTTTTTTTCTAATTCTATGTAGTCTTCAAAAGTCATTTCTTTTTCAAAATAATTATTTTCATTTGCAGCATTAATTGCATGTAAAATAAAACTTTTTACCCCCTCTACAGGCTCTCTTATTAAAACAATAGTTTTACAAAACCTTTTTCTTAAAGGCACGATTTTAGTATATGGTAAATGACTATGCCATAAATGTGGGAACTTATATTTATGAAAAATACTACGTTCATCAAAAGGCATTTGGAGCTTAGCAAAGGCTGAATATCCATTATCTGCTACTCCTAATTTTCCTTCATAACCTAATTTCATTGAATAACAAATATTTAATAACCCGAAAGTTAAGTGTGTTCCCGATCTAGGTAGTGAAACTAATAGTGGTTCATTTTTTTTTAAGTTTAAAAAAAACTTTAATGAATAATATATAGTTTTACTTATTTTTCTTGTTATATGAAATACATTCATAATTATTTCTTACCAATTAAGATCTTTTTCGTAATTTAATTTAATTAAACTTTCTCCCATTAATCTTTTAAATTTTTTAATATTTTTTTTAGTGAATTCTTCTTTCCATCCTCCAATTTTTCCAGATCTAAAATTTGAAGCATAAGCATATGGAAGATATTTATGCTCATTGAGATTTTTAACCATACTTTTTTTATTTCCTTTGGTTTTTTCTATAATGGAATCAATATTTTTTTCACTTAATTTAATTTCATAAAAATTTAAAATTTTTTTAAATTCTTTTTTAGGATCTAATACTAAATCTTCAAACTTACAGAATAAAATTAAATTATTATTTATTTTACTTGCTTCAAACCAATCAAAAATCCAATCAGGTACAATTTCAGAAATTACATCTATACAGTGATCAATGCCATCTTCTTTAGTGATATTTGTGTATTGTTTTTCAGCTGGCAAATAGAAAGGCTCATTTTCTTTTTTTGGAAATTTTAGTATCCTATGATACCGAGCTAAAACTACATCTCTTAAATCTCTATAAGTAACAATTATTTTTTTTACATTGTTATTTTTTAAAACTGATAAATTATTTGGGGTTGGGTTTAAATGAGTTTTAAACAAACTATAACTCCAAGATGGAGAATATCTAAAAGCGGAGTTACAGATATTTTGGTGTATCCTTATGTTAAAAGGTATTGGCATATGTCTTGTAAAGTAACCAGGTATCAAACTACACATATTTTTCACTCTAGTTGTCGAAGACATTGTCATACCCGCTATAAAAATTGAATGAAATTTGTAAGGTTTTTTAAATATAAAATAAAAATCAAACAGCAACCTTTTAATTATATAAGTTATCCTTATTAAAAGTAATTTTGGATGCAAGAAGAAATTAATTAAATTTTTAACTTTATTTGTTATATTATTAAAATACATAAGTCTTTTAAAATTGTTATTTAGTTGCTATACATCATTTAGTTTTAAATTGACAAATTGTTCAATTATTGAACATCATAGCGTTCAATAGTTGATCAGTAAAGTAGAAAAATAACTATTCATGAAGAAAATCAAAATTTTTTGCACTTTAGGCCCTTCTTCGCTTAATAAAAGATTTCTTAAGGTAGCTCAATCTAAAGGCGTAGATCTTGTGAGGTTAAATATGTCTCATTTAAGTATTAAAAAATTAAAAAAAAACCTTGATTTTATAAAAAAATTTTCAAATCTTAAAATTTGTATTGATACTGAGGGTGCTCAAATAAGGACAAAAATATCAAAAAACAAATATTTAAAAAAAGGGCAAAAAATATCGATACATTTAGATAAGGGGTTTCACCTCTATCCATCAAATGTTTTTAAAAAATTAAAAAAAAATGATCAACTTGAAGTTGGGTTTGATGGCTTAATTCTTAAAATTTTAAAAACTGGTGAGAGCAGTATTTTATCTCAATGTATTCAAGCAGGCAGTTTAGAAAAAAATAAGGGTGTACACTTATCAAACAGAAAAGTTAGACTAAATTACTTAACGGAAAAAGATCTAGAAGCTATTAAAGTTGGAAAAAAATATAATATAGAAAACTATGCTCTGTCATTTACTAATTCTGTAAGTGACGTTATAAAATTTTCAAAACTTTTACCAAATGAAAAAAAAATATATAAAATAGAAACTTCTCAAGCTTTAAATAATTTCAAATTATTGAGTAAAATATCTAACGAATTTTTAATAGATAGAGGTGATTTATCGAAAGAAATTACTATTGAAAAAATTCCCTATGCTCAAAGATTAATTTTTAAAAGAAAAAAATCAAAAAATAACATTTATATTGCCACTAATCTTTTAGAAAGCATGATTGAAAAACCTTTTCCAACTAGAGCTGAAGCAAACGATATTTATAATGCAATTGAGATGGGTGCGGCAGGTCTTGTACTAGCTGCTGAAACAGCTGTGGGAAAATATCCCGAGGAATGTTTAAGTTTTCTGAAAAAGATTATTGCACAATTTAAAAAATAATTAATTAGAATTAATTTTTTTTCATCATGTATTTTATTATTTTATTAATGGACTCTCTTTTATTTAATTTAGTAGTATCAACTTTTATTTTACTATAATTTGTGGTCTCATATTTTATTTTAGAATTTACTCCAATTAAATTCTTTAATTTTTTTTTTTTAGCTTTTAGATAAAGTCCTTTTGTATCTCTTTTCTCGAGAATTTTTAAACTACAATAAACAAAAACTTCTATATAGTTTTTGCCAAAAGTTTTTCTTGCTAACTTCCTTGTTATTTTTAGAGGCGAAATTACAGACACCAGCACATATTCAATATTTGACTTTAATTTTTTAATATAATTAATAATTGAAATATTATTATTAATAATATTTTTTTTTGAAAACAAATTTTTAATTTTTGTTTTTTTCCGAAATATATCTCCGTCAATTGAAATAATATTTTTTTTTTTAATTCCAAATTTTTTTTGCAATTGAGGTAATAATCCTCTAGATAAAGTTGACTTTCCCGCACCTGAGAGGCCTGTAAACCAAATTATCTTTTTCTTCATAAGTTAATTGATATTAATTTATTTTTTATTTCTTTGACTGTATTATTTTCAAAATAGCAGTAATTTTTAATAAATTTATTTTTTATTTTCAATATTTTTTTCTCATTCCACCATTCATCAATAAAATTTATTTTTTTATTTAAAAATTTAGAAAACTTCAAAGGATCATCTTGAATTATTCCAATTTTTTTTAAATTTGCAAAGTCTTCCCTACACTCCATTTGGATTGTATTTAAAGGAAAACTAGAAAATAAAACACAAGGAATATTGCTTGAGAGACACTCAAAGAAAAGTGTTGAGTGAATTGTGTTAATTATAACAATTTTAGCATTATTTATAGATCTCTCAATCGGAACTTTTCTTGTCTCAAAAACATATTTTTTTTTTAAATTGTGCCACTGATCTTTTTCATAATTATGAATATCTGGATAAAAATTTTCGCTTGAAAAAAGTCTAATTTTTACAACAGAGGTAACTTTGTTATTTAAGTTTTTTATAAATAATTTCTGCATTTTTATATTCTTATTTATATTTGAAAAGTTATGGTCATTAGAAACTAATCTAGTGGTATATTTATATGGAAAATGCTGAACCAATAATATATTTTTTTTATTGTTCCTTTCAAATTTCTTTTTAGTTCTAAAATTAAAACCTTGAAAGATTTTCTTATTTTTATATTTTTTTTTACCCCACGAAATAAAATTATCACAATTATTTACATCAAGATCGTAATCTGAATGAAATTTAGAAAATGTATATCCGGCACCATGCTGACCAACTACTAGTTTAGCTTTATTTTCTCTTTTAAAAGCAAGCCAAACTTTAAAAACATCATAATTAAAATGTATATTCGTAGTAAATATTGCCTTAGGAGCATTTGGCCATCGATAAAGTAACGACTTTTCTAAAATATAATCATATCCCTCTAAATAACTTGCCGGCATATTTTTAATTAATATTGATTTTATTAATTTTAAAAAATTATCATCTTTTTTATTAGTAATTTTTTTACTTCTTAAAAAATTACTAATTGAGAATTTCTTGTCAATTTTTTTACAAAAATTGAATTTTGGAAAACCATTTATTTTAAATTGTAATAGTATTTCTTTAAATAGACCAAGGTAACTCGAGATTATAAAAATTTCATTTTTTTTTTTTACTTTTTTAAATAAAAAAGAAAGTAGATTTAGAGAAAAAGAAAAATTAAGTTTTGCATTTGAAAAACTAGATCTAATATTTGGAATTTTTTTTTCAATAAAAATTATGTTTGGTCTTAATTGAAGCGATATGTCTGTAAAAATTTTATGGTTAAAATACTCATCTTGAAATAAAAAATTTGCCTCACTACTTGTATTCGGTATTAATTTATTTTTAAGATCTACATAATAATAAGAATATATTTTTTTTTTTGACAATTTTCTTACTGTAGAATATTTATCGAAAGTAAAAATAATGAACCTAATAAGCCAGATTCCGTATAACTGCTCCCAATATTCTTTTGAAAAATTTTTTTTATGAGTCTGGTTTAGAAAAACTGCTAAATCCTTTGAAAGTATCCCATAGATTTTTTTTATGTAAGCATGATCTTTTTCTAATTTTTTTTGGTCATCCCAATGATAATTTAAAATTTGAAAATTTTTTTTTTCAATTTTTTTTTTTTAATTATTAAAACACCAATTACCATAAAATATTAAATTTTGATTTTTATCTGGTATTAAAAAGTCCAACGAAGAACTAACAACAAAATTTTTTTTTTTCATTGAGTTTCTATTTATTTTGATGTGCAGATAAAATAAATTTTTTTGTTGGATAAGTATACTTTACGCACATTGCACAAGTTGGATTAGATTTAAATTTACCATCTATTTGAATCTGTCTAATTTTTTTCATTTTAGGACTATTCCATGCATCATAAATCGACATATCGTTTATATTTCCGAGAACGAATTTTTTATAATTTTCTGTTCCCTTGTCCCCCATAACTAAAGAGTAACAACATGGAAACATTTCATGATTACGAATTTGAATTCTTTGAAATGGTTGATTGCATTTAAAATCCAAATTTTCCTTTTCGTAAAATTGATCTTCTGGATAAAAATCCAAATAATCTTTTTTATTCTGTGTAGGAGGCACAAATGTTTGAATAGATACCAAATCTACTTTGTCTTTCCAATAGTTTTTGAATTGCTCCAGTTCATGTTCATTTTGTTTTAATTTACAAAAACTTACACCAACTACAGGTAGTTTATATCCACCTTTCTCTTTTAGGTCTAAAAAATCAAAGATATTTCTTTTAACTTTATCTAAATCTATCGCACCAACTCTGACTTTTTTATAGGTTTCGTCTGTGAAGGCGTCTAAACTAAATCTTATTCTTGTTAAACCTGAGTCAAGTATTCTTTTAGATCTGGTTTTATTTATTGGAGAGCCATTTGTATTAGTCATAATATCAATAAATCCTTTTTTGTGCGCGTAATGAATGTACTCCTCCATATTTTTAATTAGAAAAGGTTCGTTATCACCTTGAGCTGTTATTGATGGGCAATTATAACGGGATCCCTCATCAACTATCTTTTTATATTGTTCGAAGGTTAAGTTTTCTTTTACGTCATATAGTTTCGATACCTCATCTGGATTACCTATAATGCAATGAGGGCATTTATAATTACAAGTTTGATTTAACTCAATATGAAGAAATAAAGGAAATTCGGTTATTAGCTCCAACTTATTAGCTAGGTCCCATTTTTTTCTATAGTCAGTAAATTTTTTACCTAATACTTTTGCAATTTTATTATTAATTTCATCTTCTGATGATAAGTGAACAACCTTGCCATCTGTAGTATATTTATTTTTTGTCATTAATTATTTAAATTTCTTTTTTATAGTTATAGTCTTCAAATATTTTTTTAGCAGTTTTATATATAATCTTTTGTGAGTCTAAATCAATTATGTTTTTATCTAATTTTTTTTTATTATTTGGTTTAAATTCATTGACTTTAATTTTTTTGAATATTTTAAACACATTTTCATTTAAATCTAAGAGTTTACTTAATTCACTGATATCCTTTTCAAAATTTTCAAATTTAATTATCTTATCATACATGTTCTTATCTTGATAGAAATGATTTATTTCTCTATTAAAAAAATACTGCGCTTGATCTTTTGTAAATGAATGAAAATTTTTTTCTGTGCCACTAGCTCTAAAAAAACTTAAAAATTGATCGTATGGGTTTCTTACTATTGTGAATTTAAATGCATTTTCAAAAAATTTTTTTTCACATAAATTTCTTACTTCATCTACTGTTGCATGAGAATACAAATTTGGAACATGGACATAGAAAGGCATTTGAAGGTTGAAACTTGGAGGGTAATTAAATTTTATTATTTTATTTATAAATGGTAAAATTTTTAAAAAACTCACAAAAAACGTTTTTACTCCATTGAAATTAAATTTTTTTTTAATCTTGGGTTTAAATTTTAAACTTAATTCTTTTTCTATCCACTTATCTGCATATAAACTTAGAACGTCATCACAAATTTTATCATTTACAGAACAAAACCTTAATAATGCCAAAACAAGTGATGACCCACCAGTTCTCCTAGGATGTATAAATATAAAGTTTTTATTAAAGTTAATTATAGTCATGTTAACCTCTTAAAACCCATTTGTTTGACTGGGCCATCTAACATTTTATTTAATTTTCCTTTTTTCTCATAATAAGCTATTTTTTTAAAAACTGATTCACAGGCTTTTTGGTAAATTCTTAAACTTTTATCTTTATGCATTAAATTTGCATAACATCGGTCAGAAGCCAAAATATTTTTTTTAAGCATCTCTTGATTAAAATATGTAATTGTTGACGGCCAGTCTCTTGTATTTAATTTAAAAGTTGCGAGGGGATTAATTCCTTTGATAGAAATCTCTAAATTATTTTTATGCGCGGCATCCTTCCATATTTTTTTAATCTTTAATCCAATATTGTTTAATTTTTTTCCTATACTTAATTTTTTATGTTTTTTTATAAATGCTAAAGCACAACTTGGACCAACCTTTTCGGTCCAGAATGAACTGCTTACAAATGTTTTTAATGCTAAAGAAATAATCTTTTTCTTACCTACTATTGCTCCCATAGGTATTCCATTTGCGATAGTTTTTCCATAAACCACAATATCTGGATTAATATTGAACTTTTGATGTGCTCCACCAGTATTTAATCTCCATCCAGATGTGATCTCATCAAAAATTAAAACGCACTTATTTTGCGTAGCTATTTTTCTTAATTTGGCAATGTAGCTTTTTGAAGGAAAAGTTTCCCTACAAGGCTCTAAAATAATTGCTGCACACTCTTTCGCTCTTTTTTCTACAATTTTTCTAAGATCAGTCTTATTATTAAATCTAAAAGGTATCATTGTTCCCGCTAATCCTTTTGGAACTCCAAGTGGCTCTAAACCTGGAAGCAAATGTGTATCCAGTTTTTTTTTTGATTTTAAATTTGCAGATAAATACCAATCTTGCCAACCGTGATAAC
>Ga0233444_10005006_pt1 | contig 12387 bp, 11 predicted proteins | sample SI_124_October20_6_FD_182792 | JGI IMG/M metagenome (GOLD analysis project Ga0233444, IMG submission 182792) | Seawater microbial communities from Saanich Inlet, British Columbia, Canada - SI_124_October2016_10_MG | ecosystem: Environmental > Aquatic > Marine > Inlet | place: Canada: British...
CCTTGTTGTGTTTGATGGCCATAAAAAATAGATTAAATTTAAATGAGTAAAATATTTACAAACATTAATCCGGTTACGAATCTTTATAAAAAGATGTCAATGAAATCAGAAATGGTGACACAAATGATCTACGGAGATAGTTTTGCTATATCAAAAAAAACAAAAAAATGGCTAAAAATAAAAATTCTAGATGATGGCTATAAGGGATATATTCAAAATAAAAATTTAAATCAATTTATAAAACCTACTCACAAAGTTCATATTCTAAAATCAAATATTTACAAATTTCCAAATAAGAAAAAGAAAATTAATAAATTATCATTTGGATCCAAAATAAAAGTTGAAGAAAAAAAATTCAAGTTTGTAAAATTCAAAAAGGGATGGATTGAACAAAAAGATTTAAAACCAATTAACTATAAAGAAAAAAATATTTTTAATAAAATTAATTTATATAAAAACATAAAATATAAATGGGGAGGTAAATCATTTAAAGGCATTGATTGTTCCGCTCTAGTACAAATTTGTATCAATTTTAATAATAAGTTCTTCCCTCGAGATGCTAAAGACCAAGTTAAATACCTAAAAAAAAATATAAAATTAAAAAATATTAAAAAGAATGATATTATTTATTGGAAAGGCCATGTTGCAGTAATTTTATCTAAAAATAAATTAATACACGCTTATGGACCAATGAAAAAAACTTTAATTATGGGAATTAATCAAACTATAAAAAAAATAAAACAAACTGCTAATTTAAAAGTTATAGGAATAAAAAGGTTGTGAATAGCAAAGGCAGCTTCAGTCTCCCTCCGCTGCCCTTACATATACTTTATTCGATTCGATAATATAATTTAAGACTCTTTTAGGTTGTATGTGGATATATGTGGCGGAGAGAAAGGGATTCGAACCCTTGAAACGGTTGCCCGTTTACACGCTTTCCAAGCGTGCGCCTTCAACCACTCGGCCACCTCTCCTTATTTCTCAAAATTTAAAATTAAATCTTCAAATTCTTTTAAAAAATTATTTTTTGTAGGCAAATTATTATTTTTTAATTCTTCATAAATTTCATTATAATTTTCTTTAATTTGATTTATTGTTTCAAGCAAACTTGTAGAGTTTCTTTTTGCAACAAATATTCCTTTTTTATCTCCAACTACATGTTTAATTTCCTCAAATATTATTACTGGTCTTCTTCTTGCTAAAGCTTCTAATAACACCATAGGATGTCCTTCTGTGTAAGATGGAAGAATAAAAATACTATTATCATCATAATATTTAATTAATTTTTCTTTGTTTTTTTCAATTGGATAAATATTTACCTTTTCTTGATTGATTGTATTTTTTCTTTGCTCGCTTTCTCCCACAATTGTAAGTGTAATATTTTTAGAATTATTTTTTAATAAGTTTAACAATGAAAATATTCCTTTTTCTACTTTAACTCTTCCAACATATAATAATTTAACTTCCTCAAAATTGGGCTTCGAAGTATTAAGATTCCAATTTGATGTGAGCTCTGAAGGTGATACTAGCTTCCCTTTTTTATCTTTAAGAATATAATTTCTACAACTTATAAAATTACTTATCTTAGAAGTAATGTTAAACATTACGCTATATATAATTGGACCAAAAAAACCTAAAATAGATTTATATTCCTGATGTCCATCACTTCGGAGATATATAATTGGTTTTTGGTTAGAAAATAAAAACAAAAGTGAAGCAAAAAAAGTGTAAGGAGATATTGATAAAATTAAAAACTTAGATTTTCTCTCAGTAATTTTTTTTACAATTTCAATAAGATAAAAAATTAAAAATTTATAAGTTTTAACGCTTTTAATTTCTAAATTATGCGATCTTTTTATACTGGTGCCTCTTCCAATAACTGTAGTGAAAAATTTTTTACTTAGACCATCAGGCAACGTTTTTTCGGCAACATGATCACAAAAAAAGTTGTTATTTTCGTTGTAAAATCTGTCATTGCTAATTATGACTAAATTTTTTTTCATAATTAAAATTCTATAACCCCACATTTCTTACCAACAAGTTTGAATTTTAAGGAATGTCTTTTTACAAATTCGTGAAATGCCTGATTTGCGCCATCCCAAGAATTGTTTTCACTTACATCATCAACCATCAACACTCCACCTTCTACCATATTTTCTTTTAAGTTATTTAATGTCGTTAAAGTCGGTACATATAAATCTACATCTAACAAAGCAAACTTGATCGGTCTGATCTTTTCAAAATTAAAATGTTTAACATCTAGTTGAACAGCTTTTATATAATCAAAATCTTTAAAATTTTTTCTCCAACTATTAAAATTATTATATGAAAATCCTATTAATTCAGATTTATTTTTTTTTCTTTTATCAATTTCGTATTGTACATCTTCTTTTACAAAAGAATTGAAGGTATCAATGCAATAAAAACTTGGTTTATTATTTACACTTTTTAAATACTCACAAATAAATCTAGAAGTCATTCCTCTCGCTACACCTATTTCACATATAGCCCCTTCTAAATTTTTTACTTTTTCTAAAGAATTAATTATTTCAGCAAGTTGTAATGGGTCTAAATTATATGTGTAATCTGGAGCTCCTAATTTTGTGTATTTAAATAAGAATTTTTTTATTTTTTCTTTTAATAATTTACTTATCATTTTAACTTTCTTTATTAATCTTTAAAACACCTATAAAAGCCTCTTGGGGTATTTCTACTCTTCCGAATTGTTTTGATCTAGCTTTTCCTTTTTTTTGTTTCTTTAGTAATTTTTTCTTTCTATCTCCTGCTCCACCTCCGTGTATTTTGGTCAACACATCTTTCGAAAATCCTTTTATCGATTCTCTTGCAACTATTTTTCCACCAATAGCTGCTTGAATCGGTATCATAAAATTATGTCTCGGAATTAAATCCTTTAATTTTTCACACACTTGCCGTCCAGTTGTTTGAGCAAAATCTTTATGAATAATCATTGCTAATGCATCAACTGGCTCTGCATTAACCAAGATTCCCAATTTTACTAAATCTCCTTCTTTATGTCCTGTAATTTCATAATCAAAACTGGCGTATCCACTTGAAATGGATTTTAATTTATCATTAAAATCAAAAACAACTTCATTTAAGGGCAAGTCATAAGATAAAACTGCTCTGTTACCAGAATAACTGAGATTAGTTTGAATTCCTCTTTTGTCTTGGCAAATTTTTATTATTGAACCTAAATATTCATCTGGAGTAATTACTGTTGCTTTAATCCAAGGTTCCTCAATTTTAACAATTTGTGTTGGATCTGGCATACTTGAAGGATTTTGTAGATCTATAATATTACCTTTTACATTATGTACTTTATAGATTACTCCTGGCGTCGTAGTTATTAAATTTACATCAAACTCTCTTTCTAATCTTTCAGTAATGATTTCAAGATGTAGCAAGCCTAAAAAACCACACCTAAAACCTAACCCTAAAGCACTTGAGGACTCGGCTTCATAAGAAAAACTCGCATCATTGAGTTTTAACTTGCCTAACCCATCTTTTAACTTTTGATACTCAGAGCTATCGACTGGGAATAAACCACAAAAAACAACAGGCTTACTAGGTTTAAAGCCTGGCAGAGGTGTGTCTATTGGATTTGAAGCATCACAAATAGTATCTCCAACTTTTGTCTCAGATAAAGACTTAATACCAGTAATTATAAAACCAATTTCACCAGAATTTAATTCATCAATATCTGTTGGTTTTGGAGTAAACACACCCACTTTTTCAATAACGTATTCTTGATCATTAGACATTAATTTAATCTTCATATCTTTTTTAACTGTTCCATTTATTACTCTAACTAGTATCACTACTCCAAGATAAGTATCGTACCAACTATCAACTAATAATGATTTGAGTTTATCCTCTTGGGTTCCTTTTGGAGCCGGCAATATTTTCACTATTGCTTCTAGTATGTTTTCAATGCCTTCTCCTGTTTTACCTGAGCAACTAATTGCACTTGAAGTGTCTATACCTATTACATCTTCGATTTCTTTTTTAGTTTTTTCCAAATCTGAAGCTGGTAAATCTATTTTATTTAAAATAGGTATAACTTCATGATTAATTTCTAATGCCTGATACACATTTGCTAAGGTTTGAGCTTCGACTCCTTGAGTGCTGTCTACAATCAATAATGATCCTTCACATGCTGATAACGATCTGCTAACCTCATAACCAAAATCTACATGCCCGGGAGTATCAATTATGTTTAAAGTATAAATATTTCCATCTTTAGCTTCGTATTTTAATTTTACAGTTTGCGCTTTTATTGTAATTCCTCGTTCTCGTTCTATATCCATGGAGTCCAGAACCTGAGTTTTCATCTCTCGATCTGTAAGTCCTCCGCACTTATGTATAATTCTGTCTGCAATTGTAGATTTACCGTGATCTATATGCGCAATTATTGAAAAATTACGAATTCTATCTATATCTGACATTAGGACCTAATTGTTGCGCCAGTTTTTTCCTTAACCGTTTCTATTATTTTTTGGCTTACTTGATCTAAATCCTTTTCATCTAGAGTTTTATCAAGGGCTTGGAGAACTACATTTATAGCTACTGATTTTTTATCTTTAGGAATATTTTCACCCTCATAAATATCAAAAGTACTGACTTTTTGTATTATATTTTCATCAACTTCTTTAATTAATTTTTCAAGTAAACCAATTTTAAAAGTCTTTTCTATTACAAAAGCAAAATCCCTTTCGGATTTTTGAAAGTCTGAAACTTTATAATTAGACTTTGTTTGTCTAATTTTTTTGTTTGGCTTAGTAATATTTTTTAAAAATATTTCAAATCCAAAAATATTTTTATCTTTGAAATCTAAGTTTTTTATTATCGCTGGGTGTAATTCTCCAAAATATGCAAGATGTGGTCCTTTGTCTGATTTTAAAGTTATAGACCCTGATCTCCCTGGATGATAGCTTGATTTAGTAAAATCACTTACAAAAAGATTTTTTTCATCTAAACCTAATTCAACTAAAGTTCTTAATGCATCACTTTTTATATCAAAAACGTCAACATTTCGAGTTTTTTCATTCCAACTTTTTCTATTAACTTGTCCTGATTTTATTCCTCCAACTATTATCTGTTGTTCCCCAGGATTTTTTCCAAAGAAAACAGGACCTACTTCAAAGAGTGCCAGATCTTCGTACCCTCTATCTTGATTTTTTTTTAAATAAATTGAAAGATTAGAAAATATTGATCTTCTTAATACATTTAAATCTGAAGAAATAGGGTTATAAATCTTTATTTCATTTTCTCCTTTTGAAAATTGTTTATCTATTTTTGAATCTGTAAATGACCAAGTTACAGCCTCTAAGTAACCTTTTGACGCTAAAGATCTTTGAGCAAGATGAAAAAGCTTTTGAGTAAAATTAAGCGTTTCTGCTATTCTTTTTTTCTCTGGCTCAATTAATTGTATTTTATCAAAACCCTTTATTCTTATTAATTCCTCGATTAAATCGACATCCTGAGAAATATCTGGTCTCCAAGAAGGTACTTCGACCTTTAAATTTTTTTTATTTTTTTTACATTTGAATCCCAAGGAAGATAAGATTTTATCGGCTTCAGGCATTGAAATTGATATACCTATTAAATCTTTAAATTTTTCGATGTCAAAACTTATCATTTTATTTTTTACATTCTTTTGACCAGCTATCGAATATTTGCTTGCTTCTCCACCACATATTTTAACTATCAAAGCTGCTGCTACTTCCAAACCTTCTTGAACAGAATTTGGATCTATGCCTCTTTCAAATCTATATTTTGCATCAGTAGTTATATTTAGTAACCGGGATGTTTTTCTGATCGAAGATGGAGAAAAATAAGCTGACTCTAATAAGATGTTTTTAGTATTCAGCTCTGTTGAAGTTTTTGTTCCTCCAATTATTCCTCCTAAGCCCAAAATACTTTTTTTATCAGCGATAACACACATGCCATTTTTTAATTTATATTTCTTGTGATCTAATGCTTCAAATTCTTCTCCATTTTTAGAATTTCTTATGATTATTTGTTTATCTATTTTGTCAATATCATAAGCGTGTAATGGTCGGTTTAAATCAAACATAACGTAATTAGTAATGTCAACTACCGCAGATATTGGTTTCAAACCCAAGGCCAATATTTTATTTTTTAACCATCCTGGACTTTCTTTATTGGTAATATTTTTTATGTAACAACTGCCAAAAGACAAGCATCCTTGCTCTTTTTCCTTAGATATTAAGACCTTCATTGGTTGACTAAATTTTTGTTTTAAAGATTTTTTCTTTAATTTTGAAAGACTTCCAATTCCGGATGAAGCTAAATCTCTAGCTATTCCTCTTACACCTAAACAGTCTGCTCTATTAGGTGTTATAGAAATATCTATAGCTTTTTCTGATTTACTTTTAAAATAACTTTTTCCAATTTCTTTTTCTTTGTTATTTAGTTCTATGATTCCATCACTTTCATCTGATAAGTTTAATTCACTTTCTGAACAAAGCATACCTATGGACTCTACCCCTCTAATTTTAGCAATTTTTAATTCAAATTTTGTTTTGGGAATGACAGCTCCTGGAGGAGCATAAATTGTTATTAATCCTTCTCTAGCATTTGAAGCTCCGCAAACTACTTTTAAAATTTTTTCTTCTCCTAGAGTTACATCGCAAATTTTTAATTTATCTGCATTAGGGTGCTTTTCTATTTTTAAGATTTTAGCTATTTTAAAATCACCTAACTCACCTGTATTTTCTTTTACACTCTCGACTTCAAGCCCAATGCTAGTTAATTGATCAATTATTTTTGCATCGTTAGCTTTTGTTTGTAAATGTTCCTTTAACCAAGGAATCGTAATAATCATTTGCTTAAGCCTCTATAATTTGTTGGAACATCTAAGGGGTCAAAACCAAAGTGATTTAACCATCTGTAGTCTGTTTCAAAAAATGCTCTTAAATCATTAATTCCATATTTTAACATTGCAAGACGATCAATTCCGATTCCAAAAGCATATCCTTGATATTTTTTTATATCTACTTTGACATTTTTTAAAACGTTTGGGTGTACCATGCCGCATCCTAAGATCTCTAACCACTTGTCACCTTCTCCAATGATTATTTTTCCATTTTCTAATCTATAACCAATATCAACTTCTGCTGATGGTTCAGTAAAAGGAAAGTGACTTGGTCGAAATCTCATTTTAACATGTTTAACTTCGAAAAATTCTTTTATAAAATAATCTAAACAACCTTTTAAATGGCTCATAGTAATATTTTTATCAATATGAAGCCCTTCAAGTTGATGAAACATCGGTGCGTGAGTTTGATCACTATCACAACGATACGTTCTTCCAGGAACAATTATTTTAAAAGGTGGTTTTTCATTTAACATAGTTCGAATTTGCACAGGTGAAGTATGAGTTCGCAAAAGTACACTCTTATTTTCATCTAAATAAAAAGTATCATGCATATCTCTAGCTGGGTGATCTGCTGGAGTATTTAGTGCTGTAAAATTATTATATTCTGTTTCTACATCAGGTCCATCTGCTACAGAAAATCCAATCTCAGAAAAAATAGAGGATATTTCATCAATCACTTGTGAGACGGGATGAATTTTTCCCTGAGCAAAGGGTCTTACAGGTAAAGTTACATCGATCTTCTCATCTTTTAACTTTTCATTAATTTCTTGTGTTTCGATTTCTAAATTTTTTGTATCTAATTGATCGGATAAATTATCTTTTAGCTTATTTAGCTCTGAAGCAAATTCTTTTTTTTTATCAGATGGCAATGAACCTAAATTTTTAAACTGACTTGTAATTTGGCCATTTTTACCAAAAAATTCAGTTTTAAGATTTTGTAATTCATCTTTTGATTTTATTGAGTCTATTTTGGCGTTGAAAATAGAATTTATTTTATCTAAATCGCTCATTAAGTATTATGATTTTTTATCTTAAGTTGAGATTAAATCAAAGACCCTTAATTAATTAAGGGATGATTGAACCTTTTTTACTATGGATTTAAAGACTTCTGGATTATTATAAGCCAATTCTGCTAACACTTTTCTATCCAACTTAATCTTAGATTTAGCTAGGCCATTAATAAATTTTGCGTACGTAAGACCTTCTATTCTTGCTCCTGCATTAATTCTTTGTATCCACAAAGATCTAAATTCTCTCTTTTTTGCTTTTCTATCTCTGTAAGCATATTGCATAGCTTTTTCCATAGCTTGCCGAGCTACACGAATAGTATTTTTTCTTCTACCATATTGACCTTTTACAGTTTTTAAAACTTTTTTATGTTTTGCTCTACTTACAACGCCTCTTTTTGTTCGTGCCATTTTTTTCCTATTTATTGTAAGGCATATACGACTTAACAATTCTTGAATCTTGTTTTGACATAATCGTTGTGCCTCTTAGTTTTCTTATTTGTGAATTAGTTCTTTTAATCATTCCATGCCTCTTTCCTGCTTGAGGTCTTTTAACTTTGCCAGAAGCGGTAAAAGTAAATCTTTTTTTTGCTGAGCTTTTAGTTTTTAATTTTGGCATAAATATTTCGGTTTTATATAGGCAATAATTAACCTTTACAAGTCGATATTATCTTAAGTTTAGATGGGTTGAATGATCATAACCATTTGCCGACCTTCAAATTTAGGCCTGCTTTCAACTTTTGCAATTTCTTTAGTTTCTTCTATTATTTTATTCATTAATTCTTTTCCTAGTTCAGTGTGCTGCATTTCCCTACCTTTAAACTTAACCGTAAATTTTACTTTGTCCCCTTTGATAATAAATTTTTTAGCATTTTTAATTTTAAAATTGTAGTCATGAGTATCAGTTCCTGGTCTCAATTTTATTTCTTTCAATAAAACTACTTTTTGTTTTTTTTTAGCCAAATTTGCTTTTTTTTGCAGATCATATTTATATTTACCCATATCCATAATTTTACAAACCGGTGGATTGGCATTGGGTGAAATTTCAATTAAATCTAATCCTTCACTTTTTGCAATTTCAATCGCTTTGTTAAGTGGCATTGAGCCAAGGTTTCCTCCGTCGCTTCCAATGACTTGAACATCCAAAGCTCTAATTCTTTCATTGGCCTTAGGCCCTTGAGGTTTACTTCTTCTTTGAAAATAGTTTGGTTTAAAACTGGACACTTAGTTTAATGGCAACTTATTTGCTATGAGCATATTTTTTATTAAATCTTCTCGTTTAATTGTTTCCTGTTTATCAGATCCTAATCTTCGAACTGTAACCGTATTTTCCGCAACTTCTTTTTTTCCACAAACTAAAATCATTGGAACTTTTGCTAAAGAATGTTCTCTAACTTTGTAATTTATTTTTTGATTTCTTAAATCCACTTCACATTTTATACCCTCTTTAAACAAATCTTCAAATAACTTTTTTACGTAATCATTGTTCTCTTCTGCTATAGGGCATACTACTGCTTGTGTTGGTGATAACCAAAAAGGTAATTTTCCTGCATAATTTTCTATAAGTATGCCTATAAATCTCTCTAAAGATCCAAATAAAGCTCTGTGTAACATTACTGGAACTTTTTTTGTTCCATCTTTGTCAACAAAAGTAGCACCAAGTCTATTAGGGAGATTCAAATCAACTTGCAGAGTACCACATTGCCAATCACGGCCAATTGCATCTCTTAAAACAAATTCTATTTTTGGACCATAGAAAGCACCTTCACCTTTGTTGATTGTATATTCAAGTTTAGACTGTTTGACAGCTTCTAAGAGAGCAGCTTCAGATTTATCCCAAACACTGTCTTCTCCAACTCTTTTTTCTGGTCTATCTGAATATTTTAAAATTACATTTTCAAAACCAAGATCTTTATAAATTTTTAAAATTAAATGTGTAACAGATAAAGATTCTTGAGTTATTTGATCCTCAGTACAAAATATATGAGCATCATCTTGTGTAAATGCTCTAACTCTTAAAAGGCCATGTAATGCTCCAGATGGTTCATATCTGTGGACTTTTCCAAATTCAGATAATTTCAATGGTAAATCTCTATAACTTTTTAAGCCTTGATTAAAAACTTGAACACAACCAGGACAATTCATTGGCTTAATAGCAAATATTTTTTCATCTGGTGTTTCTGAAGTAAACATATGTTCACCAAATTTTTCCCAATGACCTGACTTTTCCCATAGAGTTTTATCTAATAATTCTGGTGTATTTATTTCTTTGTAACCAGCTAAACGTTGTTTCATTCTCATGAATTCAACTAATCTCTGAAATAACAGCCAGCCTTTTTCATGCCAAAATACGGAGCCAGGACTTTCTTCTCTGAAATGGAATAAATCCATTTCTTTTCCTAGCTTTCTATGATCTCTTTTTTCTGCTTCTTCAAGTCGATGTAAATAATCTTCTAAATCTTTTTTTGAACTCCAGCATGTGCCGTATATTCTTTGAAGCATCTCGTTATTTGAGTCTCCCCTCCAATAAGCACCAGAAACTTTTGTTAATTTAAATGCTTTTCCAATTTTACCAGTGGAAGCTAAATGGGGTCCTCTACATAAATCATGCCATTTACCATGATGATAAATTGAAACCTCTTCTCCTGCAGGAATACTCTCGATTATCTCAGCTTTATACTTTTCTCCTATTTTGTTAAAATGTTTTATAGCTTGATCTCTCTTCCACACCTCTCTAGTAGTTTTTTCGTCACGATCTACGATCTCTTCCATTTTTTTTTCTATTTTTTTTAAATCTTCTTCAGTGAAAGGTTCTTTTCGTGAGAAGTCATAATAAAATCCGTCATCTATAACTGGTCCAATAGTAACTTGTGTACCAGGAAATAATTCTTGTACTGCCATTGCTAATATGTGTGCTGTATCATGACGCAAGACTTCTAAACCTTCTTTATCTTTTGGAGTTATAATTCTTACCTTAGAGTCTTTCGTAATCTCATGACTTAGATCTTTCAATTTTCCATCCACCTCCATGATGAGTGCAACTTTTTCTAATGATTTACTTATTTGTTTAGTTAATTCAAAACCATTGATTGATTTTGTAAAAGGAATTTTTTTTCCATCTAATAATTGAACTTGCGGCATTTAAATATTTAACAATTTTTTATATTCTCTTAAAGTTGAGTCACACATTAGTTCTACATCAAATTTTTTTGTTATGTTTTTTCTACCTTCGTTTCCAATAGATTTCAATGTATCTTCATCTAATTCAATAACAGTATTTAAAGTTTTGGCAAGTTCTCGTGGATCGTCGTGTTTATATAAGAAACCTGATTTTTTGTTTAAAATTGTTTCCTTCGAGCCACCAAGACTACTTGCAATTATAGGTTTTTCCATTGCTTGCGCTTCTACGGATACTCTACCAAATGCTTCTGGCTCTATTGACGCAGAAACAACTACATCTGCTATTGAATAAGCTAAAGGCATTTCCTTACAGTGATCTATAAATTTTATTTTATTATTCAACCTATATCTTTGAGCTAAATTTAATAATTTCTTTTTATATACTTTTCTACCTTGATCAGAACCAAGAATAATGACTTGAAATTTTAAATTATCATAATCTTCTATTAAAATATTTAATGCCTCTATTAATTTTTCTTGACCCTTCCAAGCAGTTAATCTGCCTGGCATAAGAATTGTAAATCTATTTGGAAAAAGTTCCCATTCTTTTTTTAATTTTTCTTGCTTTAAAATTGAGATATTTTTTTTGTTATAATAATCTATATTTATTCCTCTAAATATTACTCTTAATTTTTTTTTTTTATTTAAATATTGACTATAGTTTTCACTTATATGATTAAAAATAAAATTTGATCCAGCTATAGTTAATTTTGATCTAAGCATGACACTATTATAAAATTTTTTAATATTACTTTTAAAATTGTAAGTTCCATGAAAGGTCGTAATAAAATTTCTTCTAGTTATTAAGCAAGCCAAATAACAAGACCAGGCAGGAGCGCGACTTCTTGCGTGTACTATGTTAATATTTTTAATTAAAATTAAAATTGATAACAAAATTGCATTAACAATTATTAGTAATGGATTTTTAGAGTAGACAGGAAGTCTAAAGATTTTGACTTTATCTTTTTTAACAAATTTTAATAGTTGCCCACCTGAAGTTACTATAAAAGAAATGCAATCTTTCTCCGCTAGATAGTGTGCGAGATCATAACAACCTGTTTCTGCTCCTCCATATCCAAGTTTTGGGATCACTTGAAGAACTTTTATTTTAGTAGCCATATTTAATGTTATATATTAACAAATTAATTTTATAACCTGACATGAAAAAATAATGAAAAAATTTAAATACCTCAAAATTACTAAGACCAAAAAACTCAGATATATGGACAATTATTATAAAAAAAAACTATATATAATTTTTCTTCCAGGTTTTATGTC
>Ga0233444_10005015_pt1 | contig 12376 bp, 11 predicted proteins | sample SI_124_October20_6_FD_182792 | JGI IMG/M metagenome (GOLD analysis project Ga0233444, IMG submission 182792) | Seawater microbial communities from Saanich Inlet, British Columbia, Canada - SI_124_October2016_10_MG | ecosystem: Environmental > Aquatic > Marine > Inlet | place: Canada: British...
ACCACGGGCTTTTAGTATTAGCGTTGTAAATTCATTGGGGTAGGGTTTTGTTTGCCGCCACCTTTATTCACGCACCAATTTCAAGCTGAAACGTGCCGCTGCTCTCGCCGAGTGGCGCCGGTTATTGGATTAATAGATCTTGGTTACCCCAGCGACTTGATGCGATTTATCATTAGTCTTACAGCTTCCGCGGAAGGGGATGATGCGGTCGGACTAATTGAGAAGGATAAAGCGGTCACTGTGGGAAAGGATAAAGTCGTCATTAAAACGACGGATCTCATAATTAAAGCAATCTTGCTAGTGACTTATCTATGACCAAATGCGTTGCGTATCCCCCAATAAGTGATGCCCTTACCGCGCTTACATCATGGTGTTGCGCCGCCACAAATACTCTAGAGGGTACCAAACGGATGTCCTGTGGGCTCATTCCAATTATTCGTTTGCTAAATTCACGCTCAATATGGTTGCCTTTTGCATCTAATATATGTCCGCATAAAACTGCTTTTCCGCCATGATTGCGAAACAGAGTAAGCTCTTCGTCTGTTGCCATCTTTATCCTGATAGGGTCAGCTAAATCCACTCCTCCAACAGAAAAAATAACTTTATCCAGTCTTTGTAATCTTTCAAGTTGATCGCTAACAACTGGCTCTTGCCGAAGCTGCTGTGCTAAATCTGCTTGCGACAAGATTGCCGGAGAATGCAGGGTATAACAGCGTCCATTTAAATTTTCTGCAAACCTGATCGCGCTTGCTTCTGCACTAATAAGCTCGTCAGAGATTACGCTTCCCGTTATTTGGCAAATGGTCAGGGATTGCATGTCTTTTCGGGAGATTTCTTGCGATACAAGCTGGATGGTTCGTCCCCATGCAACCCCTATTACGTCGCCGTTTTTCAGTAATCCTTCGAACGCTTTTGCGGCTAATCTTGCTGTGGATAAATGCGCTTCATGGTCGTTTCGCTTATGGTCAGTATTCGTAATATACACCTCTTTGAGAGCGTATTTACGTCGCAATTCTGCGACCAATTCAGAACCTTGATACGCCGAACCTTTTATCTTTATCTCAACAAGACCCTGCTCACGACTTTGCCTCAAGTAATTGACGACAGTGGCGCGTGAAACCCCAAATCTTTCAGCAATGTCTTGCTGAGTTCGACCGTCTTTATAATAGAGTTCAGATACTGTGACCAGAATATCTGGTTTGGTCTCATTATGAAGTTTTGATTTTTTTATCCTCAATACATCACCTTAGCTCGGCGGCAGTATTCCCACCGTCAACAGTAAGAACGTGACCCGTCGTTCTTGGCATTAACGCCAAGGCTAAAAATGCATCTGCAACATGTTTTGCTTCAACTTCTTTTTGAAGTAAATTGCCACTCATATAATCACTCTCACTGACGCCACGAGCAGTCGATCGATCTTTGATAAAGCCATCTGTGAGTAAACCTGATCTGATTCTATCAGCATTTATTCCGTTCACTGTAATACCATCTGACCCAAGCTCCAAAGCCAGCTGGCGCATTAGAAACATCGTGGTTGCCTTTGGCATACCATAAGCTCCCATATTTTTTCCTGGATTTACTGCTTGTTTCGATATGTTGAAGAGGATTTGCCCGCCATGCCCCTGAGTTTTCATGATCCGCGCAGCTTCAGTAGAAAATTTATGATGGGCAAAAAAGTTCAGCTCAAAGGCTGCTCGTAGTTGGTCATCTGGTAAGTCTAATAATGCACCGCCACGGGCAGTCCCAGCGTTAGAGATCAATATGTCTATTCCACCAAATTTTTCGATACAGGCATTCATCGCCCCTTTTGCAGCACCTTCGGTAGTGACGTTCGTTTCATAAAAACCGTGCCAATGCCCTAAAGTCTCTGCCGCTTTTTCCAATTGATCATGCGATTGATCCACCAGCATCACGCTGGCTCCTTTGGCAGCTAAGGCTTGCGCTGTAGCAAGTCCAATGGTGCCTGCACCGCCGGTTACAAGGGCAATTTTGCCTTGCAAGGGGAGGGCAGCTCCTTTGCCAAGTTTGGCTTGTTCTAGAGACCAATACTCACAATCGAACATGTCTTTTTCGCCAAGAGGGTAGAACCCACCAGCATCTTCTCCAACAGACCTTACACGCATATTTTGTTCTGCTAGATCTGCTGCCGCAGAAGCGGCTGCACAGCTGGTGCCGAAACCAATAATTCCAACACCTTCAACCCATGCATGTTTCGGGTCTGGAGAAAGTAGCTTTTTAGCTTCAGCGGCGTTTGGTGCCTGTCTGTCAAAGTAATTGCGATAATCTACCGCAAATTTTTTGATCTTGCCGATGATATTCTCTTTGCCGCCATCTAGATCCTGCTTTGTTAAAATGAGTGGCTGACCTTTGGTTCGCAGAACATGATCGGGAGATGCCATTCCTCGCTTGGCTAGGGCTTCTACATCATGGCGGTCGAAAAACGACATTACATCAGCGCAATTCCTGACATCTAATACTGGCATTTGAATGCCTATTTCTTTGTGAACATCGGCAATTGCTCCGCGCAAAACCGGCAGAACGTCTCTTTTTTTTATTGTTTGGCGCGTCCCGATCGATGTTGCCTTTGTCATCTTTAAAAAATCAGCAACCTCATTGGTATGCGAGACGATCAAGTTGTAGCTAGCCTCGGCGGTGTCATCAAAAGCAAAATGGCCATGATTTAACAATAGCAGGCCTTCTACTTTTGGGTTGTTTTCGTAAACTTCGGCAGCCTTTTTTGCTAGGCTAAACCCGGGCATAATATATGGAACAATCCCTAGCCGATCGCCAAAAATTTCGTAACAAATGGCTTCTGCATTAGGAAGGTTTGCCAAGATCAAAAATGGCGTGGCATGAGTATGGTCTACATATCGATGCGGTAGGAAGGCATGAAGAAGCGTTTCTACACTGGGGTTTGGGGATGCACAGTCTAATAGATTGGCGCGCTGATAATTGACCATATTTTCATCACTTAGGGCATCCAGTCCCCTTAGTTTAAGCAATGAATCTAGCCAAACGCCCGGTAACCCAGCAGCCTGAATGGTATCAAGATCCCAGCCAGATCCTTTAACATGGAGCACATCTTGTTTTTCGCCAAACAAGTTGTGGCGTTGGAGTTTCACGGATGTATTTCCACCCCCATGCATTAGCAAATCCCGGTCTGATCCAATCAATCGAGAGGTGTAGACACGCTCAGCAAGTTCTTGGTCTGCGACATTATCGCCGGCAGAAGCACGCCATTTTTCAGCCTCAGTTTTAGAATATCTATTTTCAATCATTAATTTTTACCTTCGAATTCTGGAAATAAACTTGTTAAACCTTTAGAAGATGCTTCTGTAATGCCGCGCTCGGTAATTAGGCCAGTAATCAGGCGATTTGGAGTGACATCAAAGGCAGGGTTTCCCGTCTCTGTTCCAAGTGGGGTGATCTGTACCGTTTCCAGCTTATTGTTTAATCCTGTCCCCATGATGTGGCTCACTTCTTCGGTGGACCTTTCTTCAATGGGAATCTCTGCCACCCCGTCAGATACAGTCCAATCGATGGTTGGCGATGGCAGGGCAACATAAAAGGGAACATCATTATCAAAGGCGGCTAACGCTTTAAGATAGGTTCCTATCTTGTTACAAACATCGCCTCTGGCAGTGGTTCTATCTGTGCCGACGATCACCATATCAACTTGCCCATGTTGCATCAAATGCCCTCCGGCATTGTCTGTAATATAGGTATGGGAAATGCCATGGCTGCCTAGCTCCCAGCTTGTTAGGCCACCTTGATTTCTTGGCCTGGTTTCATCGACCCATATATGAATGGGTATTCCCGCATCATGGGCTTGGTACATGCCACTGGTTGCAGTGCCCCAATCAACTGTTGCTAGCCACCCAGCATTGCAGTGTGTAAGGATATTAATTGGTGCGTTATTGGCTTTTTTTGCTACCAATTTTTTAATCAAGCCTAATGTGTGAATCCCAATCTTTCGGTTTATCTCCACATCCTCTTCCGCAATGGCATGCGCCAATTCCATTGCGGCGGCTGCGCGCACATTTTCGGGCAGAAGCTCCAATACGTTTTTGCAACGTGTCAAAGCCCAGCGCAAATTTATTGCAGTTGGTCTCGTTTCATTCAGTTCAATCCAGGATGATTCCAAATTTTCATTGCTAGGGTTAACTGCCATTTCTTCAGCTATAGCATAGGCAGCTGTAGCGCCGATTAAGGGCGCGCCTCGCACCCACATATCAGATATGGCGGTGGCGAAGTCTTTTCTGGATTTGAGGGGCGCTATGCGGAATTCGTGCGGAAGCCAGCGCTGATCAATAATCTTTACTGTTTTCTCTTCTTCCTCATACCAAATGGACCTGTAAGCAACTCCGTTGACTCTCATATGAAATTCTCCGCGTTAAATTTGTGCGCCAACTTCACAAGATCTGCGGTACTGCTAATGTTGTCGCTGTGTAAAACAAGGTCTCGTCCCATCATTAAATTCCGGGCTTCCAAAGACGCCCGCCGTCCTAAATCTTCAATGGTTTCAAAATCTGCGTTATGGGCGAGGGACAAACATCTTCGGTGCATTTCGATACCGCAAAATCCCAAACTATTTCTCCAAATATCATTTAACAAATCTTGTAATGCCCTTTCAGAACTATGACCTTGATCTTCAAACATTGTTTTTGGGTATAGCATCCCTGTGCGTTCGGTGTTCCAAAGTTGAGAAAATTCCTCCACAAACATCTCCCAGGTATCGACAATTACTTCTAAAATCCAACTTTGATAACCTTCGAGGTTGTCGCTGCGGTGTTCTGGCTGTGAGAAAAATGCCATGAAATAATTTGCGAATAACATCCCCAAATCAAACCCAAACGGTCCGTATGTTGCGAACTCTGGATCAATTACCTTGCTCTCCCAAGAAGTGCACATGATGGATCCAGAATGAAGATCGCCGTGGCACATTGTGTCTTGTTGGGCCGAATAAAGTCTGAAAAAATGCTGTACTCGCGACTTCATTTCAATATCGGAACGTAAAACTTCAACAATTTTTTCCAACCCTGGTGTATTGCTGTTCATTTCGGCGTTAAAATAGGGATCACAGAAAACCAGACCTTCTGTAATGGCTGGGATCGCTACATTGCCTGAGAACAAGGCTCGGTCACTTTTGACCTTGGCGGTATCAAGCGATAGATCTGAACCACGAAATGCTGTTCTGGCGCAAAATTTGCCTAAAGTATCGGCAAGATGATCCACTGTTTCTCCCAAAATCAACTTTTCACGCAGAATCTTGTGCGGTTCCAAATATTCCATAATGATCAAGGCTTGATTATTGTCGAAATAATAAACTTGTGGAACGGAGTCTTTAGCTCTGGCTGCCTGTCTGGTCAGCGCGTGATATTCAAAAAAAGCGCGATACAGGGGGAGAGGCCAACTATCTCCTACAAGTCGGACATAGGGAAGAGCTTGCTTAATGATCGCACTCCCGGCCGAGCTTTTGACGATGAATACCAGATTAAGATTGCCGTCGCCGACCTCTTTCACGTCCCAACAACCTATGTCTGCTCCAACGAGTGCGGTTAACTCGGGAATGAGCACCAAACGCCGTGCTAAATTCTGAATTGTTAAAGGCTCATATTTCCCATTTATCATGTCATACCCCAAGTCAGCCCAATTAATGCAATGTCAGCCCAAATAAATAATGCTACTGATTTTAATCAAATGTCAATAATATTGACAATTGATTAAAAGGTAGCGACGGTGGGAGAGTATGGAGGGCGCAATGTCTGATGTAGCTTGCGAAATAAGTAATTTAGAAAAGTCTTTCGGGCCGAACCAAGTGCTGCGCGGTATTGATATGAAGTTGCCCGCCGGTCAGGTAAGTGTTTTAATGGGCGCCAACGGAGCAGGAAAATCTACATTGGTTAAAATCCTCTGTGGTGTCCAGTTACCGGATGCTGGAAGCATCAAGCTTTTCGGTTCATCTTTTCAGCCTAAATCGCCCATTGAGGCTTCTAAGAATGGTGTCATAACAGTCCATCAATCAATCAATGATGGGGTTGTTCCAGACCTCGATGTAACTTCAAATCTTCTCTTGGACAGTTTGGCACACCCTGGGGAGGGGTTCCTTTTAAATCGCTCTTTGATGAAGGCGCGTGCTGCGGAAATAGCCAAGGTTATTGGATATAAAGGTAATTTAGATGCGATCGTGTCGCGGCTCGGTGTCGCAGATCGACAAATGATCGCAATCGCGCGCGCTGTCGCTTGCAGTCCTAAACTGTTGATTTTGGATGAACCAACTTCGTCATTATCCGCTACTGAAGCGAAACGACTTTTTGCCGTGATCGAAAAGTTAAAGAATGATGGTGTTGCGGTTCTATACATTTCTCATCGTATGTCAGACATCAGGGCCATTGCAGATCGAATTTTTGCCATGAGAGATGGCCAGATATCTGGAGAGTTTGAAGGTGACAGTTTAGATTATGAGGGTGCTGTGACAGCAATGCTGGGCAAGAAAATGACCGATTTTGAGATTAGTATTTCTGCGGTGTCTTCGCCAGTATTGCAGTTGTGTAATCTGCGTCTGTCAGCAGACAGTAAGCCCCTCGATATTACTGTTTCACGTGGTGAAGTTGTGGTCATAACCGGTTTGCTGGGTAGCGGAAAAAGCTTGCTATCGTCAATTTTATTTGGCCTCGAAAAACCAGCTAATGGACAGATGCTTTTGGATGGCTCCCCCTTTGAGCCTAAAAACCCCGCCAACGCGATAAGGTTGGGGGTCCATATGTCCCCTAAAGACCGTGCGAATAATGCCATTGTAAGTGATTTTGATATCGGGGCGAACTTAACGCTTCCCTTTACAAAGTTTTTTTCTAACTTTGGATTTACCAGTCTAAAAAGACAACAGGCTGCCTGCAGTAGCATGATTGATACAATGGGAATAGTTTGCCAACATGGTGCGGATATGGTTGGAACCTTGTCGGGTGGTAACCAGCAAAAAGTTATAGTTGGTCGCTGGCTTTTAAGGGAATGTAAATTATTGATTTTAGACGAACCTTTTCAAGGCGTGGATATTAAAGCGCGCCGAGATATTGGTGCGCACATCAGGGCTACTTCAGACAATCGTGCGACATTAGTATTTGTGTCTGAGATCGATGAGGCGTTTGAAATAGCTGATCGAATACTTGTTTTGCATGAACAGTCCATCGTGGGGCAACATGTCAATAAAAATATAGATCTCGCAGAATTATTGTCACAAGTCTCTGGTAACACAGAATCTATTGAACAGGCTGAAATGGTGCGATGAATAAAGATAAGCTAAAAGAGTTCGCTATTCGTTATGGATTTATCCTTCTTGCTGGACTGCTCATTGTATTTTTTAGTATTTTTGCCAGCGGTTTTGCTGGGCCTCGGTCCGCTGTGTTCATTTTTCAATCTGTCGCTATAACGGGTATTTTGGCGTTGGGAGTTACCTGTACGCTGGTCGTGGATGGGTTTGACCTGTCCATTGGATCTGTTGCAACTTCAGCATTAATGCTGTCCGCATACATGATGGTTGTGTTGGAACAAAACGCATTTATTGCGGTGTTAGCTTGCTTACTTATGGGGGCAGCAGTTGGGCTGATAAATGGTTTCCTAATTGTCAAAATGCGGGTGCCGGATCTGTTGGCGACGTTGGGCATGATGTTCCTGCTTATCGGCTTGCAAAGAATTCCCACTGAAGGCCGTTCTATTTCTACAGGTATGCGCTTGCCTGGAGGAAATCTCGCTGAAGGAACTTTTGCAGAAGGATTTTTATGGTTGGGAAGGCATAGAATTGATGTTGTCCTGGAAAAATTAATCCCTGTTCCTGTGATCATATTTTTGGTTATTTCCATAATAATTTGGATCTTTTTAGAAAAAACCCGTCACGGTAGACTTATGTATGCTATCGGATCGAACGAGCGTGCTGCTGCGCTAGCTGGAACAAATGTGTCTGGATATAAGATCCTAGCTTATATGATATCCGGCGTCACGGCGTCTATCGGTGGCATCTTGTTGGCAGCGCGATTGGGTCGAGGCGACATAGCTTCCGGTACCAACTTACTCCTCGATAGCGTGGCGGCTGCATTAATAGGATTTGCTGTCTTAGGAGCTGCAAAGCCAAATGCCTTTGGCACGGCCATTGGTGCATTGTTCGTAGGAATTTTATTGCAAGGACTCACAATGATGAATGCACCCTATTATACTCAGGATTTTGTTAAGGGCGCGGTTTTGGTTGTGGCTCTTATCTTTACGTTTGCTCTGTCGTCTCGTGTGCGAGGGGGCAATCACTAAACTATCAACACAATTCTTTAAAAGGAGAGAAAAATGAAAAAAATTGTACTCAAAATTGTGAGCTTTGTTGGCTTCACGCTATCGTCCTTTGGACTTTTAGCAACGAGTGCTGCTGCTGATATGCCTGCTCCATTGGATAACCCGGGGAATGTGAAAATTGCTTTGGTACGCTATCTTTCAACAGGTGACTTTTTTCAGGCATATCTCGGGGGTGTGGAGTCGCAGGCTAAAGCTTTAGGCGTAGATCTGCGGGTTTTTGACAGTCGTCAGGACGCTGCTTTGCAGGCCGATATGGTTGACCAAGCCATCGCCCTTGGGGTTGACGGTATCGTTATCCAGCATGGTTTAACTGAATCTATGAAGGAAGCAGCGCAAAGAGCAGTCGATGCAGGTATTAAGGTTGTTGCTTTTGACGTGAACGTCGAAAATCCAGCAATCCCGCAAGTAGAGCAATCCGATTACTTGCTCGGCAAGTTGGCACTGGAGCAGGCTATTAAAGACAACGGAAATACTTTCAAAGCGGGTTATGTATATGTTCCAGGGATTGCTCCATTGGATCGCAGAAATGTCGCTTGGGAAGAAGTCTTAGCCGCAAACTCTGGTATAGAAGAGGCTGCCGTGTTTGGCACACTAGATAACCCTATAGCGAATTCCAATGCTAACCAAGCTCGTTCAGTATTACAGGCAAATCCCGATATTACGGTTATGTTTGCACCTTATGATGAATTTGCAAAAGGTGTAAAAATCGCTGTGGATGAAGCAGGTATGACGGATCAGGTAGATATTTACTCTGCCGATGTCTCAACTGCAGATATTTCTGCAATGCGAGAGCCGGGCTCAGCATGGGTAGCAACTGTTGCGACCAATCCAGCCGTTGTTGGTGAGGTTTCTATCCGCACATTAGCAATCATGCTCGCTGGGGGGGATCCTGGTTCAAGTGTTATTGTGCCTCCAACTCTAATCACTCAATCATTTTTAAATGAACAAAATATCAAAAATATGGGTGATTTAGGCGCCAAGATGCCACAGTTCCAACATGCTGATGTATCAATGACTAATTGGATGCCTTTGCCTTCACGCTAAAAAGGCTCAAAACACTAAAAAATGTCTGGTGCGAATGTGGTTATTTCGCGTCAGACTAAAAAATTATTGTAAACAAGGTTTTGTCAGATTAAACTTGCTTGAACAAGGCAGAGCACTTTTAACGTCGTCGAATGAGGAAACACTCCCCATTTAGCCACATGAAACCCAGCCCGTGGTTACGGGACCGTCTTCCCTAGGCCCGAGGACTGGGAACCAATAGCCAGTCCACTATCGGATCATATATCACGCACCCACGTCTTGCTTATAGCGTTGCCGCAACACAGTTGGGCTTGGTTAGTTTTGCTCGGGCCGCGGTCCGTGGACCAACTGCAGGGGTTACTGTGCCTGATCGCTACAGTTGAGCCGCAGGACCACGGACCGGGGCCCCCTATCATAGGGCCCCGCGTCTCGGACCACGGGCCTTTAGTATTAGAGTTGTAGATTCATTTGGGCTGGGTTTTGTTTGGGTGCCACTTCTACTCACGAGACAATTTCAAGCTCAACCGCGCCGTCGCTCTGGCCGAGTGGCGTCAACTCGGCGCGGCATAAGGATCAGCCTCACTGTCTTTGCAGAGACTGGTTCGCATCCGTCTTGTTCCTGGGCCGTGCCCCTTACGCCAAGTCTGATTATGGCCAGATGTGGGAACTTGATGCGATTGCAGCTGTCGTTATTGGCGGGACGTCACTGTTCGGTGGCCGTGGTTCGCTGTGGGGCACGTTTATGGGCGTGATCCTTTTGAAGCTGATCAATAACGGTCTTACTCTAGCCCAACTAAATACATTTTGGCAGATGGTTGTGACTGGTGGGATCATCCTTGTCGCAGTCGGCATCGACATTGTTCGCCAATCCAAAGACCCACGAGCAGTGCGCAAACTGTTGGCGGGTGTCGCTGCGTTCATGGCGTTCTTGTCACTCATGACACCTGCTTCCATATGGTTAAGTGCAAAAATTGGGATAATCGAACACAATGCATCCGTCGCGTTGCGTGAAATAGGAACCTCTTTGGCACCGGGGCAGAATTCGCGCCTGTTATCGCCCGCTGATCTTGACGCTTATCAGGCCGCAGCATCCAGCACAGCTTTTGGGTCTCTTTTGCTGGCCATACTAACAATTATCTCTGGTGTGATGATTTTTCGAACCACAAAGGCTGCAACGCTAATTTTAGCGGCGGGCTTTGTTTTGATGATTGTTCCGGTTGTCGTCATGGGTTACTAAATCACAGCACCGTTCCTAATTCTGGGTGTGGTCGCGATTGCAGCTTCAGCATTTGTGGGAATGATCTTTGACCGTGCCAGAAAACTCCAACCAACAGGATAAAAATTCACCGCTATTTGCCATTGGGGGTGAAAATTTGATCGATCATGTAACGAATGACGGTCAGGTTACAGCCAAGGTTGGTGGATCACCTTTTAACGTGGCTATGGGACTTGGACGGCAAGGGGCCTATGTCCGCTACATCTCGCCCATCTCCAAAGACCCTTGGGGTGGAAAACTTGTGGCGGGTTTGGAAGATGCGGGCGTAAACCTTACTGGGTTGCGGGTGAATTTGCCGACAACAATGGCACGTGTCGAAATAAAAGACGGAATTCCGAGTTATCGCTTTGAGAGGGAAGGCACAGCTGAACGCGATATCACCTTTGGAGGTCTGGTCGATCAACTGACCGAAGCATCTGCGCTTCACACTGGATCACTTACCTTAACGAAGGGTGATGACGCAGGCATCTGGGAACGTGTTCTCGCTTATGCTTTTGACGCCGGACTGTTCGTATCCCTTGATCCAAACGTTCGGATGTCTGTGATCGAAGATATTCAGAACTACCGCGAGCGCATCTTTCGCATCGTCCAAAAAGTATCTATGATCAAACTAAGCGACGAGGATTTGGCCGACCTGTACCCGGATCAAAGTCTTGATGATGCGCTTTGCGAACTGTCGCAACATTCCTCTGCAGCACTGATTGTCCTCACAATGGGCCCGTTAGGCGCTCTTGCGATTACGAAGCACCATCGCGTTCAAGTCGATGCAGCACCCGTTGAAAACCTGATGGATGCGATAGGTGCGGGCGATACCTTTGCGGCAACACTGTTGATGTCACTTGCAGAAATGGATTGTCTATGCTCTGAACGTATAAATGCGGCAACCGAAGATGAGGTTAGGTCGCTGCTGACGCAGGCTAGCGTGGCCGCTGCAATCAACTGTGGGCGAGAAGGCTGTGATCCGCCAACACGTGCGGAACTAATGGAAAGGGTTCTATAACCATGCCCCTCGATCTTTACCTTGATACTGCCGATGTTGCTGAATGGGACACACTTATGCCCATCGGCATGTTCAAGGGGATAACGACTAACCCGCTGTTGGCACACCGCGCAAACCTGTCCTATCCGCAGATCAATTGGGCGGATATGGCCCAGCGCGCAGCTGACTTGGGTGCCTTGGAACTCCATGCCCAAGTCTTTGGCTCACCCGAAACCTATCGCCCTTGGGCTGAGAAATTGATGACAGCCGGGCAAAAAGCAAGTATTCGAACTGTGGTGAAAGTACCGTTGGTTGAGCCTGCTATCCGTCAGGTCCCAAAGCTAAAGTCAGATGGATGCCCAATCTTGATGACCGCCTGCTATGACGCAAAACAGATGTTTGTCGCGACGGGATTGGGCGCAGATTACATCGCACCATACTTTGGCCGAATGTTAGAGGCTGACTTGCCTGCGTATGAAATGATCCGTCAAATGCTCGCCATTGGCTCAGGATCAGGCACACGTGTTTTGGTAGCTTCACTGCGTTCAACAGATCAAATGAACAAGCTGGCGGAAATTGGCTGTGATTGCTTCACGATTGCCCCCGATATCGCGTGGGCGTTACTAGAAGATGAAAGAGCACAAGCAGCATATTGCGACTTTGAAACAGTGAGCCAGGCTTTGTCAGAGTAAAGCATCTTTAAGCTGGCACGCTAATTTGTCGCGTACATTGATGATAAAAAACTCCGCATGGTACTGTCAGAT
>Ga0233444_10005020_pt1 | contig 12372 bp, 9 predicted proteins | sample SI_124_October20_6_FD_182792 | JGI IMG/M metagenome (GOLD analysis project Ga0233444, IMG submission 182792) | Seawater microbial communities from Saanich Inlet, British Columbia, Canada - SI_124_October2016_10_MG | ecosystem: Environmental > Aquatic > Marine > Inlet | place: Canada: British...
AATCGTGGTCCCATGGCAATTATTGTTACTATGACTGCCAATGGACAAGGAGGATTGATAAGGATTAGGCAAGTTACTGTTCCTGTTAACATTGACCAGACACCAGATGCTATTGATATTCCCTCAATTGAGGATAAATTGAGAGATGAGCAACCAGTTATTACCCCTAATATTGAGGTTACTAGCGAACAACTTGTTGTTGATGATATAGATATTCCTGTAGAAGTTAAATCTAATTTTCCTGTTCAGGTTGAGATCGATAATTCTAATATCTGGTACAACATAAGAGAGCTATGACTGTAAGTTTTAGTAAATTTAGTCCTGGAAGTGTTTCTTGGACGGTCCCAGCAAATGCTACTAACGTAACCTTTACAGTGGCTGCAGCAAGTGGTGGTGGATCTCAATCATCGGGTGGATGGAATTTTTCGCGTGGTGGTTTTGGTAGGGCAGGTAATTTTACTATTGCACAGAGATCTTATGCATATACTTTAACTTTCTATCTTGGTAGTCAAGGTGCTAAAGGATACGGACCAGCTAATCCTGGTGGATCTGGTGGTGGTTCTCCATTAGCAGGTGGTGGTGGGGGTCACCGTTCTGGTGGTGGCGGAGGCGGAGCTTCTGGTGTTTATGATGGTGGATTAGGAAGATACATCGCATGGTGCGGTGGTGGTGGCGGTGCTGGTAAACAGAACAACAATACTGGTGTTGGTGGATATTATTCTGCTGGTCGTGGTATTGGTGGTGGAGGTACTAGTGGTTCTCCGAGTTGGAGAACAGGTGGAACTGCCCCTGCTGGTCACCGTGGCGGTGGTGGCGGTGGATCAACTTCTGGCGGTGCTGGTAGCAGGGGTGGCACAACAACCAGTAATGGATATGCTGGTATTGGAGGCAACTCTGGATGGTATAATAATGGAGATATTGGTTGGATTACTAATAGTGGATATGGTAATAATGGTAATGGATATGGTGTTCTATCATATACAAATCCACCACCAACGATTAGTGTATTTACGATCAGTCCTTCTACACTAATTCTTGGAAATTCTTTTCAGATGCAGTGGAATGTTACTGGTCAAGTTTCGAGTGTAAATATTACTCCAGCGCCTGGATCATCATCTACTTCTGGTAGTGGTACATTTACTCCCTCTCAAGATGCAACTTATACATTAACTGCAAGTGGACCTGGTGGAACAGTAGCGCAAAGTATTCCTGTTGATGTCAAAATACCACCAGAAATTATATTATCAGTAGATAAACCCCAGATTACAGTTGGAGATAGTGTTCAGTTATCGTGGGTAACTACTGGGGATGCTACTACTGTTAATATCAATCCTGGAGTTGGATCGACTAATCTTGTTTCAAGTATAACACTCCAACCTACACAAACTACAACATATACGGCAGTTGCTAGTGGTCTTGGTGGAAGTGATACAGATCAGATTACTGTCGATGTTGTATATCCTCCAGAAGCTTCTTTAAATGGTCCAATATCTGTTGATTATGGTAATGATATACTCCTGACATATAGCACAACAAATGCTACTGAACCACCACAGCTATTGAGAAAATATGTCAGTCAAGGTAATGTAGACCCAGATTGGACCTTGTATACAACTGTGCCAGCAGGAGATTCTAGTGAAGGAAGTATTTCATTCCAACCAGATTATGATGATTTTGGACCAGATGTTGTTTTGTTCCAGTTATATGTCATTGGACAGGCTGGATTGTATTCTATTGCACTTTTCGATGTAGCAATCAATATCGATAGAACACCAGATGCTATTGATATTCCTAGTTCTGAAGATAAACTACGTGATGAACTTCCAGTTATTACACCTAACGTCGAAGTTACTAGTGAACAAATTGTTGTTGATGATATTGATGTGCCCGTTGAAATCAAGTCAGATTCTCCTATTCAGGTTGAAATTGAAAATAGTGGAACATATCTGGATGTTAGGGAGATCTAGACATGGCAGGAAGAGCTGGAAACTTACATAGATTTGATCAGTATTTCTATCCCTACAACAATGGTCGTGGTGGTGATTCTTTCTATACCTCAAATCCTGGTGGAGAATCTTTGGGCGCATACAACTTTAAACAAAGTAATGTATGGCACCTATTCATGGCTATGAGTTCTACTGGAATTAATGGTCAATCAGTAGGATATATTTGGAGATTTTATGCTGATTCCTTCGTAGATCACTTATTCAAGTTTGGATCTGGTGTTCCTAGTTCTGCTTACGTGAGAGAAGGTGCGGTTGGAGTTGCATTTAGACAGAATGGACCATATCGCCAACCAATTTATAGATTTTACGCTCCTTCAACTGGCGACCACATGTACTCAACTGCTTCGGGTCCCACACCTAGTGGATATATTTACGAGGGTATTGCATGGTATTCACCTATTCGTGTCTATGGTTGTAAAGATCCCAATGCTACTAACTATAACGGATGGGCAAATCAACCCAGCACAGGATGTAACTATACTGTATACGGGTGTACGGATCCAAATGCCACTAACTACAATCCAAGTGCTAATGTTAATTCTGGGTGTACATATCCTACTCCAAGTGTAAGTTTGAGTATTAGTCCTAGTTCTATTATTCGAGGACAAAGCGCCACAATATCATGGAGTGCATTTAACTCTACCTCTCAAAATATAACTGGTCTCGGTAATGTTAGTGGTAGTGGAAGCCAAACAATAAGTCCTACCTCTACTACATCATATAGACTTACTGGAAATTATTATGGATATACAAATGCGTCTGTCAGTAGGACTCTCACTGTTTATCAACCTCCTAATATACAATTTACTGCAGATGATAGTGAGATTGTTAGTGGTGTATCTACAACACTACGTTGGAATGTATCTGGTAGTGTAAATTCGGTCACTATTGATAATGGAGTTGGTTCTACTAATTTAAGTTCTCTCCAAACTATTTCTCCAACAGTAACCACCACATATACTTTGTCTGCTTCTGGTCCTGGTGGAACTGGTAGCGCAACAGTCACAGTTGTTGTAGTTGATCCACCAGAAGTTGCGATTAATGGTCCTCTATCAGTAAATTATGGTGATAATGTAATTATTTCTCATGAGATGACAAAAGCAATAACAACTTATGAGTTGCAAATAATGGAAACTGATCTGGATAATAACATCACAGCACCACCTGAAAGCCCTGTTAATCTTGGACCAGGACAATCTGCGGATAGTACATATACTCATTATGTTACATATCATGATAGAGGACCACGTACTATTACATATATTTTGTATGGAGTTGGGCAGGCTGGTTTAACTGCTATCGATCAACTTATTGTGCCTATTAACATTGACCAGACACCTGATGCTATTGACATTCCATCATCAGAAGATAAACTACGTGATCAACTCCCAGTTATCTCCCCAGATGCTGAAGTTACTAGTGAGCAAATCCTTATCGATGATATTGATATACCAGTAGTAATTAAAGCAAGTCAACCTATTCAGGTAGAAATTGAGAACAGCGGTATATATCTACCAGTGGAGGAAATGTAATGCCATATCGAATCGGACATTGGAATAATTACGGTGGATCATGTGTCACCAACTATAGTATATGGTTCCCTGGTGGTGGTGGTGATTTTAATGATACCTACCGCAATCAAATTACATATGCATATATGTCATTGTTTGGTAGATATGGAGAACAGGGTGGTGTAGAAGCATACGTAGGTGCATGGGTATATGGTACTGGACGGCAGGTACATGGTAGTATCAGAAATATGGTCAGAGACGGTGGTAGATCCAGTGGTGAATATTATCAAGTTCGGTCAAGGGGTAGGCATACTGGCATGGCTAATGGTAGTTGTCCGCCACCAATAATCAGGGGATGTACTAATCCAAATGCAGTAAACTATAATCCACGCGCACAACAAGATGATGGTACATGTTACTTTAATCCACCGTATGTAAACATATCTGTTAGTCCAACTTCGTTTATAAATCCAGGATCTGCAACTCTTTATTGGAGTACATCAAATACTTATTCCAGATCAATTAGTGGCATTGGAGGTGTTGGTACATCTGGTAGTATGACGGTATCTCCTACTAGTACGACGACTTATACATTAGTAGGATATGGATATGGTGGTACTCGAAGTAATTCTGCTGTAGTGTACGTATATCAGCCTCCTCAAGTAACATTAACGCTTGACAATTCTACAATTGTTATTGGAGAAACTACTAGATTGAGATGGACTACTACTGGAGATGCTAGCACCATGACTATCACTCCTGGAATTGGATCAACTAATTTAGTAAGTAATCAAATTATTTCCCCGACAATCACCACTACATATACTGCAACTGCATCTGGTTTGGGTGGAACTGATAGTCAACAAATTACTATCACTGTAATACAACCACCCGAAGTTGATCTTGCTGGTCCTTTATCAGTAAATTATGGTGATGATATTATATTATCCCATGAACAAGTAAGAGCAACTACAACATATGAATTGAGAATTAAAGAGTATGATCTTGATTCAAGTGAAACTGATAGAGTTGTGGATTTAGGTTTTGTTGCTAGTGGCACATATACAGATACTGTTGTGTATCATGATAGAGGACCATCTTCTATCAGATATGAGTTATATGGTGAGGGAGCTGGTGGACTTCAATCTATCAAAGTAGTCACAGTTCCTATTAATATTGATCAAAGACCAGATGTTGTTGACATTCCATCATCAGAAGATAAGCTGCGTGATGAGCAACCAGTTATCACACCAGATGCAATAGTTACTAGTGAACAAATTGTTGTTGAGGATGTAGACCTCCCTGTAGAGATTAAATCAAACTATCCCATTCAAGTTGAAGTTGATGGTGGTACATTTATAGAAGTCAGAGAGATCTGATAAATACTAAAGAAATCGTGACCATCGCCTGCGGTAAATGACCTTTTCGTTCGGAACTACACCTGTATATGTAAGCGAAGGGCAAACTATTCGCCTGAAGTTTAAAGCGCCATCAGCTTGGGACACAACTCAAAGCGTAACGGTTCAGATTGGTGATCAGCAAACAATCTGGTACATCTCTACGATCCCAGAAGATTTTGCACCAGATCCATTTCCATTCACACCACTAGATGAAGTAACACCAGACATCATGTATGTCTATGGTGATGGTACTAGAGCACAAGAAGATATTATTGTAGTTTCTGGATTGACACCTGGATCATCAGCAAGTGTTTCACTAGTATCATCTTACATTGGAACTAATACTACTGATTATGCTGTTCGTATTCAGTTAGTACATCAGGGTGAAGCAGACTTTGGATCATGGGTTATTCCATCCAGTAATGTCTTCGTACAAAATGGTGACAGACTCCAGTTAAGACTAAAGTCTAATGATACTGGTGGTCTTACAAGAGTTGCTGACTTAACTATTGGTGCTAGAACCGAGAGATGGACTATCACCTCGGCAGTACAACCACCTAATATTCCAGAACCATTCCCTGATTTTGATGAGATTGATGGTGCTCCAGTTGATACAGATGTTTATAGTGAGATTTTAAGAGTTACTGGTCTAAATGATCAGGCAGTAGTCAATACTGATAATGGTGCGCTAATTGGTATCTCATCTAGCAATGCTTTCGTTGTAAACGATGAAGGATATGATGTTTTAGACAATACAACATTTGTTGATGCTAGTACCAGTCCAACCATTCAGAATGGTGAGTATATACAGTTAGTATTAAGAACACCAGCAACATCAACTACCACCACTACAAATCTTTTGAGTGTTGGTGATGGCATTACTGGATCTGCATGGGGTGTTACTACTGGTAGTTTCCCATCTACTACACCTGGAACATTTGTATTCAATGATGCACTTGATGCACTTGAGGACACTTTGATTGGATCTGATGTAAAACCAACTAGTGGTATCGTTGGACTAGGTAATGGTGTAACTGTACCTGTAACACTAGTGTCTACAGATGGTGCAGAACCAAGAGTTAAAATCTACTATGATAATGGTGCTGAAAGTTCTCTTGGAATTTTCCCTACAGATGTGAGTAATGGTGACAGAATTCAGATCTATAATAAATCCAGTGCTACATTTGGTGGTACAGTAGGCACTACAATTAAAGTTGGTACACTACAGATTCCTGAATGGTCTATTATTACAAACACTGGTCCTGATACTGACGCTGATTTCATAGCACCAAATAGTCTTACTAACAGGGCACCTAATAGACAATTTGTTAGTTCTATTGTTGCTGTCACTGGTATCAATAGAGATATTACAATCAGTGGTACAAATGGTGTACTCATTTCCATTGACTTTGATACGCCAGTTGTAGGACCAAGAACATTTACACCTGCTAATAGTAGCTTCCAATTGTATCTAACCTCTGGTGGTCTTGCTAACCTTGTAAGCACTAGTGTTACTGTAGGTACTGGTTCTAATAATCAATTTACTTGGAGTGTAGGCACATATGCAGTAGCACCACCTGCACCAGAACTAAAAGGAACATGGTATAGTAGGAAGAACTCTTACACATATGAAGATACTAATGGTGATGTTCAATTACGAAATGCGAAAGATGATGGTCTTGCTATTGGTACAGTTCTTTCCGTTCTTAAGCAACCAAACGGATCTTATGGTACAATAGATGGTAATCTAGATTCTAGATATCCTGGTTTCATTGAGTGTGATGGTAGACAACTATCAAAAACTGAATACCTGGATTTGTTTGCTGTTATTAATACTCATTATGGAGAATGTGATATTAATGGTGCTGATGCTACTGGAGCTGCAGCTACACACTTTAAAGTTCCTGACTATAGAAATAGGAAACTTACTGGAGTTGGTGTTGTTGATGGTAATAGAGCATCGTCTGCTTTCCTTCCAACAAATAACATCAACGAGCCAGGTAATGTTGGTGGATGGTGGTATGTTGATAAGGTAGATGTTGCTGGTGATAATCCTTACGAGCAAATACTGCAAGGTGGTTCACAAGCTGAAGGTAGGGTTCAGACATTCGCATTGTTTCAGAATAAACCTTCTGTTGGTGCTGAATATATTGAAAGAACAGTTGGTCAATATGTAAATAGAGGTGAAGGTAGTAATCCTGACTATTGGACTGCATTCGGTCAATCTGTAGAGGAAGATATTCTAGTTCTTGGTGGTAATGGTAGTGGACTACGATTGCGAGTTAGAGCAGAAGCAAATGATTTGGATGGTTCGGGCAATCCAGAAGATACAAGATTTACAATTGTGTCAATACTAGATCCTGGTACTGGATATGTGCCTGGAGATTTGATGGACATTGGATTTGCCAATGCTGCACCTGGTGGTGGCACTGTTGTATTTTCTCCTGCTATTAAAGTATTAACAACAACACAAACAGCAGTAATCAATTCTGATCAAGGCACCGAGAGTAATTTCTTTAACTTTGGTACAGTTAAGACACAATTCAATGCACCAATTCAGTCTGATGTTGAGTTTACTGTTAATGGTACAGTAACTGCACAGATTGGACAGTTGCAGGAGAAAATCATTGATGTTCCTACACATAGTCACCTATTTGTTACTGCGTTTACTGCTGAAGGATTTGGTGGTACAGGATTGATTCCATGGAGCACTCAAGTTCTTGCTAATAGTGGTCTTGGACAGGGTAATAAATCAACTGGTACTGGTGACGGTCCATATATTAACTTCATTGGAGGTGGCGGTATTGCTGAAGATGAAATTTATCGAGAGCTACCTGAAGTATGGTATCCACTATATCTGTCAGAGTTGAAATCAAAAACTCAACCAGGTGGCAATGCTCTGTACTTCGATCAACTTTGGGATGATATTCTTCAGTCAAATGAAAGTAGAAGTTTCAAGGACCGTATTATTGAATGGGCAGGAACATTTGGAGACGCTCCTCTTGGACAGGGAGATCCTCCAGGAACAGCTAGTTTGACACTAACTGCGAAAGTATTCTGGCCATCACCTTACAACGGTCTTAACCCTGATGATGTTGTAGCAACCGCACAAAATCATGAGAATTTACGTAGATATCCAGAAGGTGTATACGGACAGACTGGACCTGGTGCAACTGCTGTTTCTGCTGCTATTGATGTTACTGGAACAAGATTTAGAATTGAGGCATATACTCCACCAGCAATTCTAGAAGATAGTGACACTACAACTTCTTCACACAATCACTTAATGGGATTATCTCCTGTTTTAGATCCAACGCTAGATTATAGTTATGGTAACCAAAATGGTCCTGGTCTTTTCAAAACAGGATTAGGTGGTTTTGGTAGTACGCTTAACGTCAGCTTTGACAATAATCAATTTGTTGGCAACACACCACCAGTTGGATATGTATTGAACACTGGTACGTTCACCCTTAATCAAAACATTAAGAAACCAATTCCTAGTGTCAGGATGCAACCCAACATACAGGTTCCTATCGTACAGGAGTTCCACAAAGTCAAATATATAATCAAAGCATTCTAATATTATTTCATAATTATGACACAATCAGTCCCCTCTTACCGCCCAATTGAATTAATGCAAAATCCAAAAATCACCAAGAGTGATTTTACAGATTTTATTGGTGTATGGGAAAACTTTGTACCAGCACCTCTCTGTCAACAAATTATCACATATGGCGAAAAGATCTTTAATGAAGATCTTGCTAGTGCCCTAAACGAAGAGGATGATACAGATCTAGGAGGTTCAGTTTCAGAGACTAAAATCATGGAAGGTTCTGAAATGTATGGGTCTGCATATACTAGACAAGATAGAGCATTCATGCTAAACTATGCATCAGCAAAATACACTAGTAATGTTAACCAGATGTTGAAAGCATGTGCTAATCACTATTGCAATCACTTTTCTACATTAAAGAAGACTAGAATGTTTTCTTCTGATATTAAGATGCAAAAAACTCCTCCTGGTGGAGGATATCACTCATGGCACTATGAAAATGGTACAGTTGAATGTGCATCTCGTGAATTGACATGGATGATATATCTAAATGATATTGAAGAAGGTGGTGAAACCGAGTTCATGTATCAGAAACGTAGGATTAAACCTACAGTTGGTACAGTAGTTATTTTCCCTGCTGGTCTAACACATGTACATAGGGGGGGTTTTCTTCTAGGTGATAAGGATAAATATATAGTAACAGGTTGGTATATCAAAACTCATGGCTGATAGTATCGAATTAGTAGATAATATTAACAAGGTGATAATGGAGATTGATTTACTGAACAATCTCATTATCGATTCTACTCATCTTTTGAACTTGCCTGATGGTAAGAAAATCAGTCAGCCAATTAAAATCCTTCCTGATATCATGGAGAGATTTAAGAACGAGATTGTCGGTGATGTGTTTCATACAGACACAGTTGATGAGCTAGAGCACGTTCTTTTCTATAGTGATAATACTGCACTTATTCAACGTAGAAAATTTAAATATGATTTTGCGACTGATCAATCAACCTCTATTCAATATATTTTCAACGGTGCTACTACAGAACAAATTACAGAGTTGCGTGAAAGAGTAGTAAACCTTACTGCTGCCTCTCATGTTGTGAGAGAAAGACAGATCAGAGATAAGATTACTAAAATTTCTGAAGAGCAATTGTTTTATGATGCCACTATGAATAAGAGGATAGTTGAAAGAACAGCAATGCTCAAAGGTTCTGACTGGCGTGTCCTACCTGACATCGAAGATTCTTACGAAGGTGAGAAAGAGATGTGGAAGAAGTGGAGAAAGGCACTTCGTAGCATGGATGCATTCACTAAAAAGTATGATGATCCTCTGGATCTCTTCAAGGCAATTAAAGGTATTAAATGGCCTATTGACCCAGCAATTTATAAAATTGCATATCCTGATAATGTAGATCCTGCTGGTAATGCAATTGAATATAATCTTGATATAGATGATGCGAGGTTATGGACGGAAAGAGACGTTGATGCATCTAAAGATTATGTCAATGATAGATTAACAACTATCATTGAATGGAGAGATAGATCTACTAACGCCAAGAGAGCGGTAGCACAAGGAGTACAAGATTTGATGAAGTTGATGCGAGTCGAAGACTTCGTTGAAAACGGTATCGATTATTCGGCATTTTATAGTGAGGAAGATTTAGATGATATGGTTACTGAATGATGTTCTGACTCCTGCAGAGTCAGGCAATCTACTTTCTGTATACACAAAGCATAGATTTCACTGTGGGAGTGATAGTAATCCCAAAAAGAATGTAAAGAAAAATCTTGCACTTAATTATGATGACCCAGACTACAAGAAATGTATGCAAACTTTGTATACTCCTCTACAAAAAGCATTACATGATTACCTAATCAGGAGATCTGGACAACCATACTTTGTCTGGTATGAAACTGGTGGATTTTATGACTGGCATTTGGATGCATTTCCCATCTCTGGTATTGCACCACACTATAGTTTCACTGTATTTCTCAATGACCCTGATGAATATGAGGGTGGAGAGTTAGTTATTCGTGTTGGTAATACTGAATCATCATTTAAACCACCAAAAGGATCAGTTATTTTATATAATACTGGTCTTTGGCATAAAGTGAATGAAGTCACTAGTGGTGATAGAAAGGTGTCTATTGGTTGGGCAGAGAGTTACATTAAAGAATCTGCCATGAGACAGAATATTATTGATCTTAAGCTTGCAATTAATAATGTTGCTGATGACATTAGTCATGATCAACTAGAGAAACTTGAATCCGCAAGAATGAACATGATTAGGGAACTTGTAGATAGACCATGACATATACTACTGATGACGTTGTACAATATTTTGATTTCTTCGATCAAGAAGATTTTGAAGAGATTCAGAATAAGACAGGACACGGATCGCGATGGTCTTTTGGTCACACCTCATTAGGTAAAGAGCATCCAGAGTATCATAGTTGCACACCATTCTGGAAGATAGACTTTGCTGAAGATCCATTCTTCTACGATCATCTTCTAAATAAGATACAGAAGAAACTAAATACACGATTCAAACTACAACATACGTATGCTAACGGGCATACTTTCGGTCAAGATGGATCAATTCATGTTGATGCACAGACTGATAACGGAAGAACACTATTGTTATATGTAAACCCTAGATGGCATCCAATGCTAGGTGGTCCAACTAATTTCTATATAAATGATGGTGAAGTCCATGGTGTATTCCCAAAAGCAAACAAAGCAGTATTGTTTCCTGGTAAAATACCACACTGTGCTGCACCGTGTACTAGAAACTTCAAAGGATTAAGAGTCACTGTCGCCTGGAAACTGTTTATCGATGATTAACCAAAACTATCAGATCTTCAATCTACAAGAGATTCTTGGACGCTATGCAATGACAGCTGGTGTGCCATTGGCGTTCATTAGAGTCACTGGATGGAACAATAGCACTAATGTTGATGCTATCAATACATCTATTGCTCGATACTCAAAAATGCTAGAGTCAGATCTTATTGCTGACATGAAAGATTCAGAGTATGTGGTTGTAGAACTTGAGAAACTAGATCAGGGTGTCCTTGATTACTTTGATGACAACTTCCCTGATAGTCAAGCAGCTGTTGCTAATCCAGAGATGTATGTGTTTTATGCATTGTATAATGATCTAGGACAACTTATCGCATCAAACGAATGATCTTCTCCGACACTTACACAGTAAAAGAAGTATACAGTGTATTGAGGCAAGAGCATCTATACACAAGTTCGATAATGCCGTGGTTGTATACATCATTGAAAGATGTGAAGTATCAACCTGCAATATCAGATGATGCTCGTAATAATATAAATGAAATCTTTGTATTTGATTATTTAATTAGCGGAGTGGCTCCTAATATTCAAAACGAGTGTAAGGAGCTTCGTGTTAATCATAATGGTAATGAGCACTTGTCTTATGAGAGTAATGTAATCTTATCTTACAATGCACTGTATCAACAGCGTAAGTTACAACATCTAATCGATGAGACAAACACCTCACATTTGAGGGACATATATGATAAGGCTACAGAAGCTCTTCGTATAGTTCATGCTAATCCAGACGCACGTTTAAGTTGTGATAAAAACGCTCAATTTATTGGTTATTTGTATGATATCTCTGGTACTCCTACCGCAATAAAGGTGAAACAAGGTCAGGGTCTGGATTATAACATTACTGGTAACGAAGTAATGTCTAGACTTGTCGCGCATTGTAAAAGAAATCCTTTGTACCTAGATGGTGAGATGATCTTCCATGCTAATGGTAGAGAATCATTTAGATTAAACTGTCAATATCATGAAGCATTCTGGAGAGAAAGGAAGGCTAGTGCTAAAGAGACCAGAAGTGTGATGACAAGTGAGCGCA
>Ga0233444_10005021_pt1 | contig 12372 bp, 10 predicted proteins | sample SI_124_October20_6_FD_182792 | JGI IMG/M metagenome (GOLD analysis project Ga0233444, IMG submission 182792) | Seawater microbial communities from Saanich Inlet, British Columbia, Canada - SI_124_October2016_10_MG | ecosystem: Environmental > Aquatic > Marine > Inlet | place: Canada: British...
ATGTTTTTCATTAATTATTTTTTATTCTTCAAAATTATTATGCTAATGACACACGAAAGATTTGTTTTTTAACCATTCTTTTTTATTTATTAAAACTGTATTCTATATTTTATTATTTTTCTTGCATTCCAAATAAACATTAAAAATAGATTGAAAAAAATTTGAATTTAAGGGAAAAATATACCTCCCTTCTTATTCTCTCTTAAGAAATTTTACTAACAATTCTCTCATAAGAAATATCTGTGGTATAATTTTCTTTGAGAAAATTATACCCTTTTTCACCCATTCTAGTAATGATGTTTGGATGATTAATATATCTTTGTAGCTCGCGATTAAACCCGTCCAAATCACCACTCTCTATCCAAAAACCGCATCCCACATCTGAAATAATCTTTCCTATATCGGTATTTACATCAGTAGCTGCCAATACGGGCATCTTATTTTCAAGATAAGAGAGTAGCCTTGAGGGGAAGTTTGGTATTGTAAATCTCCTATCAAGAAATATAAGTCCAATATCACAAGCCATTGCCAATTCATCATATTCGTCTTTAGGTAGCGCTTCCATTACTAATATGTTTTTTGGCATCATTTTTTTATGCCAATTACATAAACGGACAATTTCTGTACCTGAACCCACTACAATTATAAAAACTTTCTCGATACCAATATTAGCTGATAGTACCTGCATGATAAAATCAATCCCTTGCGGCTTACCTATGTTCCCTCCGTACATAAATACAATAGAATCGGATGGTATATTATATTTATTACGAACCTCCACTTTCTCTTCACTTGAGAGCCCTTTTACAATAGGATGTATTGTATTGGGATTTACTTCTACTATTGCTGGATTTATTTCAGGATTATGCTTGAGAAGATAATCAACATTTGCTGGAGATAGACAACCTATAAAATCTGAGGTGGCATACAACTTTTTTTCTTTATTTCGAAAGTATTGGTATATTGGATTTATTTTGCTGATCATTCCCATGTCAACGGCATTTTGTGGGAAAATGTCTTTTAGTAATAAATAGCTCAATGCTCCATCCCTATTTTTAATAAATTCAATGGTCTGTGAAAATGTTACGGGCGGCGTTGAATAGAGGACCAAATCGAACTTTATATCATGAAAATATTTTTTTACACCTGATTGGAATTGTAAATCCAATACTAGAGTGCAGACGCCTTTTTCAATCAAAGTTGTTTTCTGTACATTTAACGTCCAAATGTTTAAAACCTTTACTCCCTCGTTATTACTACATGATGTTTGTTGATTATGTCTACGCTCTGAAGGACAGGCGACGCATATCTCGTGCCCTTCATCTCTAAATTTACGAATTAAATCTGTATAAATTCCTCTTTCAGAAATCTCTTTTATCCTTACTATAGTCAGAAACAATAACTTCATTTGAAATCCTAGTTTGAGTGATTAACTAAAGATTCTGGAATTTCTTTTTTACCGTATCCTTTCGCCAAACAGTACGATTTACATAATCTATATAACTGAGTATTATCCGAACAACTTTCACAGAAACATTCTCTACATTGTAATCTTGAATAATTCTAAAAGAGTTTCCCTCAAATTCAAATTGTTTTATAACAACACCTATTGACTCAAGAATTCTGTCTTTTCTAATTCCAGACATTATTACTGCTCCTTCATCCATGCCCTCAGGACGTTCATGCGCCGCTCTTATCATGATGGCTGGAAATGAAAGTATTGATGATTCTTCTGTGATCGTTCCACTGTCAGAGATCACACATTTTGCATTTTGCTGAAGCTTTATGTATTCAAAAAATCCCATTGGTTTCAGGAATTTAATTAAAGAATTCATCTTAATCTTATTTTCAAGACTATTTAGCCTGTTTTGTGTTCTTGGATGAGTTGATATAATTAATGGGACTTGATATTTTTCAGCTATCGCGTTTAGTGATTCTAGTAATAAAACAAGATTTTCAGGATAATCTACATTTTCCTCTCTATGTGTTGAAACAACAAAATAATCCCCTTTCTCTAATTCAAGGTTTTGCAACACCTTACTATTGTCGATTTTTTCTTTATAAAATTTGAGTATCTCTTTCATACAGGAACCTGTTTTGATTACGGTTTCGGGTCTGATCCCTTCACTAATTAAGTAGTCCCTTGCCTGTTCTGTGAGTGGCATATTAATATCACTTAAATGATCTACTATTTTTCGATTCAACTCTTCTGGCACCCGCTGGTCAAAAGATCTGTTGCCTGCTTCCATATGAAAAATTGGAATTTGCCTTCGTTTGGCAGAAATCACCGCCAAGCAAGAATTGGTATCCCCATATAACAGCACGGCATCAGGATTTTCTTTTTCAAAAACTTTATCTGATTTTGCTATAATATTTCCAATTGTTTCCGCGGTTGAATCTCCAACTGCCTCCAAAAAGTAATCTGGCTTTCTCACACCTAGATCCTTAAAAAAAACCTCATTCAACTCAAAATCATAATTCTGCCCGGTATGTACAAGTATATGATTTACAATTTTATCAAGCTCTGCAATTATCCTGCTTAATTTAATAATCTCAGGTCTAGTTCCTACAATAGTCATTACTTTGGTCGCCATATCAATTTAATTTATCTTATAATATTCAGAATTTAATATTGAATCTTCTTTCAATTGGATCATTAGATCTCTCCAAACAGGTATTGTGAATTTGGTTTCTTTAAAAAAGTTGTTTGATAATAGATCTTTTCTTGATTTATAAGTTGTATCTTTTTCAATCTCTATTGTATATCCAAAGGTGTCTTTAAATAGTTTTAGTAACTCATATTTCGAAATAGGAACAGATGAGATATTGTATACTCCGGATAAATCAGGGTAATGTACAATAATATCTTTAACAAATTCAGCCATTTTAACGGTAGTGATCCCGGAATAAATTACATTAGAAAACCCTTTTATCGTTTCCCCCTTTTGTGAAAGAAACCATTCTAGAAGCTCAGTGTAATAATCTAACTCTCTGCCAATCATAGAGCATCTCAATGTTAAAGAGTTCGGCCCTTTTACTTCGCCAATGCCTTTTGTTTTTCCATAAACATCTTGAGCGTCTAAATCACTATTTTCATTGTATTCACCGCTTTTCCCAGAAAAAACGCAGTCAGTACTAAAATGAATTATTCGTTTATCTTTTTTATTGGACACCCATTCTTCTAGCAAATGAGGCAAGGCTGCATTTATCAAAATTGATTTATAAACACTTAGATTAACTCCTCGCCGTATTGTGATTCCGGCGGCATTAATAATTATATCCGGGTCAATTTTGTCTAGTTCTGATTGCAAAACCGCAAAATCTGATAGATCAATTCTATCTATTACCTTTTGTGAATTAAAAAAGTTTTTATGTGGGAATTTTTTTAATGGCTGCCTCAGTAATACCCATGTATCTTGAAAACAGCTTCTCAGAGTCTGGTAAATTTTATGCCCTACCATTCCATTTCCACCTAAGATCAATATTCTCATTTATAATTTATTAAATGTCAGAATTAGGTTTTTTACCGGTGTAACCTATTCTCAAAAGAAGGGCAAGCAATTCTTCCTGGTTCAATTTTATAGTATTGTGCGAATTATAATCTTCAATATTCGCAATACTGCCTTTTCCTTCAGTAAAATATTTATTATAATTAAGATCACGATTATCGGCAGCTATTCTAAAAAAATCTCCTAGATCTTCCGCTGCCATTAATTCCTCTTTGGCCAACAAAGTTTCATATAATTTTTCAGCATGCCTTGCTCCTATCACATTTATTTCCCTCTCATATTTATAAATAATTTTCATGGCTTCGGCAAGTTCGCCAATAGTTGATGCAGGTGCTTTTTGTACAAAAATATCCCCTGATTTCCCATTTATAAAGGCAAATAATACGAGTTCCACTGCATCTTCAAGCGTCATCATAAAACGAGTCATCATAGGATCTGTAACTGTCATTGGTAGATTTTTCATAATTTGATCATGAAACAAAGGAATAACAGAGCCTCTTGAAGCCATCACATTCCCATAGCGTGTTCCAACAAGTATTGTTTTGCCAGAAGTTCTTGATTTTGCCACCATTATTTTCTCCATCATTGCCTTTGACACTCCCATTGCATTGATAGGATAAACCGCCTTATCTGTACTTAAGCAGATGGCTTTTTTCACGCCCTGAGAAATAGCTGCGTTGAGTACATTTTCCGTGCCAAGAATATTTGTTTTTACTGCTTCCATAGGATAAAACTCACAGGAAGGGACTTGTTTTAATGCGGCTGCATGAAAAACATAATCAACACCAATCATAGCAGATTTGATACTATTATAATCCCTGACGTCACCTAAATAAAATTTAAGCTTTTCGTTATGGAATTTTTCACGCATATCATGCTGCTTTTTCTCATCTCGACTGAATATCCGAATTTCCTTGATATCCGAATTCAGGAATCGTTTGAGAACCGCATTTCCAAACGAACCCGTACCCCCAGTAATCAAAAGTATTTTATCATTAAACATATTCTAAAATTTAATCTTTTTACTCAGTGTAAAAAGAAAATGAAAAGTCTTATCTGCACATACTTCCCAACTATACTTATTTGCATTGGCAAAAGATGTATTAGCAAGTCTGTTTCTCAGTTCCGGTTCATTCAACATTTTCTCTACTACCTTTTCAATTTCGTTAGTATTTGCTGGATTAAAGTAAAGACCTGCATTTTCCAAGAATTCGGGCATAGGGCTGCAGGAAGAACTGGCTATTGGCAACCCAGATGCCATAGCTTCTATAAGAATATTAGGCATATTTTCAATAGAGGATGCAAAAATAAATATATCGCTAGAATGATAATATTCAGCAACCTCTGTGAGCCCTACTTTTTGTTCCCATGTAATAAATTCATTATTTGGGTCAACCGCTTTTATTTGTTTTGATAAAACGTCCCCCACTTCTTTTTGTCCAATACCACCTACTAATTTCAATGCAATTGGAAATCCTTTATCTTTCAAACGAACTACCGCTTCAACAACATTAATCTGGTGCTTATAGTGGAACACAGTGGAAACATATAACAATATTAATGGGTTTGCCGAGCTATAACTATTGATTTGTCTTTGTGTAACTGGTGGCCTAATGAATATTTTAGATATTCCATGATTAATTACGGCTGTTTTTATTTGCCTGTAATCAACATAATTCCTTATAGCTTCCTTAGCATATTGAGATATGAATATAAGCCCTTGAGAATTACGAAAAGAGGCACGTTGAATGAAAAAAAGCAATATAAATTTTAAGCGATACCACGAAAACCCAAATCTTTTTTGCTCTTTCTTATCAAAAACGAGCATATTTCTTGACATGGTTGCATAAGGCCTGAATTTACCTAAATATGTGCCAAATGGATTAAATAACACATCAATCTTACTTTTAAATTGACCTTCTCTATAGAATAATTGCCATAAAGTTCTATGTAAAAGCCCTTTATTCAAAAGCTTATGCGAAAACTTAACAACGTGTTCAGAATTTGGTATCTGATCAAGTATTTGTTGATTTCCCCAAATTAATATTTTAGAAAACCCATGTTTAGATAGATCGAAACAACTAAGAATTTCAATGAGATGTCTCTTCCCTCCCCCTGAACCCATTGTTGATGCATCAATCCCTAAATTCATATCTAATTTCAAATTTTATTTTTATTATTCTTTAACTACCCGTTACTACTTGGGCGCATTCGTTAATACTGTTTTTATTACTACAAAATCCATTTTTCAAACCATTTTCCAAAAATAGCAAGTTTAATTCGATATAAATCTGTCATATAATTTTTCTTATTTAACTTAAACAGGCTGATGTAAAAATCATGTAGCCCAGGGCTTATTTCTTTGAGGTAATGTGTATAATTTATGAATTGATCAGTATTAATGGCGCGGTCAAGCCATGTATGAATAGGTGGAGTAAATCCCATTTTATTTCTCGATATTATCTCCCTAGGAACAACGTCCTTAATGATCTCTCTCATTAATATTTTATTATTGTAAAAGCCCACTTTTAATGCATTAGGAATTCTTTGAGCATATTCAACAAACCGATAATCTAGAAAAGGGCTTCTTACTTCAATTGAATTTGCCATTGATGTCCTGTCAACTTTTACAAGAAAATTATCTGGTAATGTATTGGACAAAAGGTCATAAATACGCAAAGCCTCTGATAAATCATTATTGGCAAGGTCTAGTGCCTCTTTCATTTTTTGAGATGACCATGCTTTGTACACTTCTGGTTTATATCGGCTCTCTGCAAACAATTCACTATGAAAATCTTTTTTCTCAGCGAAGGACAGGCGCAATACCTCATTTATTTTTCCAACTGTACTTTCATGTTTAACCCCTTTTGTTGCTTTGAATAGAAGTTGACGTGAAAAAAATGGAAGTTTTCTGATCTTTTCAAATAGAAATCCCGTATTATAAATTGGATAGCCTCCGAAAATTTCATCACCCCCATCACCACTCAAAACTACCTTAACCTCTTTTGAAGCTATTCCACATACTGAATAACTAGGGAAAGAAGAATAATCCCCAAAAGGCTCATCAAAAATATTTGCGTACGATGACCATGTATTTCTAAAGTCATCTTCTTTGTAAATATGATGATGATGATGAGAATTAAAATGATCTTTTGCCAAATAGATATAATGAGACTCATCGTATTTTTTTTCGTCAAACCCAATAGAAAACGTATGCAGTTTGGTGAGATCAGTAAAATGTCTCATTTCTCCAACAACAGTTGAACTGTCCAATCCTCCACTTAAAAAAGCTCCAACAGGCACATCGCTTCTCATACGAAGTTTAACAGAATCTTTGATAAGGTCCTTTCCTTCTTCAACCAACTGGGCACTAGAATTATCTTTTTGTTTTGCAGGGGCCAGATAATACTTGTACTTCTTACTTATCTTCTGATCTTGTAAATTATATATTAAATTGGAGCCTGCCTCGAGTTTAAAAACGTTATCATAAATAGTCGTGGGAGCCGGGATATATCCCAAAGAGAAATAGAGCTCTACCGCTTCTTGATTAATGTTGGCTACCGTATTAATCTGAAGCGATTCATGCTTTAAAATACCTTTCAATTCCGAGCTAAACACAAATTTTTCACTCTGTTGATAATAATAAAATGGCTTTACGCCTAACCGATCCCTAGAGCAAAAAAGTGTTCTTTTATCAATATCATACAAACAAAAAGCCCACATACCGTTAAATTCATTCACTGCTTCTTCCCCCCATTCGAGGTACGCTGCCATAATAACTTCTGTATCGGCAGCATTTGAAAAGCAATGACCTAACCCTATTAGGCGCTGTTTTAATTCAATATAGTTGTAGATCTCTCCATTGAAAACAATAGAAACTTTTCTTCCCAAATACGAATAAAACATTGGCTGAGAAGCCTCTTTGCTGAGGTCTATAATAGATAGACGTGCATGCCCTAAACTGACATTTTCATCCAAATATTCAGAAAGCCCATCTGGACCCCGATGAGCAATTGCTTTGTTCATTTCAATGATAAGAGCTTTATCTTTAAATGAAAATCCATTGATACCACACATACCTTTATCTAATAAAGTATTTGTTGACTCGAGAATGTTTTTCCTCCCTTAATGCTTCAAGGGTATATTTCAATCCTTCTTCGCAATGAACCTCAGGGTGATATCCTATTAATTTTTCAGCCTTTTTGATGCTTGCAAGACTATATTTTATATCTCCCACTCTCTCTTCTAAAAATATAGGCTCTAAATTTATACTTTCCATTTTAATAAGGTATTCCCAAATTTCAAGTAAGGATGTTTGTTTGCCGCAGGCGATATTCATCACTTCATGCTGCTTTATGGTTGCTCCAGCAAGCATCCCTTTAACATTCGCCTGTATCGCATTTTCAACATAAGTAAAATCACGAGCAGTACTCCCGTCACCAAATATTTTCGCCCTTTCATTTTTCAATACGGCCGTCGCAAATAAAGGTATGACGGCGGCATACGGATTATTCGGATCTTGTTTAGGTCCGTAAATATTAAAATACCTGAGCCCTAAAGTATGAAAGTTGTAAGATTTAGAAAATACTTCACCATAAAGTTCATTAACGAGTTTCGTTACTGCATATGGTGATAACGGCCGGCCCTCAGAACCTTCAACTTTTGGAGAACTCGTGCTGTCTCCATAAGTAGAAGATGACGCGGCATAAACCATTTTTTTGAGACAGGTAGAATCTTTAGCGGCAATAAGCATATTTAAAAACCCATCGATATTTGCCTTATTGGTAGCTATAGGATCCTTGATAGACCGCGGAACACTCCCAAGAGCGGCCTGATGACTGATGAAATCAATATCTTTCACTGCTTTTTTACAGGTAGAAATATTGGAAATATCGCCTTCTATAAATTCAAACCTTTCCTTATTTTCAAGAAATGGCTCTATATTAGCATAGCTTCCATTCGATAAATTATCAAGTACTCTTACCAGGCCTGCATTATGTTTAAGCAGATATTGTACCAGATTTGATCCTATAAAACCAGCTCCTCCTGTGACCAAAAAGTTATAGTTTTCTAAACTTTCTTTGTGAAATATATTATTTCTCATTACACATTATTTTTACAAACCACCATCTATCGTTTCATGGGGCAAAATGCCTTTAATATCGTAAATCACCGATTGTTCCTTTTTTAATTTACTTAAATCCATTTGAACAAATGGCTTGTGTGCCACGGCTAATATTATTGCATCATAATTCTTATCTACTCCCTGAATAGACCTTACCGAAACTTTGCCGGTCGATTGTTTAACCTCTTCTGGATCTGCATAAGGGTCTAAAATGGTAACTTTAGCCTCAAAACTTTCCAATACTCGTATAATATCAACTACTCTAGAATTCCTGATATCTGGACAATTCTCTTTAAATGTTACACCCATTATGAGAATTTTTGCTCCTTTTACCCGTAAATCTTTTTTAATCATTAAACGAATAACCTCCATTGCCACATAATCTCCCATACTGTCATTCATTCTTCTTCCTGACAAAATAATTTCAGGGTGATAACCTAATTCCTGTGCTTTTTGTGCCAAGTAGTAGGGGTCTACACCTATGCAATGCCCTCCTACCAGTCCGGGTTTAAACTTGAGAAAGTTCCATTTGGTTTCAGCAGCCTCGAGTACATCACTTGTCCTAATACCCATTTTATTGAATATTTTAGAAAGCTCATTTATAAAAGCGATATTGATGTCACGTTGGGAATTTTCTATAACTTTCGCTGCTTCCGCTACTTTGATAGATGGAGCGAGGTGTGTCCCTGCAATGATAATTGATTTATAAAGTTCATCTATTTTTTTTGCTATTGCAGGCGTTGAACCTGAGGTAACTTTTTTAATATTAGTAACAGTATGTTCTTTATCCCCTGGATTAATTCTCTCTGGAGAATATCCACAAAAAAAATCCGCATTAAATGTAAGGCCTGATATTTTCTCAAGTATAGGGGCACATTCATCTTCAGTGACACCAGGATATACCGTTGACTCGTATATGACAATATCCCCTTTCTTCAAAAACTTTCCTATCAACTCACTTGCCTTATATAATGGTGTAAGATCTGGCTTGTTATTTTTATCAATCGGAGTAGGTACAGTTACAATATAATAATTGCTTTTCTGTAACTCCTTAATGTTATCGGTAACGAAAAGACCTTTTTCCGATATGCTTTTTACTAATACTTTCTCAAGGTCCACTGATTCTATTTCACTTGTTTTATCAAATCCTTTTTCAATCTCCTTTATGCGTTCACCATTAATATCAAACCCTACAGTAAAATATTTTTTTGCAAACTCCGCAGCTAGCGGTAGCCCAACATATCCCAATCCAATTACTGCTATTCTAATATCTGAAAATTTCAACTGATTTCTAACTTGTGAAGCTTCTCTCCAATCCATTTTTTCACTTTAACTAATAATATATTAACTATCGAACACGATCACTTTTTTTATTTATTTCTATTTCATTCAATAAAAAGAGAAAAAAAATGAAACAAATATTCATCGTCATAGTATGATACCAACTTCCTTTAGCGGAATGGATTACAAAATATGTCATTATGAGCCCAAAGCTTTTACTCAAACCTTTGTCGTTAAAAGCGGGTAAAGATAGGGACAAAATCAAACAAACATATAACAAGATGCTTATCAGATATTTTAGTTCTTGAAAACTGTTGGTCAGCACAAAAATATTCAAACTATTCAAACTAGAATCCGTTAATTTACTTTCAATAATATCTATACCTGGCTGACTTGCTTTAAGAGAATTATAACTATCCACCAAATAAAATCCTGCAATTGTGATTATAAAAAGTATAATAATATTTTTCCAAGATCTCTTTGATTTATTCATAACAGAATAAATCAAAAAAAGAACTAATAAAGCCGCCATTGATGCTACAGAAAAGCAGCATATTAGAAAAAATATAATTCCCAATCCAAAAAAAAAGCGAGTTCTCTTGGTAAATAATTCTTCGATGAGTATAAGAATTAACGCTGGTGTTACAAAAAAAGCAGCAAATGTGGGTTCATAAGACCATCCCGCAGATCGATAAAAAGGGATTCCTGAAAAATAATAAAGGGAACTGCCTTTAGTTAGTACTAATCCAAGCCCATAAGGTGCTGTAAATCCAAATTCTAAATCCTCATCCCAAATGAATTTTCTATTTGTAAGGTCCGTAAGACTAACCTTAAACTCATCTAAACTAATAAATTCTAAATTAACCAATAACGAGGCTAGGGTACCACTGACGGACATTAGAAAACAAAAAATAACGTAACCCTTTAATAATTTAATATGTTGTGCTCGGTTAGATCCCTTAAAAACAATTGCCAATAATCCTAAAGTCAGAAACTGTTTAAAAAGATTTTGAATCCCATCATTGTATGCTAGCATACAACTAATTGATATATATAAAACAGTATAAAGTATAAACTTTGAGTCAAATGAAATAATTCGATCAAACGATAAATAAATTGATAAAATTAGAATCATCCCAGCTACGTTAATATAGGCCGGAGTAGGGAATAGACTAGGAATAATTAAAATTCCAATACTCATAGCCCAAAGAAATGAAAGAGTAAATAATGACTTCATTGACTTTTTTTCTTTAGCAATATTTCTTTACCTGATAAATAATTAGACATTGAGATGGTATTAATGAAATTTACAATCATCTAATTTTTGACGGTTTTTTACACACCAAAAGAAAATAATATTCTAGTAAGTTTTTTAATAATATTGCTCGAGGCGTTCAACCAGATAGGGCCATTTATAGCCAATCGCCCACCTAACCCTTTTTTAAAATTAAAAACACCCATATTATCTGACGGATTAATCCCTCCACAATCAAAATACAATTTCCCCTCTGAATTAGCTAACTCTATTAATTTATGTAATAATAGATAATTTGCGTAAGTGTTTTTCGCTAATTCATCAGAGGCTGCTAGAAAATCAAGCACGCTATCTTTGCCAAAAGCTCCTATTCTTACGGCTATCACCTTATTTTCCAATCTTGCTTCAATTATTCTAAAGTCATCACTTTCAATAAGAAGATCTTTTATGGAATCAATATTAAGAGCCGCTCCAAACTTTTTTCTGCTCATCAAATTTGAATAAAATCGTTCCATATCACCAAATGAACGTTTTCGTTCAGCTACATCCGTAACCCAGTGATATGACAGTTTTGAGTTATTCAAAGCACGTTTAAGGTTACGTCGCCAGTTTTTACTTAATCTCTCCTGACTGAGGGCTTTTTGATTTCTATCAAGGACATAAGTATAGCTTTTAGTATTTAAAATTGGTGTGAAATTACTTCTTAATAATCCAAGTTCTACATCTTGAGAGGATCCAGACTGATGATTTATAAATAAAATTGCTAGTTTCTTACTCAGCACATATTCCACCATTAAAGATTCAAGTAATTGGTGATAACTATTATCGCTAAGCTTTTTTAAATGAATACCTCCTTGAATTAATAGGATCTTAAATAATTTAAATTTAATCTTCTTCTGCAACTGGAGGCAAGCTACTAAAGTATCTTCTTTTGTATCCCAAACACTTATCCTACGAATATTCCATCCAACACGTTGTTTATATTCTCCCCATAACCAAGAAGAATAGATGTCTGATGTCTGAAGACTATTTAGGTATTCTGTCCATTCATTTTTATCATAAATCTCTTTAAAATAAAACTCCTTTTCGGGCATATTAATTAATATTTAATAACAGTAACTTTGAAAAGTTGAAGCTTTGATGAATAGGTAAATAAATATACGTGTGACGTAATTTCCATGCCATGCTATTAGAATTTTTAT